>PDWI01000534.1_pt1 | contig 61645 bp, 66 predicted proteins | sample 1430891 | NCBI WGS metagenome assembly PDWI01 (sample SAMN01162508, study PRJNA174530) | Oral metagenome, whole genome shotgun sequencing project. | biome: Marine environment; feature: Marine mammal; material: Swab sample of the gingival sulcus; isolation source: swab sample of gingival sulcus... | reverse complement strand
TTCTTGTATCTAAAGATTTTTAATCTCACCGGCTTAGCCGGTGGTTTATTGTTCAATTTCGCTTTCGCTCATTGAACCGATACTAAAGTAATCACCAACGAAAAAATCTCTTTCTTCAAAGAAAGAGATTTCAATACATTGGCGGACTTGCGCCCGCGCTCATGTTAAGGTTCAGCGTTTCAAATTTTTGTCTATTTTGACTTAATTTGAAAATAAAAAAATGTTTCAATACATTACATGTTAATGTTCAGCACATAAATTATATCATAAATATTAAAATTAAAAAAGTGTTAATTAAATATATCACGGTTTTTAGCTATATTCATCAATCATTTTTAATGAAAAGGTACTAAAATAATGACAATATATAATATAATGAAAATAACATAAATCACATTATCATAAAATTTATATTTAATAGAAAAAAACTGCTACTACATAAACAACAACCAAACCAGCTAAACCACTTATTGAAAGCGTTAGAATTAATTTATTAAAAAAATCCTTCATAAGCACTCCTTTATTCCTTCATCTGCGCTAATATGTCTATTTGCGTTTCATCGCTGTCATGAAATATACAAAATGAAACCATCGGTGCTAGCCATTTAGCTTTAGATAGATATACAAGCATCATAAGCACATTTTTATTAGTATGTTTGTTTTCAATCGCTGTGAAAACAAATACATCATTTTTTTCTTCACAGACAAAGCCATATTTTTCAAACATGCCATAAACCCACTCATAAACTTCAGTGAAATTATATTCTAACCGCATTACTTCAGCTTTATTAAGTGCCATTTCAACTCTCATAGTATCCCCTTTCATTTTCTAAATAAATACGATTATATATTTTTAGCTCGATAGCGCGCCGATTTGTGGCGCGCTCCAGTGGTCTCCTAGATGAATAGTTTCATTTCCACTGCTCGTATGTGTCTTCTTTCTAAATTCTTTTTCCGTATCTTTTGACCACCAATTTTCTGAAGTGTATTTAAACACTACTGTTTTATCAGTTCTTTTCAATATGATTATTTCGATATTGTTATCATCATCTGTATATCTTTTGCCAACCTCAAATTTTTTCATTTTTTCACCTCTTTCGTTCCAATTAACTTAATATTATTATACAACTTTAACGTTGTATTGTCAAGTGTTTTTTATTATTTTTAAAAACAAACTTACTAAGTTTAAAAAATCTAGGACATAAAAAAACACATTAAGTAAACACTTAATGTAAATTATAGAAAGGAAGAAAATAAAATGATTAATTTTTTCATTGAATTACTATTAAATTTTACAGTAAGCATCTTAGCAAATTATCTATTTTACTTACTATTCACCAAAAATGACAAAATAACAATCACCATTATAATCATAAAAATTTATATTTAAATAATGGTACAATTCATTTAAGTGTTTCTATTTCTTTGTCTTTTTAATCAAAGAAATATAGACATCTAACCGCTCGTGAACACATTTACTAACTAAATCTTCAAAAAGGCTTAAATCACCCTCTGAAGCGTACTTATCAAGCGCCTCGATGTAAATCAGTCGATCTTCAGGTGATACTGATATAGTAGGGTAATCATGAAGTAGCAATTGATAATTCATCAGTAGTCGCGCAGTCCGCCCATTGCCGTCAATAAAAGGATGAATACGAACAAATTCCGCATGCGTCCAAGCAGCTAATTTTATTATATCTTTTGTTTTTGATTGCTCTACTAAATCTAAATAAAACCCTTTTATTTGATGATACATTTGATGTGGGTCAGGCGGAACAAAAGATGCACCAGCAATATAAACTTGTTCGTTTCTGTAAATTCCGCCATTTATAATTTGCTGCATTAACAACGCATGAATATCTTTAACGATGTTTTCATTCAGTATATATTTTTTTAAACAGCAAGTTTTAACGTAATTAAACGCTTGTTGATGATTCACAATTTCATAAATTTCTCTTAATTTTTTTCCACCAATCGAAATAAGATCTTCAAGAACAACTTTTGTTTCTAACAAAGACAATGTGTTTCCTTCAAGCGCCGTTGATTGATGTGTATAAAGAACATCAAAAGTATGTTCAAAACTAGCCTTTAATTCAACTGGCAGCTGATCTTTATAACGTTGATAATACTTTAATTTTTCACAAAAGCTAATCATTGTTATCCCTTTCGTCTTTTAGTTAGTTTGCTAATTTCATTTTATTCAAACATTGTGTAAGGGGTTTTGTTTTCCTCAAAATGACTGCTAATAAATATTTTGCCAAAACAATCGTGTTCCCATAACTTTAATGTTGTAAATAAAAATTTAACTTTATGCCTGTTAATTTCTTGCTGTTTTGCTCTCACACTTTTAGCAAGTGCAACAGCACGGTCTTTAGTTGTTGTAATAACCAGACAGGTTGGCATTTTACTAAGTCCTAAATACTCTTTTTTAGCGTCTGCATACATTTCATAGAAAAATACTTTATCGTCAAAGGTGCCGTAATTTGGCGTGCCTGATACAGACATCGTCCCTCTGTCAAGTTCAACAAAAAAACCATAAACCTTGCCATCTGTGTAATATTTGTAAAACGCATCGGGTGAAAAATGATACTCTTTGCCATTATAAAATCTTAAATAAAGATGACGGTCACACCAGGCTTCTACAATTTTATCTTTTCTAGTAATATTATTTTTTTTGCTATTATTGTTTTTTATTGCTGCTTCTAAAACAGCATAAGCATGTGCATTTTCAAGAACATGCTCCATATATTCATATTTAACTTCATTATCACGCAGTGCCCATTTAACATCTTGCGTTTTTTCTAAATCATAATAATTTTTGATATAAATCACACCGGCTTTATCAAGCATATGAAATAATTGATTTTCGCCATTTTGCCCTTTTGTTTCAACTCTTAATTCATAAGGTCTTGCACGACGTGTGATAAAACGATTAACATAAAGTTTTTTAAGCGCAGTAACTAAATTTGGATAACTTTTATAGCCAAGTGCAAGCTGAATATCTTTTGTATCTAGCGCTCTAAATCGATATATTAAATCAATAATACGCTTTTCCATTCTGTTTAATAAAAATTGTTCAACGTACTCATCTGTAATAATATCATCAGACGGTAATTCGTGTTTTTTAAATATCCTTTTTCTTTTAGCCATAATTAACTCCAATCTCCCCAATAATCTTGACTATCATCATTTTGTGTATGTTCGTTTTCTTTACGTGCGCTTTTATTGTCCATTTTTTTCTCGGTTTCAGATGCAGATGAAACAGAGGCGGCTGGTTCGGCGGTTTTTTTCTTGGGTGTACCTAGTAAGGTTTGGTTTCCATCCGCTGCCGTTTCAACTGATGCTGATTTCAATTCAGCAATACTTCTGATATGTTCTAAATTTATTGTATCATCTTCAGATGTTTTTTCTGCTGTTTTTTCTGCTTCAACAACATCTTCAGCAATATCATCATTAACATCGCCTACAACATCATACTTAATTTCATCAAAATCTGGAACGCCTGAAAGACGTTTTGCAAGCGCTGCATCAATTTCTTTATAATATTTCTTGCCCTCGCGATTAAAATTCAATATCTCTTGTTTAGATAACTTCGCATCTTCTCGCGAAACACTAGGCGAATCAACTGAATAAAGATTAAATGTATCTGATGTCGTACCATCAACCATTAATTTACAATAAGCATAACGACTTGGCAAATTTTCAACATCTACCCCTTCAACACGAGGCTTAAACTGTTTTTCAAAGAAAGACGCATCTGGATTACCACATGTAAAACTCATAATCGTACCAACGTTACCATAAATTGCGTCTCTAAGCCCTTTTACAGCATCTAACTGTTCTAATACTTGGTGCATCATAATTAACGCCACACCATACTTTCTGAGCTCATATAAGACTGTTTTAAACGTTGGATCAATATAGTTTTGAGCTTCGTCAACAAAAATGCCAAACGGCACATGCCACATTTGTTTTTTTCGTCTAAATGCTTCAACAATTAATAGCTTAAAAGCAATCCCGCCAATAAAAGCAATTTGATCTTCGCTCATTCGTTCTTTATCAAATCTAAAAATGAGTATTTTATTTTGGTCTAAAATATCCTTAAAATCGATACAATCATCTTGGCCAACAGCTCTTAAAAGTGTTTTTGAGTTCAAAAAACTGCCGAGCTTATAGTCAATCGAATTAACGGTTGATTCCGTCCCTTTACTCAGTGATCCCTTTGTCATTTTAAAATTTTCACGCCAAAAATGTTTTAACTGAGGATCGTGTATATTTTCTATCGCATAATTTCTAAAATGCTCATCACTAAAAAGGCGACGAATGTCAACATAATTGCCGTTTTGTAGTTCAATCACGGTTTTTATCGCATTTTCTAAAAAATACGCATTTTTACCGCTCCATGCTTCACTGAACAAACGTCTATTGATGTCGATAATTTCTTTTGCAGTTTTCTCGATAACCTCGTCTATTCGCCTGCCAAGAATTGGTCTGACTTTACAAAAATTAAAAGCTGGCGGATAATCTTCAAACAAATCGAAGAGGATGACGTCTTTTCGGCGGTTTTTTGGGATGATCTCCAATGTTTCTTCTGCTAACTTACCGTGCGGCTCAAAAAGTGCAAAACCATTACCATTGTCCGCAAACTGTTTCATCAGCGTTTTCGCCCACTCTGACTTACCTGTACCAGTTCGACCTTGAACAATCATATGACGCATCAAATCCTTTGGTTTCAATCCAATCATTGTTTTTACACCACGATATGAATTTTCACCAATCACAAAACTATCATTTACAGCAAATCGCGGTGGGGCAAGCTCTTTGACAAGCAATTTTTTAATATTTTGGCTATTATCAATCAGTTCTTCTGACGGTAATCTACCAAAAAATTTACTCAACTCACCAGCTGACAAAATATTATAGCGCGGCTTTAGATAAATCCGTCTAAATAACAATTTTTTATAAAATCTTTTTCGATTAAAGATAATTTTTCGGCTTAATTTGTTTTCTTTATTGAGCTCAGTAAAAGCTGAACTTAAACTTTTTACTTTCTCTTTTGCACCTTTTTTATAATTTGAAGATGCTGCAATTCTAATAATTGTCTCAAACCCAACATCAAAGGCTTTTTCGGTCGCGCCAATAATTTCTTTGCGGTCATAAGACGATTTTTTTGTGCTTGGCTTTCGTGTTTTTCTAAAATCTGACATTTCATGTTCAAGAACTTCTGTAATTTCATCAGATAGCTGCGACTTTATGCCACCAATGTTAATACCAAGCATCTGTGATTGTTTTTTTGGACGAACACCATCGATTGAATACTTATCTAAAATTCTGCGCGCATCATGTTGCCAGCTGCCATCGATCGGCTTTGCTAAAATTTGAAGTGTAACACGATCATATGACTCCAAATTTTTCATTGTCGCTAAAATTGAATCTAATATATCTTCTCTGTCTATATTTTTGTTGAGAGGCAACACATGATGATAAGCTAAATTCATTTCGGTACCATAAACACTCACGCGACGAGGCAGCTGCCAATCAACGCCTGTTTTTTTCTTTTTGAAATAAGTTATATAATCACGCCAGCTGCGCCCTAACGTTTTAGGCAAATAATCCTCATCAAGCACATTGATTGCACACTCTGGATAGGTCGCATAAAAACGCTCCGTAAATGTACTTAAATAATCTTTTGGAATCCAAAAATAAAAACCAATGTCTTTTTTTGTACCACTAATTTCAAACGAGATCCAAGGATTACCATGTAAAAGCGATCGCGTTCGCGTATTTAAGATTAAACCGTGCAAATTTCTTATTAAACTCTCCGTTTGCTTTGCTGGCGATGTCTTTTTTACTAAAATCTCTAAAAACACGCCATTTCGCTCTATTTTTCGATTCTGACGCATTTTAATCAATAAAAGTAAATTAGGTAAGACAAGACCTAAAAACACAAACAAACCAAAAATAACAAACCAAAACTTAGGTTCTTTTAGATATGGACTATATTTTTGATAAAATTCAAATACCATTTCACGCATAAACACTCCTTTAAATAATATTATTCTCTAATTCTAACTTCTAAGTTATTCATATCAATTTTTTTGTAATGTTTAATATAATAATTATTATTAAATTCAACGCTTGATATTGCCCACTTATATTTGTCATCAAACTCATCAAAATATTTAAACTCTATTCCTCGACCACAAGTATATTCATATTCTTCGCCATTTTTATCAGTAAAACCATATCTACCATTTGTTTTTTTTATCAAAACACCTCGCGAAATAATAGGTTGTCTTAAATAATTTAAAGTGTTATTAATATCTTCTAACTTTTCAAAAGCCATCATCAAATTATCATAAATTAAATATTCTTCAGCTGTATTAGGAAAGTCATATTTATTCTCAAAATCGTGTCCATCTAAATACGTACTGATCATCATTAGTTTTTCGATTTCTTTTTGAAACTTAAAAACATCTTTTAATAAATCATCTAATTTCATTTTTCCACCTCGCATTATCATTTTTATATTATACAAACTTTCTAAAAACAAATTATAGTTCTTTTCATAATTCATTACTTAAAGTATACAAGATGATTTCAATCATCAATCATCAATCAAATTTCAAATTGTATTTTACTTTTTCACCATCATCATTCAGTACAATATAAGCATCATACAATTTATCAGCTTTCTTTGAATACATATTTTCTACAAAAACATGGCCATCACAAAGCAATGCAGCTGCAATTTCTTCATCGAAAATTATTTTTTTGTTTTGAAAAAAATAATCGCTCTTCCACATTGTAAATTGACACGATGGATCACTACAAGCATACTTATTAGACATAATTTCAACCGAAGATCCGCAGCGTGGACAAGCACCAATATATTTTTTATTATTTTTGACTGTTTCTAATTCTTTTATTAGCGTTGTTTCAATAAAATTATGAATATTGTGATCAAAATCAATTTTTTTTAGTTTGCCAGAGGCAATTTTTAAGAGGCTGCGTTCCCATTCGGCGGTTAATTTTGGATTTTTAAGTGCATCAGGCAGCGCATCAACTAATAAAAAGGCCTTTTCTGTCGGCACAAGATACCGTTTTCTTCTTACAACATAGCCATTATTAATAATATGCTCAATAATTGACGCCCGCGTCGCTGGGGTACCAAGACCACCATCTTTTAAAAATTTCTTTAACGACTTATCGTCAACATAGCGACCAGCATGTACCATTGCAGATAATAAGCTGCTATCTGTATAAGGTCTAATCGGCTTTGTTTTCTTTTCTTCAGCACGCACTTCAATATTTTTAATAACATCACCTTTTTCAATTTGACTCAAATAAATATCATTTAATTCAGGTAAATTATCATACATGATTTTTTCAATAATTTTAAAACCAGCTGAAATTAAAAGTCGTCCTGTCGCAAAAAAATCATAATCGTTAATTGAAACTGTAACGCGCTTCGCTATGTATGAATATGGCGTATAAACAGCTAAAAACAATCTATTGACAATTTGAATCAATATATTTTTTTCATCTTTACTCAAAACACTAAGTGGCGTATTTAACAAATCAGCAGTAGGAATAATTGCATGATGATCACTCACTTTTGAATCATCAATCACCTGGTCAACTGAAATGAGATCTATAACATAATTATCTTTTACAGCTGAACGCAAATAAGTAGACTGATATAAACGCTGAATAAGTTTAAACGTCGATATTTTCATATCAGCTGTAATAAATTGACTATCTGTACGCGGATAAGTAATCAGTTTCTTTTCATAAAGAACTTGTGCAATATCAAGTGTCTTAGATGCTTTATAACCAAATAAAACATTGGAATCTTTTTGAAGAATTGTTAAATCATAAAGTAAAGGCGGCTGCTCAACACCATTTTTTGTTTCAATATTTGAAATAACACCATCTTTACCATCACATTCTTAAACAATCTTTTTAGAAAGCAAAGAATCATCTACGCGATTATACGCAATAAACTGATGACAATCTGCAAGTATTGTAAAATAAGACTTAGCCTCAAAAGCATCAATCTCTCTTTGTCGCTCAACAATTAAATTAATAACCGGTGTTTGAACACGCCCAACATTAAACTTTGTCTCATTTACTAAACTATAAAAACGAGACATATTAATACCAACTAAATAATCAGCTTCCATACGCGCACGCGCAGCCTGATAAATATTATCATAATCAACAGCTGGCTTTAATGTTTCAAATCCATTCAAAATTGCATGATGCTCAAGTGAACTAATCCATAAACGTTTAACAGGCTTTTTTACACCCAATTTTTCATAAATTAAACGAAAAATCAATTCACCTTCTCGACCAGCATCTGTTGCACAAATAATCGTTTTAACACGATCATCTTTAGCCAACGCCTTTATAATACCAAATTGCTTTTTGTGCTTTGATTTTATTTGAGTTGTTAAACGTTCTGGTAAAAAAGGCAAATCAGAAAGCACCCATTTTTTATATTTTTGATCATATTTTTCAGGCTTACTTAATTCAAAAAAATGGCCAGCACTCCATGTTATTATATAGTGATCATTACAAAAATAACCATCATATTGCTTATTTGCTTTTAAACATCTTGCAATCGAATAAGCAACTGATTTTTTTTCAGCAAGAACTAATTCCATAATATTACCTTTCTCTTTCAACTAAAATTGATAAGAAATTACATAATCAAAATTCCATCAAAATATATTTTTAAAACGGACATAAAACAAAATTAAACAACCCATTTGTAATACAAATTTGTATTACAAACAAAACTTAAAACAATCAATTTTAATTAAAATAAACTACTATATTTTTTCAACTAAGCATAAATATCAAACACAATTAATCCAATAAAACAAACATAATTAACACATATTTTTTGACGAAAACGCATACGCTAAATTGTAATACAAATTTCAGTTGGCTGATAAATAAGTCACTATAATCATAGACAATCAACGAGATAAAAGGCTATTAATTTGTGATGTTTGTAATACAAATTTTAAGCAAGGATTAAAGATGAATTTTGTATTACAGGTTATATTTTTTGTAATACAATCGCCCGCCCCCACACCCCACAATCAAGCCGTCTATATACTATCTAAGCACTCCGAGTTTTTGGCAGGAGATAGTTTTTATTTATTTGGTGTGTTAGTTTTTGAAATTTTAGTAAAAAATTGTGTTTTTATTAGCTTTTTCCAATCCCAGTTTTTATCTAACTCTAAAACACATAAAATAATAACACCATATGATAGTATTATACAATAGTTTTATAATATTATCAAATATAACTATCAAATAAAACTATTGTATAATACTATCATATATAATTATCATTTTATTAATTCAAAATTATAAATTTCAAAACCTTAATTTCGCATCTAGTTCACCTCTCAGAGGCTATAAAAACTTTAAAATATTATCGTCACAAAGGCGGGGGTGGCGCACGCAAGTATTACAAATGATTAGCTGGTTTTTTGGGTGCATTTTTTATTACCCATACCGTACCATCAACTGATATTTTTAAGGCGATCCACGATCACCTTCCAGGTTGTAATGTGTATTACTATAATCAATTTTATCGCCACTTACTCTTAATTTTCGTTTTTGTTTTTTTACGCTGCGTCTGATTTTTTCTTTTTCAAAATCAATGATTTTCTTTGACTCAAAATAGAGCGCGTGTATAATTTTTTTCTTGTAGACAATTAAGCCGAGCAATTTTAATTTCGATAAAAATTTGTATAAACCACTGTCTGATTTATACCCAAGTGTATTTTTTATTTTTTGATAACCTACGCGCATCATTGCGTATCGTCCGTAACTCTTATAACCAAACTTGACATAAAGAACGAGGTAGTGTTTTATATGCTCATCGAGTGTCACATATACCCCGTTGTCATAAAATTCGTTAGGAAGCAAATATGGCCTGTCAGGCTTGCTTTTTCTTTTCAATACAATCGATGTGTAAGAAATATCACGCTCAATATCAAGTACACTACAAAGTTCTCTTATTGTACGCATTTTTAACCCATAATCTTCAAGCTCAAAACGCTTATTATATAAGTCATATCTCGATAATGTTAAATAAGCCTCATAATGCCGCTTGCTGAGTTTTTTCTTGCGCAAGGCTATAACATCACTGCGATATATCTTAAATTTCGTTACAGCTAAACCTCGCGCGTTTTTTTGATGTTTGCAATTTGTGCAAGCGTTGCAGATTTGAATGTGTTCTTTTGCATATTGACAGCTGAAGACATAATCTTTTTTATAAATTAAGCGGACTTTGGACGCAATAATAGCAGCGTTTTCATCATGCTGCCACGCGTTTGCTTTTTCTAAAAGCATATCAAGCGTCTGCGTTTCCGAATAACCAGCTTCCTTGTAAGCGATCCCTAGACTGACAAGCGCATAATTTCTTTCGCCGATTTTAACGCCATTTGCTTCAATTTGCTTAATGCAATGTCGCTGCGTCATCGAGCGCACTGGTAACGCGATTTTTTTAGCAGAATTTGCCAATTTAGCGCTGTGTGCGCCGTCTATTTCAACCGCCTCTTGGTATAGTTCATGCAGTTTATTAGAAAAGGCACCAGGAACGCTTTTTCTTAAAGATTTTTGCTGCATCGTATAAACATCTTTTAAGTCTGGATTGTGCATCAATGTTTTTATTTCTTCAAGCGTTACTGGAACAACATAACCACCAGCATAATAAGAACCAGGTGTTTTAATCAGACCTTGATGCCTAAAATGTGATTTATCAACATAAATAAAATCAATATAATCACTAAGTAATTCAAACATTTTTTTGTAAATTTGATGTAAGCGACAAGACGGTTTTAAACCATATGATTTCGGATTGACAAACAAGTAAAAAGAACGTGAATTTGTCATCGTAATCAGCATATCTTCACGATTGACGCCAAATTCATATTCCAACAAAAGTACTGTTCTGTAAAGCTCATCTGCTGCATCTTTATAACGTGCTTTAAAATTAAAATCACCAGGCTTTAAATGCGGCTCAAACTCAAGGCAAAACGGATAATACGTTTCTTCTTTTTCACCACGAAAAGCCTGACCATCTTTCATAAAACCACAATAAGACTGTAACGACATGTGCGACAATATTTTATGATTAGGCTTTTTTAAATAATTAATTGCAGCTTCAATGTGTGTTTCAAACTTACCATCTAATTTGCGGTATTTTAAATCACCTTTGACGACTTCTACAATGCCATAATACTGCCGGTTTTTATATTCATATGTCCAAAAATCTTGTATTAATTTGCCCATTTTATGTCCTGTATCAAAATTATGTCATGCTATTTAGCTGTGTTTTAATAGCCTAAAAAGGCGCAAGTTTTTAGTTTTTTAGCTATTTTTGTTTTATTTTTTTGCCTTTTATGATAAAATGATTATGTATACATCAGGGGGTGGCTCCTGTTGTCCTGCAATATATAGTTTTAATTGGAGGAACTAAACGACTTTAATCAGACGGTTTTATTTAAATGATATAGCTTTATCAAATGATCTAAATAGCTTTATCAAATGATCTAAATAGCTTTATCAAATGATCTAAACAGCTTTATAGATTTTGGTTTTAATCAAATTCGGATCAAATGCTAATCAAATTCGGATCAGATGCTAATCAAATTCGGATCAGATGCCGGTCTAGTAAATAGACGTTTTAGCGAATACAATTATTTCTATTTTGTTTTCAAAATGTTTTGGTAGAACACTTTGAAATGATGGTGCAGGTTTTGTTAACTTAGGAGTTATCTTTTGATAGCTCCATTTATTTTTTTGTCTTTTTAGAGCTTATTTAAAATAATAGTTAATTATTAGTTATTTGTCAAATTGCAAGTTTGTATTACAAAATAGGGTTTTGTATTACAAATTTTGCGATTTTTGGTTTTTTGTATTACAGTTTGTATTACAGTTTTTGAAATTTAGCGTTTTTTGTATTACAAATTATAAAGTAGTGAATGTCTTTGCCCAAAATCGATTAAACCAAGCATTTTCAACGGTTTTAACGATTTTTGTTGCGCTCTTAAAACTAATTTTTGTTTTCTTTTTCAGTTGAAAACGCTACTTTGTATTACAAATTTTGCGATTTTTCGTTTTTTGTATTACAGTTTGTATTACAGTTTTTGAAATTTCGCGTTTTTTGTATTACAAATTGTAGAGCAGAGAAAAACTGTATGTGGCATTGCTTAAAAACAAGCATTTTCAACGTTTACAGCGGTCTTTCGACTTGTTTTTGACATCGTTTTTTATGGCCTTTAGCGATCAAAATAGCATTTTGTATTACAAATTTTGCGATTTTTCGTTTTTTGTATTACAGTTTGTATTACAGTTTTTGAAATTTCGCGTTTTTTGTATTACAAATTATAAAACAGGGTGCGTTATATTAAAAAATGTTTGAAACCAAGTATTTTCAATGCTTTTAGCGTTTTTCTCTTTTGTATTTTAGTATCTATCATTCAAATTCCTTATATTTAAAACGTTATTTTGTATTACAGATTTTGGCATTTTTGATTTTTTGTATTACAGTTTGTATTACAGTTTTTGTGGTTTTTCATTTTTTGTATTACAAATTATAGTACATGTTGTTCTATATATGACATTGTGTATTGTATTTTTGGAAATAAAGCCATATTTTTGCTAAATTTTGTAATACAGTTTTTCTTGTAATTTTTTTGAAATTTTTTCAAAAAAACTCATTTTTTTTATTTTTTTTGAAAAAAAAAGAGGGTAGGGGGAGAAAACCTACCGCTCTATTGCCGTTTCATAGAATTTAATGTTTTTAAAATTAGCGGCTCTTTTGGTTGTTTTTTTGGGGGCTTAGTATTTTTTTTCTTGTTATTTTTCTTTTTCCCAACAAATATATCATCTGCCGACTCAGTTGCGATGTCTTCTAATAGTATTCTAAGGCGTTCCTCAAGCAATTTGAAATTCTTTTTGTAATTTTTGGCATCATGCAATTCACTATGGAGTTCTTCCAATAATTGCTCAATATCAATTTCGCCTTCTTTTTTAACCTTCGCCATTAGCTTCAAACTCTGAATGACAAGGTGACTCACCTGATTTGTGTCATTGATTAAATCAATGACTTCTTGTGTCACGCCTGACTTTTCTGTCAAGCGGACAGTTAAAATCGATGAAAGTTTATATGTTTTCTTAGACATTGTCATTCACTTCCTTAATTATTCGGCAAGTATTTGTTCAGTCGATGTCATCTTTTTAAAAACAAGGCTTTTTAGTGCACCTTCAACGTTTTTAAATCTTGCGTGCTCTGGTACGTTAATTTTCATATCACCAGTTTCAAAGTGTTTTTTTAGCCCACTTTCATAAAAAGTGATCCCGCCACCGATTACATTGACTTCGTTTAACGCGTGACGATCAATCTCGCGATCTCTTAATGCTTCAATAATTTGATTAGAAAGTACCCATGCTGCATTTTCAAAGTAAGATTCACTTATTTCAGCAAGATCTAATTGTTCTTGCCCGCCAATTCTAAGTGGAACGTTATTAAGAATGTGATAATCAAGTTTATGTGTATCAATCGAATATCCATCATATTTATCTTTAATGTAACGTGAAACTTCTCTGACAACATCAAGCGTACCACCCTTGATGCCAAAAAAACCTTTTGAAAGAAAATTCCCGTTTTCCATGACAGAAATGTCTGTGTCAATTGATCCGATGTCGATATTCATTACCGTTTTACTTTCATAGCTAGGATCGTTTAATTCGCCATTGAAGTCGTACATGATAGCAACCTGACCTGCGCCACCTTCAGTTAGTAATTCTATATCATTAATTTTAATAGTGATTTCCGCACTATTAAAATTTGAATCATTAAAGACAACTTTATGCTCACCTTTAAGTTTAGCTAAATAATCATCAATTTTATCTGACTTAAAATATTCTTCAGTAGGGAGTAGGGTAGCTAAAGAAATAATTTCTTTTTTTTTCGGCTCTGTTGGATCATAAAGCGCGTAGGCCAGTGTTGTAAGCATCATCACGATTGTCATCGGATTCTTTGCTTTTTCATCGTCTCTAGTTGGTTTAAACTTCTTAATGCCTTCTTTGAGTGCTAAGCCGCCAACAAACCAACGACCACTCGCCGTTTTATCTTTAGTAGTAATTGTAACATCGAGTAGGTTGATTAAATCGCTACTCTTGTTAATGCCAAGTTGCCGTCTGTCTTTGCCAGGTGATATGATGTTGAGTACACTTAATCCGTATCCTTTTCCAATTTCAACTGGTTCTTTATCTTTCATCAGCTTCATAAGCGTTTTATCACACGTCATTAATTTTGTATCGTAATTGCCGACTTCCGTTCCAATTAACTTTGCCATTATTTATTCCTCCATCATTTTTAATAGTCTTATGCCATCATCACTTAATTTGTATATTTTAGCGGTACCATCCTCTGCATTAAAAATAAAACCCGCAAACTCAAGTGCTACAATGACTTTGTCACGAAGATAAGGTGAAAGGTTAATTGCATCACCAAGCTCTTTGACATTCATGCTTTTATTGTCATAAAGACACTGCATTGCTTGTCTGAGTTTTTTATGTTTCGATTCACTCAGTCGATTCATATAAATCTTCAATTGATTTTCGTTATAATTCAACTTTATACTCCTTTCGTTAAATTGATTTAGTTTAATTTAGTTTAATTTAGTTTATCACAAAAACAATTAATGCGTCAAGTGTTTTTTAAAATAAAAAAGTGCCATCTGGCACTTTTAATCCTATATGAGTATTAAGAAGGTTTTTTGACGAGTTGGTGAACGCTTTTTTTCATTTTAGCTGCGCTTAAAATAACACCATCTTCATCACACTGTGTTTTAATTTTCCAAAAAGCATTGATGATTGCTTTAATATAATCCGCCTTTCCTTTTGTCTTTGATACGCGAAGCATCATAAAATTATACAGCGCCTCTTCAGTAAAGACATATTTACCGCCACGAATGGCATAATCTAAATGACCATTTTTAATATGATAATAAAGGACACTTCTATTAAGACCAGTAATTACTTCTACATCACGCGAATTATATAAATACTGTATACCAAATTTTATTCTAAATAGATCTGTTCCTAGACCTGAATTGATAAAGTCAAGTGGAATGAAGCAACTGTAATTGGTTTTGAAAAGTTTTTTTAAAATGTCATCAATCTTATCATTCAACTTTCTTTCTTGTTCTAACGACAAGTTGTTTACATTTTTATCGTAGTCTTTTTTTATCTGATCAATTTCTTTTTTTATAATTTCAGGAATTTTTATATGTTCTATCATCTACTTATCTCCAAAATATATACCTATATATACATTTTTATTATATCATTTATACATAAATTTATCCAGTTCAAAAATGTTTTTAATCATTTTTTCACAAAAACGAGCACGACCGCCTATAATGAGCGGTCATGCTAAGTTAATTAGAACGGCAGATTGAAAAGATGAGTGGTCTTATCAATCCACATCTTTATTATACCATATATCTCAAAATCATAAAAACGTTTAAAAAAACAACGATTAACGCAACAATTGAAACAATACTTTCTGCCATACCGCCCGTACGAATTGTAATAGGCGCTTTGTATCTTTTTTTAGACGGATAAAGTAGTTCTGCGCCGCTGTCAGTAAAGCAGTCTGAAATAATATGCGACGCATAACCAATTGTTACAGCATACTGCATTTGTCCGCCAAGCGGTTGCATGAGCAGAAAAACAGCCGCTATCGCCATCAGGCTATGTGTCAATGCACGATGCCTAGAAAATCCAACAGCAATTAAAATTGTCGCAATAACTGCTGTCTTAGCACTAATATGACCCGTATTACGATAAGCATAATAAAGCGCGATCCCACCCATCAGTGCATATAAGAACTTATTCATATGCAGCGCCTGATTAATCGCCGCTTTATCATGATCGACATCCGGCAATACGCTTGCAACAGAACCCGCTAATAAAGGCATCATTTCTAAATTAACGACACCCATCAAAACAGAACCTGTAAGTGCAGCGACGCCAATTTTTAAATGTGTATCACCGCGCATTATCGACTCAACTTTTGATGCAACGGAACGTTTTGACTATAAGGACGATAAATAACAAGTTTTTCTTCTATCTCACGCGCTAAGTCTTTGTTTAATTTAATATTGACATATTCACCATCAATTTTTTCAAAAATAACAACATAACCAATGAGCGCAAGACTATACATAAATGTTAAATCATCTTCAAGTCTAATTAAAACCGGATTTTCAGGAATTGCATAATCTGGATTAGGCGATGTATACGAATATGGTAACTTGCCAGCTCTTTCATCGTACATAATAATATTATCACAATCTTTCATTGCATTAAGCATAAGCCCAATTCTTTTTGCAGAATCCTGACGCGCAAGCCAAGCGACTTCTGCTGTCTCACAATCTAAATACGGCCTACCTACAATAGCGCATGTCATTTCTTCAAATGTATCGGCGCTATACATCTGGTCGCTGCCAAATATCTGTACAATATATTTACCTGATTCTTGATAATTAGGGTTTGTTTCGTCCATCCTATAAAACATGATTATCCCACCTTTCTTCTATGCGTTGATATTGCTCTATATTTCTTGCAAATACATAAACACTAACTTCCATTTCTTCGCCATTGACAACGGCAAGCGTTTTAACACGATTGTATAATGATCCCTCGCCTTCCAAACTATCAACCCGCATGCGTGTTATGTCATCAATCTCATAAACTTCACCATATACGATACGTTTTTTATTTTGACTTTTTCTAATGCCTGGGAAAAAACCTAAATCATATATATTCCAACCTTTAATGTAGCCGTTACCAATAAATTTACTTGTTTTTAAAAGCCCATGATTACCATAACCTTTTTTAAGTGTGCCATATACAAAAATTTTCAAAATCATCACACCTTTCCATTCATCTTTTTAATATCATTTTTTAAGTACTCATCAACCAATTATTTTTCTAGCTTATTTTTATATTAATGAGGTCTATTATTTTCTCATATCTGTCAACTATTTCATTTCGCTCAAATATACTTAATTCAAGTCTATCAGTCCATAAAACATAATAAATGTTTTCTCTCAATACGTTTCTATAAAAAATTAATTCTTTTACATTTTTCTTAGATAAGAAGAATCTTTTTTTAAGTAATTTTTTCAATCTTTTATCATGATAATCTTGACACATATTTTCTTTGTTTTTATTCTTCTTTATGTAAATATTTTTGAATAAAACAAACATTTCTACACTCCTTTCTGCTGTTACGGACGCCAATCATTTTTTGCAATTACAGATAAAATATGTTGCTTATCTGTCTTTCTGGTAAAAAATGTATCTAGCATCGTCATAATGCCTTCGTTATTGCGCTGGTTTTTCATCTCGTTTATCATCATACCTCTTTTTTTAAAAGATTCAGTTGTTAAGCCCTCATCTTCGCCGCGTATTCTTGATCGCTCAGCAGTATGAATAAGTGCAGCTGCTGTTTTGACATTCGCTTGAATGACTCCTGGTGTTAGACTGCCATTAAACGCTCTCACTTCTATTGCGTTACGCACGCCTTTAGAAAATGGCGAAATATTCAAATTATAATATTTATCAAATCTGCCTGGTCTTAATGCACGGCTAAAGTCTTCAAGACTCCCTTCTTCAGGTAATGCCATTCTTAACCCACGAGACATCTCTTCCTGTGAGCTTCGAGCATAAGTGCTCGCTCTAAATCTACCAAGTTCGCCGCCACTTAATCTTAAAATAGCCTCTTCATTACCTTTAAACGTTTTAAAAAGACGACGCCATCTTTGCCGCTTGCCATCGAGTGGATCAACACCAATATGAATATGTCCACCAGTTTTTTGATCAACAGTCGCCCCATGTCGTCTTGCAACTTCACAAATTACTTGAATTTGACGCCAAGTTTCTGGTGTATCTCTCAAAACAGGCGATACGATTTCGCCACCCATTTCTCCACGACAAACTGAAACATCTTCTTCCATATGCCACTTACCTGGCACTGGGCGGTATATACCGCGATCAAATGCGTGATAGGGTATTCTTTGATCGTGTGAAAACAAACCCATTTCATAAAGTTCGCGCGCAATCGCACCTGAGTCCCCACCAACAAATTCTAACTCAACACCAAATGTAATATCACTCCCATTGAGCGCATTTTCGTACTCATACGGAATCTCACTTGTAGCAGCTGCTCTGAAGTCGCTTTCAAACGCTTCTGGCTCTTCTGTATAAAAATGGTTATCATCGACAAATTGACGATTGCTATTTGAAAGTTCTTCGCTAATTTCATTGCGATTAACTTGTGCAATCGTATTATTAACATTGACATCTTCACTACTTCTGGAACCTTGTTCAAAGCCGCGAACCGCCTGTTGTTGCGCCTGTGAAACCGCTTCAATATGTCTACAACGCGCTTGCCTCATTCTATGATGCAAGCATGTACAAGTTTCTTCTTCAAAATTAACGGTATAATCATTACCACTTTCAGAATGTACTTCTGCAATACCTGGTTCTTCTGAAAAATCGACAACAACGTTTTCCATTCTATCTCGCGTAACTGATTCCATTAATACTGTTACGCTACCAACTTGAGATAAGCGCTCCTGTATTCGACCGCTCATCTCCTCATTTGCAATGCTCTCATCATCAACATTATAATCGTCATCATCATTCACACCGCTGCCAATTATGCCACCCAAACCACCGCCGCCGCTGAAGTCTCTAATCACATTTGATTCACGCAAGGATGGAGAACCAGCGTTGTTACCTGGTCTACTTGCTATCGTATTACCTGTGTTTCTTGTTTTTGGCATTATTTTACCTCACTTTTTAACTTATCATAGGCTTCGTTGAAATAATTCAAATTATATAATAAAATATCATTTTTACTCATTGTTTTTGGTGCCTTTTCGCCAGTATCAGCAAGGATTCCGCGCCGACTTCTAACATAAGCCGTTTGATTTAAAATGATTAATTTTTTGCCATTTGATGCGCGATTGATAATCGATAGCCTATCTGGCGACACAACACCAGCAATGATAATTTGAACGTCATCGTGTAATCTTAAACAAAGATATTTAAAACCCATCAGATAGTGCTTCCAGAGACTCGATGCTTTAAGCCTAACATCAACAACTTGAAAACTAAATGCAATCGTTTTAATTTTCTTTTTATTAATCTCTCTAATCCACTGATCTAAATCAATCTGATTATACCAAGATATGTCCGGAACGGCGGGTAATCCTAATTGAATCATCTCATTGTAGACAATGCTGCTGCGTTTCATGTTATAAAGATGATCAATCCGCGGAGCATCTTCGTATACCGAAAAATTTGGTGCAACAATCACACGAATTGGCAACTTTTTTAAATTCATATAAATCGTTTTGCGATGATCCCAAAAACCTTCTAATGTTCTATCTTTAACATAGAACTCTATCAAACAATCTTTTTCAGTTTTTAAATTCAGAACATCTTTAAGACGTTTTTTCTTATACCGGTTAATGACATCTGAACCAGATAATGATAATAAATTGCCGCCATGAATGCCAATCACATCATTTTCTATTTCAAGGATCTCTGTTAAACGATCTGGAAATATTGGAATATGATGACCAAGCGCATAATAATCGTTTGGCTCTAGCTCTATCAACCCACCACCAAGTTGTTTGATATAGTTAAAAGAACCCCCTCGTTTGGGACAAAGCGAAAAGCACTGATAACAATCATTTTTACAAAAATACATTTCGCAGTATGAACAGCCTTGACAGTGCATCTGCAAATTACAAGTTGAACAGTTTCTATGACAAATTCCCACAAGCCACCTACACTTTAAACTTTAAATATTGAAAATTGATCTTTTAAATCTGATAATACTTTTTGTATAATTTCTTCTTCTTTTTTAGTCGTCGGAATACCGCGAACCAAACTAACTTGCCTTTTTAATGTCCTTGCCGTCTTAATGAGTTCTAAAACTTCAGTTAAATTTGGCTCCCCTTGCAACATTCTCTTTTCTTTTGTCACTTTTACTGTTACTGCCATGCTATTCTCCTTTTGATGTTTTTACTTTTTCATACGCCATAACCGCTGCTTCAGCTTGTTCGTATGTCATCTTACGGTATATAACCATGTAGTCAATTAAATCGTCATAACTAACCAAATAAATAGCATATTGATTGTTCGGGCCGAATTGACTAAATATGATTTTACCTTCTTTCAGATGCTTTCTAACCAATTGTGAGGTCTTACCTATGATTTCAGCAACTTCAACAGTTGAGTAAAAGCGCGGTTTTTTTAGCCCAACATAATTTCTCAAAATATATTTACCTATGTCAGAATTTATAAATGCAAATGGAATATTAAATCCTTGCTTCGTTTTAAATAAATCAGACAACACATCTTCACAGATTGCTTTTGCTTCACTGCGGCTTTTGGCAAAAGCAATCTGCGTGATTTTTTTCTTAACACTATCGTCAATTTCTTTACTATCAAGCATATCGATCATTGTTTTCATTATACAATTATCCTTTCTCTCTTATGTTCATACCGATGCACTTTGCCATAATAGATGCGTGTACCATTTTTAAATACAAGCAACCGATTAAGCGGCACCTGCTTCCAATTGCCATAGTTTTCTTGGTTGTATAACTTTCTCGTGCAAAAGACAACCATGCCAGAACACTGATAATAATAAAGCGTATGAAGAAGATTGCTATGGACATATAACCGTTCGCCATCACTTAACAACATATTAAATTTGCCATATGCAGCAATCTTGCTAACAGCTGCTTCTATGCAACTAATTTGCTCTGTTAAAAGATATTTATCTTCAAGCTGACTTGCAATATAAGCAAATGCACGCTCGCTGTCTGTATCGCCCATTACATCAAGTGAAAAATCTTCAAGATAACCATCTTGTACTGTGCCATTATGAGCATATACCCATTGAACACCATTGATTTTTCGCGTAAAAGGATGTGTATTTTCTATTGTATTTTTACCACGCGTTGCTTTTCTAATATGCGCAATACATAAATACGTACTGATATAATTAAAAAGCGGGTTGTTAGCATTTGCTTTTGCATTAGATTTAAATCCTTCCCAACCACGATATGAACTTCTATAAAGCCCCCATCCATCACGATGGATGTTGGAATAAGATACAAATTCTTTTATATCAAACTGTATTGCGCGATAATCACTTGCACTAAATCCATATAGCATACACATAACTAACACCCCCATTCTTTTTTCTAATAATCGATTAGTTGTAAACTATTGATGATTCATATGAATTATCAAAAATGTAATTGCTATTATAAAAACAAGTGTTGCCATCGTTCTTAAATAGATGGCATCCATTGCCAAAATCAATATAAAACTTATTAATGATGTAATAATGTAGGATTTGTCCAATAAAAAATCATTTTGAAAGCGATAAGAAAAACCATCAAACGCTTTAATATGATGAATGAAAAATCCTGCGTTAATGATAATAACAACACCTAATAATATCAAAAATGGTATATACTTTTCTGCATTTGATACTATAATAAACACTTCGTTAAAAGAAAGACCTGGTATTATCATTAATCCTGTTAATTGTAGTGCAATATTAATAATAATCATAACGACACACAACGCAATAACTATATAATTCGTTTTATTACTTTCGTACATTTAATTCTCACCTTTTTTATACTAAAATCTCATATTTTGTTCATCTGACGCGTTTTTAATACTTTTTTCCCAACCAGTAGGTAACCTAATAACTTCCCGTCGCTCCACAGCGCATATTGCGACGGGAAATTGAAGTGTAACTTTTAAGCGCGATTTTTAATGACTTCTAAAATTTCATTTTCATACAGCGCGTATTGTTCTAAAAAATACGTTTCGACTTCAGTTGGGTCAACAGGTTTATCATTTTGACTAAACTCAGCCACAGATGTCGTATCAATATTTTTTTGTATCGACTCTTTAATATAATCTTCTGGAACAACAATATGATGTTTTTTTTGAAGTTCTCTAAAATATTCTTCCGCTGCCCACGTTATACCATCTTCTAACGCCTTTTCATTATAGTCATCTGCAAGCTCTTCAAAGTATTTTTGTATTAAACTTTCTATATTATAGGTGACAAAATATAAATCTCTATTAATGCCAACAGCAACATAAGCACCTAACCTATACAGCGTATAGTCGCTATTGTAATAAAAATTTTCTGCTTTACCAGTAAGATATGGTCTTTCTTCTTTACCTTTATCAATAATTTTACGTTTTTCATATTGCCCTATTCTTTGTTTGATTGATGATTCATCAACAATTAATATTTTCATGTCACAATCTTCATCAGCTTCTAAAATTTTGTTTATTTCATCAACATCCGTTAAATCGTCTAACCCTTCGATGCCAAAATCTGATTTCAATTCCCATGTTATATAGGAAACATCTTCAAAAACTTTGTCATCTACAAAAGTGCTTTGCTCATCTACTAACAAATAAAATTTACTCATTGTTATTTCCTTTCTTCATCATCTCTAATTAACTATATATAGTATACCACAAAAAGTATTGTTTGGCAAACCTTTTTTAAAATTTTTGTTCACTTTTTTTAGTTTGATAAAAATATTGGCATTTCGCGGCTTTTTGCACTCATTTTTTACATCTCATTTCATTTATTTATTATTTTCATTGAAATAAAATGTTGTTTTGTATACTTTTTGCGCCGCTCTTTTGTGTTGTTATCAAAAAGAGCGGCGCTAGAATATGAGTTTTGGTTTTATTTTATTACTTTTAACCTTGCTTTTGTTTCAAGTGCTTTAACTTTATCTCTATCTTCTTTGCCTGCATAAGAAATTTCTCTGTCTTTTATTTTTCGGTTGTAAGCAACGCTTAAATATTCCTCAATCGTATAGATAAGCTCACCATGATACTTGCTTTTCATCTTAACATAACGATGCCCTATTTGATCGTCATAAATATCAACTAGCTCAAAGGTCGATGTTGAATTAATAACGCGCTGCGCTTTTATAAAATCATAATTCGGATGTGTGATTTCGTTGTGAACTTTTATTAAATTCAAAAGCATGACTTCTCGCCAATTGCCTTTTCTTTTTAATAAATTCATTCTATTAAAAAGCAGATAAACCTTAAAAAAGAATCTGGTTCGGGGGTTTGGTGAAATTTTGCCCCAGCTGTTTTTGCCTGCAATGTAAATACCTAATATTAATGATAATAATAATGCTAAACCTGCAACAATATTTGTAAACATTTTTTCGCTCCTTTTTTAATCAAACGAAATGTGAACACTTACCTTTTTAGCACATTAACTTTGTTGTGCTAATGTAGTCGTCGATGGTAAATTGACGAACAATCTTAAAATTACACCATATCTTCTCAATCCTTTTACCGCCATGCTCCGTTAGGCTTTCCACGGTATCTGTGTCCCACTTACTAAGCATATCATTGTACAGGCTATTATCATAGCCGCTAATTATAATTTTAGCTTTACTTTCTTTTAGCGTATGAAGAAGTGCAATATGATCTTCTTTTTCCATTTCATATTGATATTGCTTAGCGCGATTATCTAATAAATAAGGTGGATCGATGTACATTAAGACGCTATCGTGATTATGACGCTTTATCACTTCTAGCGCCGGTCTGTTTTCTATCTGTACGCATTTAAGCCGGTCAATAATATTTTTAATCCAACCAGGTAATCTGTTCCAATTCCGTACCGCATACATATACTCGCGTTCTGTTAAATCATTTTTCCAACCAACTTTCTTTCCTGTAAGTCTAAAAGAATACCCTTGCCAACACTGAATTAAAAATTTAAGCGCATCATTTATACCATCATCTTGACTGAAATTATTATAACTTTCATCATAGACATACCTTGAGTAAGGGGTTAAAGCGATTTTTTCCATTAGTAATTCTGGGTGATCCCTAATAACTTTAAATAAATTGATGACACGAGAATCGAGATCGTTGATCGTTTCTATCCTGCTCGGCGGTTTTTTAAAAAATACTGCGCCGCTGCCAAAATATGGTTCAACATATGTATGGTGTTCTGGCATATGCGCAATAATCCATTCTGCTTGTTTCCACTTTCCACCTGGATATTTTAAGATTGGTCTAATGCCGTTCATCATTTTACTCCTACATTAACTAAATTATACAACCTGTGCATTACATGATGCGCTATATTCTGGCAAATTCACCCTCACGATTGCTTCAGACAATGGCGGGCAGACGGCGTTACCTATTTTTTTTACCTTTTCAGCCTTTGATGTTTTTTTTCCGCGAACACCAACATCCAAAATATAGTCTTCAGGGAACCCCATCGCATTGCTTAACTCGCGTGGTTGCAGCATACGCATACCAATGTCAATCACTTTGTATTGTTCATGTTTAAATGTAATTAAGCTAAATTTGTCAATCGTCGTAATTGTATGTAATGGCCTGCTAACATCTTGACCAACCTCGCTACCATAATATTTTAATAAAAAGGCTGTGACTAAAGAATGATGGTCAATAGCTGTAATCGTATGTAGTGGTTCTTTTAACTCAACCCCTGAACCTGTATAACCACCGCCGTAATGTTTAATTAAATAAGGTGCTATCAGCAAATGTTCAGCTTTACTTGTAACAGTTGTAAGCGGCTGGTCAATTGAGTAACTCAAATTGTCACCACCAAAACCCGTTTGACCTATTCTAACAATATAAGGCTTAGGATTTTCAATAACAAATTTTTTAAATCCCTTAGCAATGCGTTTTAAAGTATTGTCAGCCAATGGACGCTTGCGCTCAAATATTGATGGACACGGTAAAGTCCAATCGATTATTTCTGATGCAGCACGCCACGGTTTAAGTAAACCACTATATACTTCTAATCCCGTTGGATCACCATGAGTTGGTTGCGGCCATTGGATCTGCTCGCCGTCGCAACGTGCAATTAAAAAGAGTCGTTTTCGCGTTGTGGGTGCACCATAATCACATGCACGCAATTCTCTATAATCGACTTGGTAGCCTAATTTCTTTAGATTTTTAATAAATAAATTGAACGTCTGTCCTTTTTTATCTGGATCTGGATAAAACCCTTTAGCTGTCTCTATCAACGGACACCACGTTTTAAACTCTTCGACATTCTCTAAAATGATAACGCGTGGGCGGACTAATTTCGCCCACTTAACAGCTACCCATGCTAAGCCTCTGATGTTTTTATCAACCGGTTTTCCGCCTTTTGCTTTGCTGAAGTGTTTGCAATCTGGACTAAACCAAGCCAGCGCAACAGGTCTGCCCGCACACGCCTTGACAGGGTCAACTTCCCAAACCGATTCACAATAATGCTGTGTAGTTGGATGATTCGCCTTGTGCATTGCGATTGCTGATTCATCGTGGTTAATTGCTATATCAACACTACGACCAATTGCCGCTTCGATGCCTGTACTTGCACCGCCACCACCGGCAAAATTATCTACAAATATTTCTCTCATGTTGTACTCCTTTATTTTTTCCTTTATTTTTTGAAAATGAATACTTCTATTATGCTAAATATGTATGAAAAGATCCCTGCAACAAACAAAAACGCAATCATACCTTTAACAAACTTGTTTAACTGTTCTTTTTTTATTATTTTAAACGATAAATAAGCTGCAATAATTGCCATTAATATCATGTTTATTTTGCTTTTGAAAAGGAATATAAAAGACACAATAATAAGTATTAAAAACCCTTTTGAAAAGTAGTCAAACCATTTTTCCGCAACAATACTTTTAATGATTTTTTTAAAAATGACAATAATCAAAAATGATGCAAGAATTGCCGTTCCGATATTATTCATGATGTTTCACCGCCTTTCTGCTTTTTTCTTTTTTCTTTTTCAAGTATTTATATAGCGTCGGTTTGCTTACGCCAGCTATTTTACATATCTCTGATACCGAATAATCATTGTCGCCTTCATATAGCATAATCGCGTGCTCAATTTTTTCATAATTCATAACAGGTCTGCCACCACTTCGTCCTCTCGCTCTAGCTGATTCAAGCCCAGCTTTTGTTCGCTCTTTGAGACGTTCTCTTTCAAATTCTGCTAATGCACATAAAACCGTGTACATTAGTTTTCCAGCTGCTGTTGTTGTATCAATATTTTCCTTTAGCGATAACAACTCTATGTTTTTTTCAAATAACTCATAACCCGTATTTATAAGCTCGCGTGTCGATCGGCCTAGACGTGATAATTCAGTCACGACTAAAATGTCACCTGGTTGCAATTGCTTTATTAACTTTTTAAATTCTTTTCTGTTTTTACTCGCGCCACTTATGTGCTCAGTAAAAATATTGGCAGGATGGACATTTTGAGCCATTATTTGATCAATTTGCGATTCAACACTTTGTTCTTTTGTAGAAACTCTTACATATCCAAATTTCATTACTTATCCTTTCGTAAATGGTCAAATAAACGGTGTTTTATTTTGTTTTTTTAACTTTGATTTGTTTACGGGTTTTTTTACCGAATTATGTATTAAATACCCTCGCTTTTTTGACGAGTTAATTAATTAAAATAACCACCGTTTTTTTAACTCTTACACTTCGCAATTAGCGAGGGAATTTTAAACGCATTTATTTCTTTTTGTTAGGCTTTGGTGTAGTCTTTTTATTGTCAGCTACTTTTTGAGTTATTCGACTTCTATCCGCTACCTTAAATCTTTGATTTCGCGTTTTTACTGTTCCTTGCTCTTTTATATTCTTTCTAACATTGATATTCTTCCTAACGTCAACATTTTTACTGACATCAACCGTTTGTTGTATGTTTTGATTAACTTCAACTTGTTGATTTTCTTGAACCGTCTTCGTATGTGTTTGATTAACCTCTACTGTTTGCTTAGTATTTTTGACTTCTTCTGTCGTTGTATTCTGTTCTTCAGTTTTATAGTTAGGAATTTTAATAGATGGAGCGCCATTATCATGCGTTACTTCATTGACCGCACCATCAACATACTCAATTTTAGGATTACTGCGTTTCGTTTCTGTTGTGATAGTTTTATTCCTAACAATCTGAACTGAAGCATCGTCATTTTTAATCGTTTTCTCATTTTGATCAACAATGACGACTTCTTTGCTCTTTTGTGTTGTAGTATTTTCTTTATTGATCGAAACATGCGATACTTTATTCGTATCACCTGATTCATTGCTTGCTTTAATGTAATTTTCCCAAGGGGCATACGATTCTGATTCTGTTTGGCTAATTGTATCGTTTTCAACTTGCGCTTTTGTATCACTATCAAAGTCTTTAATATCATGACGTTCTGTTTTTGCTTGCGTTTCTTCGATCGAAACATTAGTATCATGTTTTAAAACTTCTTGTTTATTACTGTCTCCAACAACAATTTGCTTTTCTTGTTGTTGAGATGTTGCAACTTTTTGTTTTTTCGCACCAGATGATACAGCTCTTAGCTTATCAATCACATCTTGATGATTGCTTTGCGTTTCAACGACACTTTGTGCTTCTGTTGTTTGACCATCTGTTGAATTTTCAGGTTGTTTATCTTTTTTCTGATGTGCCACCGGCTTTTCATTTCTATCAATAGCATTTTTCTCAGATGCAGATTGAGTAGAAGTGACTGGCTCGGCGGTTTTTGCTGATGCAGGATCGGAAGTACCTGGCACATCAGATGCCGATTCCGTTTTTTTAGTTTTGTCATCTGTTATAATTGTTTGATTAACGCCTGCATCTGATACTGATGTCCCGTCAGCTGTAATCTGTTCTTCTCGTGAAATTATTTCAGATTCTCTTGATGCAATGTTATCCATTTGAGATGAAACATAAGTATCTTCTTGACTACCATCTAAACTAATATCATTTTGCGTTGCAATTGATTGTGCATCTGATGGTGCATCCATTGGATCTTCATATGGCAATTTTGAGAAGAGTTGTTTGTAAAACGCTTGCCTGTTTTTAACTCTTGGATCATAGGCTTTGCCAAATATATCATCAATTTTCTTTTCATTTCGCGCTTCACGCATTTGAAGTTCAGTCTTTGTACGCGCGGTACGTTCCATAACCCCTGCTTGACTCATTACAATTTGCTCATCGCTCTTATCGCCAAGTTCAGTAAGCATAAGTCTTCTGGGGTCTTCTCTTTGTTTGTAAATTTTCTTCATCATATTCGTTGTAGCTTCTATCTGATCTACACTAAAGGCTTTAAATCCTTTATCAACACGATAATCTGCGTTTTTAACAAAATCACTATACTCAACGGCCGTTCCCGTTTCTCTTGCTATTTTTTCAGCATGACGTTTTTCATTGTCATAGCGTTTGTAAAGATAATCTTCAGCATAAGGCTTATAGTGTTTTGACAATCTCTTATCTTTACGTCGATCATACATATTTTTAACATCGCTTCCCATCCTAAAGGCTGCATAACCCAGAGCAAGAGACTTTGCTTTACTGCCTAAAAATTGAGCGGCGCCACTTTTAGATTGTTCGCTGTTATAGGCTTGTGCACCTTGCGTTGTCGCTTTTACCATGCTAAATAGTTTTTTGCGTTGGACAATCGCTGTAATAATAAGTCCCATCTGCAAGAAAATAACAGCAAAATACCCAAGCGTTCCCATCGATTTGTAAAATACCGAAGCAATCGCAAAATACATACAAAATAACATAATTGCTGCAAGGCCAGTTAAAATATAACTAAATATATTATAGATCGCCCGAATAGCGACACTCGCCCCCATATTAGGAAGCAGCGCAACTGTAAATGATAAAACTGCAATAACAGTCGCTAAAAGCGCACTAAATTGTGCGATTAACCTTAAAAATGATAAAAATAATATCATAACACTTTGTGCAATATTGACAATAATCAAACCAAAGAGTAGTGCGAGGCGATAAAATTGTCCGTATTTTTTGAATGTCGTGCCTGATTCATTATCTGCATAGGTTTTGCGATCATCTTTCGTAGCAATTAAATATTTTTCAGCGTCTGCATCATCAACGTTTTTCCCAAATTGAATAATTTTCCACGGCGTCACAACAGCCGTTGTCCAATAGATATTGCTTAATTTAACAACCGATTCATCATTGGTAGACGCTGCTGTTCCATTAACGACTTTTTCTGTTGACGTTAATATAGATGTTGATATTTCACTAGATAAATCATTAACTAACCCAATAAAATAAGCAGGTGTTGACATGAAACCATAGGCAATAATAACAACTAAAACAGCTTGTACAAGAACATTTATCCCTTTATTAACTTTACCAGTCAACAAATTAATTAAAGCATAAATGCCAACACAAGGCAGTATAACCGCAAGCATTGGGACAAAGATTGAATCCCTCAAGCCGTGTACCATGCTATCAATTAAAACCTCGATATAACTAAAAACATCAAGCGTAAACGCCTGTACCATCGCATAATTAATAATACGCGATATAAGTACATGAATCATAAAAAACATGCCTACCAATCCATTGATAAACGCTGGCACTACATCTAAGACACCCATTGATTCGGTATCAAAACTATATACATCTGTACTATACTTATCTGCAATAACTTCTTCTGTTGTCGTTACATTAACGTCTGGAACGATTGTCCCACTCGCGTACACAAAGTTTGTGTTTGCAACAATAAGTACCAGTGTGATAATAATTAATATGGCATATTTTTTCATATTACTTTCACCAACCTTTTAAGCGAACTTTTAATCATTCACTAATTGAGCTTCTTTACGCACTTTTTTCGATGCAGGGTTTGTATCAAGTGCAATCGAATATTCTTCAAAAATCACATCAATATTAATGAAGCCGGTTCGACCATAATGGTCTTGAAAAAGACATTCACCGGTTTGCAACTCACTGATACGCTCAACGATCTCTTCAGATTTTTCAAGTCCAAAATAATTGAGTATATCATCAATCTCTTGTATCTCATCAGACTTAAAAGCAAATTTATAACCAATATTATTTCTTGCTTTTTTATCACCAATATCTGATACAGACTGTCCAATAAAATAACCAGGGCAGTTGAGTGCACGCGCCATTCTATTAATTGTGTTCAGTGCATTTTTCCCAGCGGGTGTATTATTAAAAACAGTCGCCTCATCCATTACAAATAACTTTAACTGGCTCCTATCATACATAATATATCTTTTAACATAACCAGTGATTGCAAGTAAACACGCATAACCAATAAGTTCTTGGAATGAAAAATCTTCAGTTTTTTTGCCTTCTTCAGGGAACACAAGATTTTGTATTTGTAGGACGTTTACACGTTTTTCTAAACTGATTGACACATCATCTTCTCTGCCAAATAAAAGCGCTGCAAAAGCCATATGCTTAAAACTTGTTAGCGTAGAAGCTAATTGCTTGCAATAATTCGCCTTTTGAATATCCTCATCTGCCATCGCACGTTCATAAATTTCACCAGATAAAGCCTCAATAAAATTCGTTAAACAAGGCGCGTTAGTTTTTTCTGTCGCTTCTGCCGCTTCAAGCAAATAAGGCAACCTTGCATCATCTCTTTTAATCCCTGATAAGAACATTACAATATCTAACGCGAGAATCGAGGCATCACGCATTTGTGTATTGAAAACTTCAATATCTTCATGTGTTTTAAGTTCATTTCGCTTTCTACCATCTCTTGCGATAATATAAGGATCAAGTTTGCCACGATCGTTTTCACTTGATGTAAAGGTTGTCACAAAAACCTCATCGCCAAATGTCTCTAAATCCTTTGGCCAATCTTTTCGATCGCCTTTTGGATCAATCCATAAGCCTTTTGAATTCATAAATTTCACTGTATAAAGTGCAATTAAATCACAAGTGAACGATTTTCCACCACCTTGAGAGCCGGTGAAAGTCGCGTTCGGCGGTTTATTTTGTCGAGATGGTTCATCTGGTGAAAGATAAACAGATTTATTTAGTGCGCCTGTCACGCCCAAATAAAAACCTTTTTCATCGCCAATTTCTGTTGATGCACCAGGTCTTAAAAGCGCAAGTTGTTCAGGATGTAGTCTCAACTTATAGTCTGTTAAATATTGTTCCCCGCCAATGAGTGCCTCATTAAACATTAGCCATTGATCGCCAGCAGGCACTTCGGTTGGTATTGGATCTAGTCTTGAACGCACAGCGTCAACCCTAATATGCAACTCTTCGAGCGTTTCAGCTGCAACAGCAATAATGAGCGTCGTGACAATAAGCGGAAACTTTTTAACTTTCATTTCATTTTCCATCAGATAAGCCGCTTCTTCTTGCTCGTAAACATCAAGCGGAACTTCAGCTTCTTGATTTGTGCTAATATGTTCTTTATTATCTCTTATTTCTCGTTGTTTTTTGTTTAACTCATCTTTAGCAATTTTATTATTAAGTACCTTTCCTCTGATACTTGTATAAACGGGGAAAGTTAACGTTTCTTTAAGTGCATTAAGCCATTCGCCGCCAATTGCATAAGTGTCAGGTATATCGGTCACAGCAATATAACTCTGATACGCTGCTTTTTCAACGCCTTTGTGAAATTGTTTGATTTTAACTTCACGCGGACGTCCAATATTAATATCACATTCTGTCAATTTCAATATAGAGCGTTTTTTGGGACGTATTACCTCGCCTTTATTTGTTTTATAAAGATCTACATCTGGCCGCCATGGATTTTGAGGAGTCCCCTCAATCCTTGGTTCTCCGATACCAAAATAAAAGGGCGTCTTAATTAATTTGATTGTGTCATAACCCGTTGCTTCAGATATTTTTACACGACGATTAATTTTTTCGCGCGTGATTTTTTCAACGCTTTGAATCATTTCATATTCCCGTTTATAAATTTCTGGGACATCCATCCCTGAAATACGGTTAATGATTCTAGCGGGATCTTGAAATAACGATGCAGCAAACTCTTTTAAGTTTCTAAATAAAAAATTAGGAATATCGAGTTTAATCATCAGATAAGTTTCGTAACTATTACCAGAATCACCCTTCCAATCAACAATGACTTCAGTCATTAAATCAATCTCGTCAACGGCAATACGCTTGAAAACGCCACTTGATTGACTTTTGAGATTCTCATGCACTTCAACAATCGATGTCGTTTTAGGGACATCAACAAGATGAAATTCTTCTTGTATATCCCAAAACATACGCGTTAAATTGTTATGAATATTTAACTGTTTACGCCTGCCAATATTATTGTATGTATAAGGCTTAACTTTATAAACAGCCCAACAATCTAATTTATTGCTAATAAGGCTTTTGCTTTTTTTAAAAAATAAATTTCTTTCAAAGTAAGCAATACCGAGTTGGTAATTGTTGCGTGGATATTTTGGTTCAACAACACCAATAATTGGTAAATTTTTACTCATGGTAACTCCTTGTTCGGCGGTTTTTTATTTTCTTGATAGTATTAATTAAAAACAAAAGTCTTAAATGGGATCCACCTAAGACTTTTTGAAATGAACCCGATACGGGATTTCTTCTTTAATAATTGGCTGCTCAGCCTTAAAGTGTTTGAAACGATTAATTTGCTTCCCTTTTGTCAATCTCATATAATAAAAACTCAATATACTTCTGATAAATTGAAACGGATTTTTTCCATCAATCATTTTTTGGTCAAAAAGCCAAGCGATTCCACCAGGTATAAGGACATATCTAAACGCAGGTCTAATTGGCAAAAAACTAGATAAAAGTTGCATCATTAAGAGCGCAAGCGTAAAATATACTAAAAAACCAGCGCTGACAGGTATAGGGAATTGAATTTCGCCAAACCCATAAAAAACACGTTGTATACGCCATACTTTTGTATAACTCCTAACAATACGTTCTTCTTGTTTTTCTGACATCTTATATCTCCATTATTTAAATAAGCCAGCTATCCATTCACCTATGCCTGTAAAAACTGAGCCGTCACCAAATACGAATATCGAAATAATTGCCACCAAAATTGCCATTACAACAGCTTGAGTTATTTTACGTTTAACTAATAACCAGATTCCCATGCCTGCAACAATTACATAAAAAATAGCTTGTAACTCTGGAAGTACTTGGTTTTTTAATTTTCCGCCAACACCAGTCGCTAACACAAAGTAAAAATTGTAAAATTTAATCATCTTCTCCTCCTAATTCATTATCAAATATTCTATTAGACAACTTTTTAATTAGAAATTTGCCTTCATGTTCAATTATTTCTAATTTAAATCTCTGATAAAAATGTAATGCTGTATCTTGCTGTACAATATCTACAACACAGTAAAGTTTATAATCAGCTCCATCTTTATAGAGCTTAAATTCTTTAAGTTCAACAAACTTAAAATTGCCTTCTAAAACATAAATATCATCTTGATTATCTTTCATAAACTTAGATATTTGTCCAGCAGTACCTTCATAATAAATGTCAAAGAAGTCTTCTGCCATTGCTTTGATTTTTTTCTTTTTTTCGCTCGTTTCTGCTTCTTCATCAGTAATTGGATCTTCTGCAATGCTTATATTTTTCTTAACCGATAAAAATGCTGGATAATCATTAACAGCAACTTCAGTTTCGTTGATAAAAATCGGGACTGATAAGTAAAGTGTCTTATCTAGCATTTTAGGTTTTTCGATTTTTTGTCCCATATCATCATAAGAATTTTCAGTTTCCACTAAACTTTTCAGTGTCACATCCGCTTTAACAATAATGTTGCTATGATTATTATCTAAAGGATCTACCTTCCATATCATAACATCATTTGCTTTTATATAGCTAGTATTCATTGTTAAAGACGGGAATTTTATACCGCTTGTCATATACTCATTTAATTTTCTACGGTATTTATTATTTTCCGCACCATCATAGGTTAAATACGCTTTAGCAAACGAAAGTGCATAAGTCTTCGCACGATCACTTTCAGATTCAAGCGGCATATATTCATATATTTCTTTAATAATTTTAGGTTGTTTAGAGCGAACAAGCTGATAACCGCCCAAAACAATAATAAAAATAATAAACAACCAAAACACTACCCGCACGCCACTTAATATTGTTTTAGTAAAGGGTTTTAACTCTTTTTGTTTCTTTTCAATTTGCGTCTTAGGCGCTTTTTCAACACCTTTTTTCAAATCGTTAATACTTGTTGGCTTTTTCTTTTTATTTAGAAACATAATCTCTAATCTCCAAATTTTCTTTCAATTGGATCAAATAAAAAATAGCCAATACCACAAAACAAACCAACAATAACAGCAGTCCTCATAATTCCTGGTGGCAAGATCCTATTAAGTACCGCTGAAGCAAATACTGTAATAATAAAAGTCGCTATAATCCAAATTACCAAATGTTTTTTCATACAATTTCTCACTTTCTATGGTTTAACAAGTGTCAACGGATTAATCAATGTCCCGTTATATTTAATTTCAAAATGTAAATGCGGCCCGGTACTTCTGCCTGTATTGCCAACTGCACCTATCACAGTACCTCTTTGAACACTATCTCCTGAACTCACTTCAATTTGGCTTAAATGTGCATAACGCGTATGCCAAACATTGCCGCTATCATCTATATGTTCGATAACAATATTGTTACCGTAACCTGTTGATTTTCTTTGTGTCGAAATCACCGTCCCTGCCGCTGCTGCAATAACGGGTTTTCCTAAACAGCCCGCACCAGCTACATCTACGCCGTGATGAAATGATTTAGCCCCTGTTATAGGATGTATTCGACGCCCAAATGGCGATGTAATAACCGTCACATCTGGTGCTGGCCATGCAAAAAAGCCAGCTGCATCTGTTTCTATAAAATCAGGTAGCGTATATATTTCTCCACCAAGATCTTCAGCAATACGCATTTCGACAAGAACGCTATACCACTCAATTTGTTCTGCTGATAAATCATCAAAGAAATCTACCGTGTCTTTTGATGTGATATTTATATTATATTGCACATCATTTTTTTTCTGCCCGTTTATCGCCTTAAAGTGGTTATAAACCTCTTTAATATCTGTTGTTGTTTTGCCTGTACTACTAGCAAAAGTATAAATGGAACTACTGTCACTATATGTATTTTTCCAATCGCTATCCCAAGACGAACTAGAACTTCGATAAGTAACTGTTCCTTCTGTATTATTAATAGAAACAACGTTCCTCGTTTGGTCTACGCCCTCGCCAATAGGTTCTGTGCTGTCAATATGGGTTGTTGTTTTCTTGAATTTTTCTACTTCAACAACTAAAAAATTAGCTACTTCCTCATCGATGTTTATCCCTTCTAAATCATTTTTGTAATAGACTGTTAAAAATGCCAACACTTCTTCAAAAGGAACACCACAGTTGGCGGCGGTTTCTTGTAACTCTTGTAACATAGCTTCATCCATTTTGGGTAGCAGTGCATCTCCGCCTAAACTGCCAACCATTGCGAATAAAAGAAAAAAAATAATGAAAGTTGGGGCTAAGAAGCTGACTAAACCTAAAATTAAGCGCCTAATCAACTTCTTTTTTACTCTCGTTTTCATTTATTCACCCTCTTTTATTATATCATATATTTGCGTATATGTATATATTTTTATATTGCTATTTATTCATTTTTTGAGGTTTCCTACTAAATCTATCGGCATCTATCAATCAAAACGAAACATTTTTTCTATTTTTTTAGAATGAAGGCTACTTGTTCGATGGTGTTTAGATCGCGATGCCAATGAATCTAAGTGAAGCGCGCTATTTATTACCTATCAATTCACGTCTTTTTTCATTGATAAGATTTTCGTACTCATCTAAATCATCTAACGTCGCATGTTTTCTTATGAACATGCGACCAATCCTGCGTTGGACAAGAACCGCGTTCTTTTGAGGATTGTTTTTTTCCCATTTTCGAGATGCTTTTCTTTGCGATGCAGTTGTTTTTTGTCTAATAACAGGCATAATATAAACCTTTCATTTATTCCGTTATCAATAAGAGCACTCATCTCACTTATTAAAAATAATTTTATAACGTAATACGTTATATGTCGAGTGGGAATTTCTAAACTCACCAGTAGAGTTTTATTGATTTGTTGCTTGTTCGGCGGTTTTTTAGATTTTCCCCGGTGCAATTAATGAACTTCGGTTTGAATTTTGCCTTTTTTGATTGAAAAATCGGTCAAAATAAACAACAAAAAAGATGCCAAACATTTGCTGGCATCTTCTTTGTTTAGAGTAAATCTATTCATTTTCTTTAACTTGAGGCTTAGTTAAATCATAAATATTTCCCTTTATTGTAAGTTCAAGCGTTGTTGTTGCTGTTACAATGCCGCTTGGTGTTGTGCGGTAAACCGTTGCGGGAATCACGTATGTGCCGTCGTGCGTTTTTAATGGCACAATATAAGTACCAGAAAAAACATTGTCGACAGCGTTTACTGCGTAGATAGGTGAAAGCTCTAAATACTTACCAGATTCTAATGCACTTAAATTAAGAATAACCCGTTCGCCATAATTGTTTGTATCAGTTTTAATGGTAATCTCTTCTCCTGCCAGCGCTGGATTAGGTGTAAGTACACCAGTAATGTTCAAAATAATATTTGGAGAAAAATCAGTCTCTGCACTCGCAGTTTCACCTTGAGGATCCGTGACAACAACCCTTAAATGATAATCTCCCATAACAACACTACGAATTGGTTTTAACATAACATCGCTGCCGCTCGCTAGACCCGTGTAAGACTTGTATAACACATAATTGCTTGCATTTGGTGCTTTAATGTAATAGTCGAGCTTTAATGTATCGCCATCTGGATCATTTGACCTCGCAACATAAATAACATCATCGAGTTCATTAATAGCTGACGGGCTATGTGAAACAAATCTGACACTAGGCGCATTATTAGCAACAACTTTAACGTTATCATCATCATGTGCTTTAATACCATTATCATTTGTCGCGGTCGATCTAAAATTATAATCACCATCTGTTAGTGTTTTCGGAATGGTATATTTTGCCGTCCATACTGATTTCATATCTTTTTGCGATGATCGCGTCATATTTACAGTCGTACCATTTGTTAAGCGCCCGACTACATGACTTACAGGTGATGAAGAATAAACTGTTGATTCAATATTAACAATTTGTCCCGAATAAACAGCAGATGGATACGTTGGTACAATCACAGTTTCAATTGCTAGTTCTAAAGCATTTGCCTCGTTAATGTGAACAACCGCCCAATCTGACCACGCATTTTCAATATCTTGAACTCTGTATCTAACAATATATGAATTGCTCATTGAAAGCGTTCCAGATGGTATGCCTTTTAACCAGTTGTTGCTACCTACTGTTTTCCACTCTAATTCATCGGCAATAATACCTTTATTAGGCATATTTGAATGGTCAACATCATATCCATTTTTGTGCGTCTCATGAATGTAAAACAAATTGTCACTAACATTTTTTGTATAGAGTATTTTTAAATCTGCAAACGGTCTACGGTGCACTAATATTTTTTTGTGAACAGGTGATGACCACTTGTCATATGATGTGAATTGTGTTTCGTTTGTAGATTTTGCGTTGTCTTGTACGCTAAATGTAAGATCGTAAAGTCCAACTTTATCAAATGTCAATTTTGGCGCCGTTAAATCTTTGTTGCTATTCTTATCAACGCCCTGATGATTAGTAAAGCCACTGACATCATGAATATACTTATACTTGACCGATTTCTGCGGATCGTTTTCAGTGTCTGAGTAAAAAAGGCTATATTCACTTGTTGCTACACCGTTTTTATCAAGCGGAATGACAATTTCACCTAACGTTGATACATTCTTTTTGTAAATGCCAATCCCCTCTTTACTAAAAGCATCAATTTCGTTTTCAAGCTCAAAGTAAAGCGCATGCTCTGTTCTTGAAACATGATATGCTCGATTAATCGTTGTGACTGGCAAATGATATTTTTCTACAATTTTATTGTTTGAAACAACATAAACATTGAATGTCTGATTATTAAGACGTGCCGGTAACTGAATCACATTCCAGCCAGTAATGATGTTTTCCTTAAACGTATGACCAGTCTTAATATGTGACAAAGTATCCGTTAAATCTTTTTGATAAGGCATAAAATATACAGTCGCATTTGACGGATAAAATACGTTATATGCGTTTTGATTAACCGCTACCTTGTTTGCTACATAATCGCTGTAAAAATCTTTCTTCACATCAATCTGAAACGTTTTACGGCCATAATCCCAATAGTCATTGTATGCTTTTACATATAAATTTTGAATACCGTTTCTAAAGCTAAATTTGTTGAGTTTTAATGTGTTCGTCCCTGCCTTAAACTGACCCGAATAAATACGTTTATCGTCTTGATCGTAAATCTCTAAAGTTGCGTCTGCCATAAGGTTAAACTGAACATCAAACTCAACCGGTGTTTCTTTTCTGATTTTAATAGGTGAAAATTGCGTATCTGGAACCTTATTAAACGGAACGTATTGTGTTTGCCCCAACGATTTAAAATATCCGTTCTTTTGACCAACTTTTAAATCATAAGGCACAGCGCCGATTGTCTTCGGAATATCCGCAACATGAAACCTTTGACGATAATAATAATCTCCTGAATGTTTATAATAACCAGTATATTCACGCGTATCATAGCCATAAGAATCTTCATAATGAAAAGTGTCTGTCGATACTGGTAAATGAATATTTCCAATATAAAAATAAGAGTACCTTGTACTTTCCCAATCGCCATTAGCGCGATAATAAATCCTAAAACTATCAGCATCATCTGGCGATGGTTCAATGTGATAAATATCAAAATCAACATATCCTTTTATGCTTTCAGTATCACCATCATAAGTCATATTATGCCATTTTCGATTTGTATTAATGCTTTTATGCCACTGTGTAGATCGAAAGATGCCATTATGCCAATTTGCCCAATCAACACGCCACTCATCATCATCATACTCTTCTATATAGCTATTAGAGAAACCAGCATAATGATCTGTAATTTCAATTATATCCGTATAAGATGGAAAATCGGCATAACTTGTCATAAAAAACATTAATACAATTGTTGATACTAAATAGTATTTCAAGCATTTTTTCATACTATTTCACCTCTTTAATTGTAAGTCTTTTCATCTGATTGTTAACATTAACTTCTGCTATTGCTAAGTATTGGCCGCGTCTTAAATTAATTGCCGTCTCCGTTTCAATCGGCTGCCAATTAATCACTTGATCAAGCTGAAATGTCGTCGCATTTACAGCTGTATCATAAACATGATAAACGAAATGGTTTTGATCTGCCGCCTTACCAAGTTTTATAAACTGGCGTCCTTCATCAATGCGATACATACCAACACCACCTAAAACACGCGGAATGTCTTTTGTGTATGCGACATTTTCAATTTCAATATCTTTGACTGCCGTTCCATCCTTTGTTGTAATATCTGCAAAGATGTCCGCATCAACATCTTCATACTCGCCAATATTTTCTGTAAGATGAATAACCAGCGTGTTGTTATTAATGCTAATATCCCCTGCTAAATTACTTAAATGCGCTTTTTTAAGATAATTTAAGTCTTCAGCTAAGTCTTTAATAAGCCCGCCATTTTGACCAACAGTAGAAAGATACCTCAGCGATACATCTTGTGTATTAATCGTTGTTCCACTCTGTTTATTGCTAAACATGACATCAAGCGTCGCGGTTGGCGCTTCAACCCAAACATCAAACTTTTTATCAATCAAAAAGTTTACATCTGTCTTTTTAAGACCAGAAAAATGGTAATGTGAATTGTTTAAAGTGTAATCTGTGTAGTTATGTCCTTTTGAAGCAACAAGTAATATTTTTTTGCTATCCTCTTTGAAATGTAATTTTTTAACATCTGAAAGTAATAATGACTTAACAGGTGCTTCTTTATCAATATCGTAAGTCTTTACAAGCGTCCACTTGTTCACCTTGTCAAAATTAACAGTAAGTGTATCTATCATTTTATTTCTACTGATAGTATAATCATTTACCAAAATCGGGTCTGGTTGATACGAAAATTTATAATAAACAGCTTCGGCAGTCGCCGTGTTCATCGGGTTGTTTAAATCTTTAAATAAAAGATTGTAATAATACTTCCTATAATCAGTTCCATATTGACTATATTCTTCAATTGTAGCTTTTTTTGTGTAATCAATATTGCTAGATCGCTTGAAATCAGCTATTGTTGGTGCTGTTTCACTTTCAAGATACTCCCAATAAACTTTTAAATGTTCTGTTTCATCAATATCTTCTTCACGATAGAAAGATTCTTCTCCTCGATAATCAGATATAAATGTACCTTTTGCTTCATAACTAATATCAATCACACGCGCATAGCCGTTTCCAACCTTTGTAATATGTTGCGTGCCAACATCGTGAAGTTGTGTAACATAATGCACTTGAACAGCTTTATTATGTGCAATTAATTCTGAAACAAGGCTATTCACTTTCCCTTTTAGTGCTAATAAATCACCATCTGTATAATCTGTCATGACAACTAAATCAATGTTTTCAGATGATGCCTTGCTCGATATGTCTAAATCAGCAACAGGTTTGATATTGTCTGTATCTGTTATCTTTTGCTGCTTATCATCATTATATGAAGTATAAACAATATCATTCTTATCAAGATAACCATACAACCTATCTTGATAATCTTCAGCAACAACAACTTCATATCTAACGTGCCCAACATTATAAGTCACGCTTGGAATTTGATTTTTCCCAATACTATAAGATTCATAAAGGCTTACTTTGTTCTCCTCAATCTGATTTCCTTTAAGCGTCGTTTTCATAAATTGAGTGCCATTAAAAACCTCGACGATTTCATCATCATATTGATTGTCATTGTTTGTGTCAATAAGTCTAATAAATGTGACTTTATCAAGCAGATCACCATCTTCCGAGGCAGAGGTGTTATAAATATCTGCGACTGCCGCTGCGTTACTTTCAAGACGATAATTTTTTTCCGGAGCGACTACACTAGCCACCGGCGCTACGTCCGGTTGAATGAATATTTCTCGTTCGGCGGTTGAGGATTCACCGAAGGTATTATACACTGTTAAAATAATATTTACCCTTCCTTGTATCGGCGTTTGTAAATAAATTGTATCAGTACCTGTATGACTTAATGCACCAGCAACAATAGCTGTTTGATTTTTTCCAACATAAAGTTGATTGTTCGCTTGGCCATCAAGCGGTACCAACCTAAGTGTCGTTTTCGTTGAATCAAGTGGCGAACGCGACGTTCCTGTTGAGTTTTCCCCTGTTATTTTTATCTTTCGATTGACCTTCAATTTGCCAAAAACATCTATTTTAGCCTTCGGAGTATCAGCAACAACAAATACATGATCGTTTGCTCTTGATTCATCGCCATCATTATCCGTAGCATTAATCGCAACTTCATAATATCCTGTTTTATCTATGTGCATTTTTCCGCTTGTCGGTGATAATGCTTCGTCAATAACAGCGTCAGCTGGTGTTTCATACCAAACGTTTCTAATTGAACCATCTAAATCAGTCGCTGATGATGTTACATCAAAAACTTGGCCAATTGTAACAACGTCTGGCACATCAATACTCACCATCGGATTATACGATGGCGGTCTTGGCGGCGTCGGTGGTTTTGGTATGGTTGCATCTGCTGGTTTTTCAACAACTTCAGTGAATTTATCATCTGTCGCTGTTACATAATTCATATTGTCTGTATAAATTCTTACTTCACCATGCCAGTCGTGTCGTGCTAAAACGCTGCTATCAATCGTTCTTGTCACAATGTAAGAATCTGACTGACTTGCTGGTTGGTTGTTCATCCCTATCATTTCATCGTTTAAATAATAGACAAAACTAACAGGGTTTTTGTCTACGCCGACGAGCTCGGCGGTTAATTTAATTTTTACATCCACGGTACCAGGCTTTTTGATAACCGTTTGTGGCACAGGCTCAAGTTTTAAACCACCTGTTGGATTGCCTTTTTCAAAAACAATCAACTTAAACGTTTCTTGATCTTTAACCGGCGTACTTTTTTCATCATTTAACCAGCTGTCAAAACAATTATCAGCAATCACTGTAACCGTATGTGTGCCGACAGTAAGTTTGTCTGAAGAAAGCGTAATTGAAACAGCACTATCTTTTTTGCCGCTGCCACTAACTTTTAATACACTACTATCTGTATCAATCGTATTACCATCAAGTTTTACTTCGATATTTTCATACAAATTATCAATTAAGCCATCAACACTAGCAGAACCTGAATAATGGACTTGGTGTGCAATAGGCACATTAACTGTAAAGGTTTCACCGTGCTCAACTTTTTTATCAACAATTTTTTCTACATCAATCGTTGAGTAAAGTTGTGCACCCAATTCAGGTACCCTAAATGTCCAATAAAGTGTACTGCCACTTGCGGTCTGATGATACATTTTAATCGTACCATCTGAACGAAGTCCAGGAATCGCTTGACAAATCGCATATGATTTTGCCCTGCCAACACTTGTACCACCCAAAATATTCACGACTGTATCTGTACCAACCGCAGCATCAACTTCCACACGCACATCCGCCAACATATACCGTGCAATCTCAGCGTCGACCGTGTTCCAAGATTTCTTTGCACTTTTACTTTTTATCCAGTGTCGACTTGCTAGACTACCGCTATACGGCTTGACATCAGGCACATACTTATCATTGTAAACGACTGTCCTATTTTTATTGTAACCAAGCACGCGCCAGTTGCCATTTTTATCTCTATTCTTACTTGCCGGCTGATTTTCAGGCAGGCTCGACCGTAAATCACCATAGCCGCTATCCGCACTATACACAATGACCTGTTGCTCGCGATAAACATTCGGGTTGAGATAATAGGTATTACCTAAGCCTTTATCAATAGACTCAGAATAACCTTGTTTCTCCATGATTTTTATCAATTCATCATCCGATTTTTCATCGTAAAGACCAAAAGATGTAAGCGGTAAAGACGCAATAATCAGCGCTAAAACTAGTAAAAAACTTAGTTGTTTCTTAAACATAATCCCCCCACTTTTTATTTTTCATAACTAATCTGATAACCGTTGCCAATAAAATGGGACACATGAAGGTTATTAATCACCGTATCAAAGGATTCTTTAGGATCTGTGCCAAACCCTTTATACACACTAAATTTATAACCGGCCATATAATTATCAAAAACAGCCTGCCCCACCTCAATGCCGTGCAGTAGCTGCATATTAAGTCTTGTATTCTGATTCACATAATTCGTAACTGCATCTTCATAAACTTGCCACGCACCAGTTTTTAGCAATTTATCATCCTGATCTTGTAGCCAATAACCGAAATGTTCACCATCAGCAAGCGCATCTGACCCCAGCGCCATCATTTGAAAACTTTTATACTCACCAGAATTTTCTATCGGGTCAAGCACCTCAACCATAATTCCGCGCGTCGCCATATCATCAATATACGACACATCAATCCGACCCCAATCAGCACCATCTTTCATCATATACTCAATATTGCGCTTATAAAGCTCGTAACTAATATACGCCATATCATCAATTCCCAGCGTATACTTCAGCGGGTCTTGCGGACGTATTGGCGTCAAACCGTCGCGATTGTGATCCGCCGTCTTATCCGATAACTTCGCCGTCTTCGTCTCAAAATCAAATACCGGTACATTTCTGATACGGTCTCTGAACAAATACTTATCCTTTTCCGACTTTGGTGACGTTTCCCACCATGTCTTAAAATCTTCATCTGTCCATGTCAAATCATACGCCTTTGCCACCGCGTCAAAACGCTTCTCTAAATAGGCTGGTATTTTCGGATTTCCCGCTTGACGAAACGTACCGTCAAGTTTTCCTAAATACGGCGACCCTTTTTCGAGTACTGTATCGTCCATTTGATACACCACAACTTGCTTATACGCCTGTTTTAAGACGTTTTTATCGCCCGCTGTCAGGCGACCTTCATCCACCACAAGATAAACCGTCGCAACGTCTTCCCCTTGCATCACCGCGCCCAGCTTTTTATGTTGACTGCCTTTTAAGTGCCCGTAGTCATAATCTGCCTGTGGGCGTACATCAATCAGCGCCTTTTCGCCTTGATCTTTTTGATACTGACTTAAAAAGTTGTCCATCCCCTCAATTTCTTCATACTTACCTAAATTTTGATTCAGATGCGTACCCTGCGGAACTTGTCCTTTTTTAAGCTGTGTATAGCGCTGCTGGTTGATCTCATCGAACTGCTTCACATAAGTATCAAAAATCGGTAGTGTGTCAAGATCACCATACTGATTATACTTACCAAAAAATAGACGATCAAACACCGCACTCATTTCAGCACGGGTCAGTTTGCCTTCTGGTCTAAACGTGCCATCTGGATAACCTTCAATCACGCCAAGCGAATAAGCGCGAAGCAGCGGTATCGTTGTTTGGATGTCTTTAAACGTCGGCATTTTAACCGGCATAACAGATAAATCAACTTCTTTTTCAAAAAGACGGTTCATCACCTTGACAAACTCCATTCTTGTAATCGCACGATTAGGTGCTTCTAATAACACCTCAAGTTCGCTTGTAATGATGTTTTCTGTCCGTGCGGCATCAAAATACTTGCTGTACCAAAATGCGCCAAATCGTCCTGTTTCATAGCGCATCGCAGCAATCATTAATTTGATTGATTCAGCTATCGTGACATTGCCATTTGGATTAAATGTTCCGTTTGGATAACCATTAACAATTCCTTCGTTTGCAAGTCTTTCAATATTAGCTTTCGCCCAGCTGTTTTGAATGTCAATAAATGTTAATGCAAATACTGACTGAAACATCAAAGCAATAACTAAAATTACCATCAATTTTGTTTTCTTCACGTTCGTTCTCCTCTCTTGGTTATGACGCTAATTGAACGCACAAGCATCTTCAACTGCTATTAGCGCTTCGATGCACGCTTTATTGTATAAGTGCTTTTCTTTAACAATTACATCAAGCGCTTCTTTTTTACTTAATTTTTCCCTATATGGTCTATCTGAACAGAGTGCATTATATACATCTACCACTCTGATAATCATCGTTCTTTCATCTTTTAAACGGATTCCGTTTGGATAACCCGTGCCATCACTTGTTTCGTGGTGATTTGCAATCATTTTTATAATGTTTTCAGTTAAATGACCTTGATACATAATCATAATACCATGTAGATACTGAACATGGCGTTGTAAATGATTCTTTTCTTCTTGTGTAATTGCTGTTCTTTTATAAAGAATATTAGGATCTAAAAATAATTTACCTAAATCATGAAGACACCCAGCAACAAATATTTCTTTCGCTTCAGCTTCAAAATAACCCATATAACAAGCGACTTTATAAGACAATTCACCAACTTCGTACAAATGAATGAGCAAATTATAAAGGTTATCAATTTGTCTTTGTTCCATTTTTTAGCCCCCTATTACGGATGATATGTCCGCAATAAATGATCAGGAATATCCGTCATCATACGCGGGTTAAATTTCACTGTGGTAAATTTACCAATCAATATTGGCCTTATATTAATTTCTATCTCACTATAAACCGATAATTCTGTAACGGCTTTGCCACTTGGACTGATAGCAGGTAGCTCGTTTGTGTTATATATCTCAAAATGAACCACTTTTACACCATCAACGAGCCTCAATCCGCTAATATTCGTCTTTGTTTTAGCAGGGTCTAAGTTTTTGTTTAAATAAGACTCAAAGACACTACGTCCAAGCGACTCATCAATATAAAGCTCCCTTCTCGCTAAGTAAGTTTCATCGAGCGCAGCATAAACCGCGCGATTAGCTAAGCCTTGTTGATTTTTAATATAACTATACACACTTGTCATCGCATAAAAGTCAATGATAACAAGCATGAGCATAGTGATGAAAATCGTATAGACAATCATTTTTAATGAAACCGTAGCACCACCGTTTTCATCTTTTATAAATTGTTCAATCTTTGTCGTCATCTTTCACCTCTTAAAATGTTCTGAGCATAAAATTATTTGAAATTTAATCAAAACGATTGTCTGGTTCGGCGGTTTTCTTTAAAGGATCATTTAAACTTTTTCCTAATTTGCTTTACTTCCCTTTGTTTTATCATTCTCTCTTATAGCACTTTTTGACTCAAGTTCAAGTTTGCGACGATAGTTTTCAACTTCTGCATCAATTTCCGCTTTGATTCTTGCTTCCTCTGTCATCTTCACAGTCATACTACCAGCGACTTGATATATATAATTTTTGATCACTTGTCGGCTTCTTTCATCAAGCGATAAATAAGATTCAACAATTTTTATATCAAGTTCATCAAGACTATATCGCTTTGATAACTCGGCAATATAGTCTTTTTTTGTTTCAATAAACATATCGCCTTTACCTTCCCTTAACCATTCCTCATTGATATTAAATTCATTAACAATAAGAAGGATAGTTTGTTCTGTAACGTTACGATGTCCGCTTTCTAAGTTGGATATAGTAGATCTCGTAACGCCAATTCTAGCGCCAAATTTTTCAGCGGTTAAATTTAATGCCTTTCTTAATTCTCTTATTCTTTCATTCATGACTTGCTCCTTTCTGTTCTGTAATTAAGTATATAGCAATTTTTTTAAAAAGTCAACAAAAAGTGTCGCAATGAAACAAATAAGCATTGACTTTTGTTTCTTTGTGTTGTATAATAGTTTCGTAGAAACAAACAACACTTATCAACTTTTAAAGGAGCCAATCATGAAAAACATTAAAAAAATCATCGAATCAATTAAAGGCGTTGTAAATGTAGAAGAAAGAGCGAAAACAAGATTTTATATTGAAGTAGAATCAACAAAAGAAGAAAAATTTGAAATTGAAATCACTCTTCATTATCCTGATAATTCTAGCAAGCACAGCCTACCAAAGCAATGGTATAAAAATGGTTCAACATCAAGGTTATTAAACAGTTACATAATCGCACAAACATATTATACAAACAAAGATGGCTGTTTTGGCATTTTCAATCCAACAACGAAATACAATAAACTAAATTTTGATTATATACTAGAAGTCACAGAAGAAAACATCAAATATATCGTTTCAGAAATCATAAAAACATATAAAACAAGATAGTGAATAATGCGGGGCAATCGCCCCGCAAAAATAATATCATTTATCAATTATGCAAAGGGAATCAATGTTTTATTCCTTTTTTATTTCCTAGGGTTTCTGGTTCGGTGGTTTTCTTTAAAGGATCATTTAAACTTTTTAGATGCTGCCGCTGCCAACTTTTGTTTGGGCATAACCTTTTACATAATGCCATTTGAAGCGCCGTTTCAAATTAATCTTCCCCGAATCTTCCATCCTAAATCGTTTATCAAAATCTGCAACAGTATGTTTTCCACCTTTAAAAATAACTGGACTGTCTTTGTCCCATTTAAGAAGTAATCGCCAATATTCTGGATGGTTTTTTCTTAATTTTCTAAGCTCATCAACTTGTGCATTGTGACAAAACCAACACCCGCCGCGCGAACTTAAATGATAGATAGGCGACAACAAATCATGTGCCTGACACCACTCATAACAATCTTCTTCAGTCCAATTAAGAAGAACAAGCGGTAATATCTTATTTTCGTCTTGATGTTTTTTAATTCTTTCCGTTTCATCGGCAGCAATGCCAATATAATGAATATCTTCTTTTTTCGTATGTGCAAGAATGACTTTCTTTTTTAACCTTCCTGTGCACCACGGACTCTTCATATAAGGGAAGCCGTAAATTTCACCTTCTCGCTTTCCTTTTTTGAATGTACTATAAAAAACGTCTTCATAGCTACGATTTGCCCTGATTTTCTTTACTTTAACGCCATATTGATCGAGTATGATTTTGTCGGCTTTTGCCTTAAATTCTAGCATTTCAGGCAAATCTGCTGGAATATCATGCGTTGCCATCACTTCGCAATGAATCACTTCATCAAGTGGCAAGTTTAATCGTTTAATCGCTTCTAAACAAGCGATGCTGTCTTTGCCATAAGAAAGTGATAATACATGCTTTTTAGCCATTTTAGTCTATTTCCTTATTCGTTTAAGTTTATCAATTGTTATTGTAGTAATAACTTGTTGTTGCGCCAAATTTGACGTATTCGATTGGATCATCGTATCGTTCAAAGGATAGAAGACCGTTTCGGCGGTATCTGGTGAGGGTATCGCTATAACGGATCTCAATCGCAATTTCTTCACCCCAGTTGACGGGTGCGTTAGTAGCATGAATCGTAATGCGCGAAGCATCAAAGCCATGTCGTGATAAATACGAAATCACAGCACTTTTGATTTGACCATTCATACCACCGTTAATTTGCATCGCATCAAGCGCTTTCATTTTCGTAACTTCAAGCACATTGCTTTTATATGCCGATACGATTGGCGGCAATGTTGAAAAGAAAATAAAAACGAGCAGTATAACCGCAATCGCTACTTCAATCGAGCCACTGCCCTTTTCATCTTTTATCATTTTAAACATTACCCACCTACTTTCATTACAAATAAAACTAAAGACACAAACATTGCCGGTGCAAGCGGTACAGCTACACGCTTTTTACAAGTGATTTTTAACGCATCAATTAAGCGCTTACCCTGCGTTTGCATTGTTTTTTTTGCAATCACAACTATCATAAAGAGCCATATAATTAAAAAAGCAAACATGGCATTTGACAGAACAACCCCTATCGAACTGCCCGCATATAAACCAACAAAATAAATTAATTTTATATCGCCCCCACCAATGATATGGTAATTAAACATATAAAAAGCAAAAAACAAACCCGCAATAACAGTTGCTATAAAAATAGCATAATAATGTTTGTTTAATAGATTGTAAATAAACATCACGACAATCGATGGCAATATGATGACGTTAGGAATCAGCCTTTGCTTATAATCTGTATAGCTGACAATCGCTACAATGATTAAAACAAAGACTGTACCCATCATGTGCATCGTCATTTTTAGATACCAAGCGCTGTTTTTAAAACTGTGATGGCTGAAGAAAACGAGCTGTCAATAACGCCGCCTAAGCGATCGGCTGCATTAGCAACCACAAGTCCAACAAACACTAATAAAACCGCTTCCTCAAGACCAGGGCCACCACGCTCATCTTTTAACATTTGCTTGAATCCATGTTTTAGGTTTTTCATAAAATCTCCTTCCCTTTCTTTTCTGAAGAATCAACATTTATATCAAAAGCTAATCTACTAGCTTTTAAAAACATTATACACCAGTTCCACTAAATACTGGCATATCTTTAATATACGCAAGAAGTGGCAAAATGATAATAATTGCAATCGCTACAACAAGTAGTGCTGTTGCAATACTACTAAAATTACTACGCGTCATGGTTTCGCGCTTCTTCTTGTTAATTTTAAGTGTATTGATTAAATCAAGTTGCATCTGCATCATCTTTATCGCGCGACCGCCAATTTCATATTGCATCAATGAAAAACAATATGTATCGATCTCTTCTAAGTCAATCCGCTTTCTAAAAGCATTAAGTGATGGAATAAGCGAACCCTTTAAAAGTTGTAAATTTAATTGCCTCACTTCTTCATTAAGTGGACTATCAGCTGGCAATTTTTTTATTGCCGTCGACATAATTTCCTGTGGGGTATAACCCATCTGAAGACCATCAATCGTGATAGTTAAAAAAGAATCCACCATTTCTTTAATCGCATCTTTCCTTCTTCTTTTCATCATTCTAATGTAAACATCTAAGATAAAGTAACCAACTATACCATATAAAATTTGTTTCAAGCCAAAATTTTTAACTGATATGGCTGATAAAATTGCAAATGTTAATTTATAAAAATGATAACTGTGTGCATCTAATCCAAATTTTTTAAATGGATAGCCAGCCTGATGCAAATTAAGATCAATCTTGTCGTAATCAATAAACTTCAGTGTGAACTTTTTTCTTTTTTTACGCATTTTCTTTTCGCCCGTCGCTTCTTTTAGACGATTGATGCGCATACGATGCCCCGTCATCAAAATAACAAAAATTGAAAATGATACAAGTGCAATAATGATAATAAAGAGTAACCATTGTTGATGCGCTGCAATTTTTTTAAGTACATCCATAAAAGCCCCCTAGCTGTCTTTGTAGCTGACAGACGTCTTAATCATAAAGAATACAATGATTAGAATGACTAAAACCAAATTGACAACTAATCGACCTTGTTCAGTCTCTCTAATAATATTAACATAGTCACTATTCATGCTAATCAGTCGTTGCAGTGCAATAACCAGTAAAACGAAAACGATTAAAACAGATGTAATAGAACCTGAATTTTCTGCCATCCGATGCGAATAATTTTCTTCATGACTAAACGCTGCTTGTATGTCGTTTTCAATTTCATATTTGATCATCTTGCCATATTCAATGTCTGTATATAGATTATCAATAAACGAATGAAAAACAGCGTTTTCCGTACGATATTTAATGATTTCAACTGCTTTTTTAACGTCCATTTTTTTAGAGATATTTTTTAAAAACTCGTTAATATAACCTTTGATTGGTTCCTTTATTTCATCTCGAATAATATTAAGTGTTTCAAGACTATTACCAACCACTTCATTTGTCTGCTGAAATAAAAGCAAGAAATGCGGCAAATGCTTTCGCATCTTTTTGCGTTTTTGTACAATCATAAAATCAATCACAACATATGGCGCGAAAAAAATCACAAACGCAATAATAACACCCGTTGTTTTTTGATTAAAAAAGATGGCAGCCTCTCTATATCCAATATAACTGAAGATTAAAGAAACAAAAATAACAAAATTGATATTGATAAACTTAAATGAGGTCATCTCTCTAATGTAACGTTTATATGTATCATAACGCGGTATTTTTGAAAGTGCTGTTTCTTTATCCGAACCAAACTCCCATGTTTTCATCTTAGAAATTAAACGCTCTTTTTTAACGCTTGTCGCAAGTGTAATCATCTGATAAAGTTGATACGCAACAAAAATTACAAAGAAAACGATAAGTGCTGGTAAATAGTATTGCTTATCCACGTTATACCTCTCTTTGTTTTAGCGCATCTTTGACTTTTTTCTTGTCAATAAATGCCTGACTCAATTCACCCGCCGACCAGTAAAGTGTACCATCATCTTTTACTTGTAAATCAAATACATGATTTAAAATAGGACGCTGCTTATCGTAATCATAGCCTCTTAGCTCTGTGATTGTAATCACTTTGCGATGTGAAATATGAACGATAAAATCAATAACCTCACATACGCGCTGTATAAGCATATCCATACGCACGTTAGGCGCGCCAAGCGACATTAAAAAAGCTAAATTTTGAATAGCCGAAGCAGGATTGCTGCCATGAACTGCCGCTTCACCTTGATAACCCATATCAAGCAGGCGCATTAAATACCAGGCTTCTTTATCACGCGTTTCACTGACCGAAACATCTTTACCAGCAAGCCGCGTAGCAACACGCGCAAATTCAGCCATGTCATATTTTTTTCTCACATCATCAATATTTTCATCTGTCTTCCGTTCGAAAAAACTGACACTATTATCCGACGGAAAATTAAATTCAGCCTCTTCTTCAATTCTAATAACGCGACGCATTGGATCGCGTTTATATTTGAGATGCCTAAAATATTCAATCATCGTGGTTTTGCCAGCATCGGGTTCGCCCGCAAAGATGACATTACAATTAAGCATATACATCTCAATAAAATCAGCAATTTCATCACTAAACGTACCATTGTTGACAAAAAACTCTCTTGTAAAATTTTTGACCTGATACGTTCTTAAAGCAACGTAAGGTTTGCGTACAACTTCTGGCTTAATTTGAGACCCACTAATAGCTGCATTAATTCTCACACGATAAATATGATCAAATGCGTCTACAATACAAACATCGCGCGATATTTTTGTTTTTGTCCGAATCATAATCGACTTAATAAACTTTTCTAACTCTTCGACAGATTCAAATTTAATGTTCGTCTTAACATCGCGCCCGCGCACACGCTTGATAACTTCAAGTTTTTCATTGGTAAAAATATTTGTGATTTCAGGATCTTCTACAAGCGGTTGTAGTATCCCCCACCCCACAATGTTATCCGTCAACTGTGTGATCAGTTTGCCTTTTAAAAAGCCTTTGTATTGTGCATCACTACCAATCAACCAGTCCTCGATGACCGAATGTAGCTTTTCTTTATTTTTACGTCCTAAAATAATTTCAGATACTAACTCAGCAAAATTTTCACCGAGATAGTCAAGTAAATCATCGACAATTGCATTAAACGTCTGACGACCATCTTGTGGCGTCTTCATCGCCGCAATTGTATTCAAATTTGTTTTTTTAAATTGTATGTCTTTGTAATTAACACTACTCATCTTTTTATCAACCTTTTCATTGTTTTCTTCAATAACGCCTCTTGCGGTTGAATATCAGTAATGATCGCTGCAAGCATTTCAATCGCTTCGTTTCCTTTGTTAAATCCACCGTTTTTTTCAAGACTTGTATAAATTCTTTTGTCGTGCTTGATATAACCAGCAAATTTTATTTCCATAATTTCTTCTAAATCAGATTTGCTAATCGTTGAATCAAGCACCTGATTAGCAAGGCCGATAAGATTGAGTGGTGTTTTAAGATTATTTTTATATAGATCAATATACTTTTTAACGGCGATGATGTTCCTTTCGGCGGTATTTGTGACGAGTACCTGGTGATCCGCTTCGCAGATCGCGTGATGTGTCGCAACTGAGCTGATGTTTCCTGTATCAATTATAAGTACATCATAAAGACTGTGTAATACTTTAATAATCCCCTTTACATAAACATCAACATCTGTAATGTCCATCATATTTTTAAGCCCTGTAAAGTAGCTAATGCTTTTATGGTGTGTAATTGCGTTTTTAATTTCATCCGCATCAAAGGGTAATTTAATAACTTGCTGTAACCCTCTTTCCTCAACGCCAACAACCAGCGCTACATCAGGTTTTTCTAAATTGAAATCAAGTACACAGACATTGTATTTGTGTTTTTTTAAAACCTTAGCCAAATTCAGACAAACAGATGTTTTACCAATGCCACCTGTGCCAATCACGCTGATGATTTTTTTATTGATATAAACTTTTTCAACTTGAGATGTTGTTTCAAGACTTTCTTCATGCGCTTTTCCGTCTTTTTCATCAATAAAATCACCGTAAAAAATCGCGTTAAGCAAATCCTCTGGATCGTCTTGAATAGTAAAGATGTTGACAATTTTAATTGACCTTAAATAGCGAATTAAACGTTCATCGCGTTCTTTTAAAAGTGCAAATACTTCGCCCTTAAAATTGTCTTTAATGTCGCTAAACATTTCTTCTGCTGAAAAAACACCAGGCAATTCATCAGACACAATTAAGACATCTGCCTGATGCGTATAGTCATCTTGCCACGCTTCCCAGAGTTTTTCTTGACTTGTAATATCATCAAGTAAAACATCCGCATTATCTTGCTGCTTTATAAGTTTATGAAGTAAGTCAATATTAGTTGCTGTTATTATTTTTTTCATTGTGCATCCCCTTCGGCGGTTTTTTCTGGTTCGCCTTCTGATGCGCCGGGGGTAGTCGCCGGCAGTACCGGTGTTATCCCTGGTATCTGAAGAGTTGGCGTATCTGGTGATGGCTCAAAAATCGTATCGTAAATAATACTTTTCTTATCAAAAATTTCTTTTTCGCCATCAGACGCTTCTGATGAAGATACATACTTAACAAGTTTAAATACAACCGTATCTTCATTGCCTTGTAGTGTGTCGATTTTAACCGCTGTATCAATGTCAACTTGTATCGTGACAAAGCGTGGCGATATTGTTGTGTAGTTATACTCGTCTGGCACAATCGATTCTATGTCAATGCCGTTTTCGTTCAGCACACTCTCAATCTGTATTTTGCTAAAAACGAGCTTGCCAACTTCTTTATCTGTTACACCTGTTTTCCCAACATACACAACATCAACAAGATCACCTTTTGTTGCTCCTGAACTGGCTAGTAAATTAGTAAGCAACCTAATCTCTCTCGTTCCTGCATCAACATTTTTAATATAAGCATCTTTTTTATAAATGCTACTTACCGTTATTAGTTCATCTTTGTAAATAACTGCTTTTGCTACTTTGTTGATTAAATCTTGCTTTTGTTTAAAATAAACACCTTCAGGCAATCCGCCTTCTGCAATCTTTTTAATTGTAACGTCTTTTTCAGTTATACGATCGCCAATATTAATTTTATTAGCTGCAACAACGTAATCAACATAATTGATTTTTACCGTTTGTTCTCCCTCGATACCCCTATATAGCAAAACAAACAGCACCATTGCTATAAGAATCGACACAACTGCAAATACACCTTTTTTCATTCTTCATGCTCCTATATTATTTGACCTGTTTTATATATTATATCACTATTTTATATCTATGTATAGATTTTTTTGTTTCTATATATGCAAAATATGTTTAGAGAGTTCTAAACATATTTTGATAAATGATTTTCTGTGTTTTTGCTCAATTAAATGCTTCGTAAATTGATCGCATTTTGTTTAAGCATCTTTTTGTAACAAAAAAGCGTCGCCTTTACATCTTCTAAACTATTATGCGCTTTAAAATGATACCCATAATAGTCTGCACATTCAATTAATTTTTTCCATTTATAATCATTGTATTTCTCATTCCATTCGCCATATACTTCTGCAAAATCAAGCATGATATCTACAATTTTTTTATCCTTGATATTTAGTTTCAATTTATCTAAAAAATTCAAATCAAAACTCAGTTCGTTGTAACCTATTATCATTTCAGCACTTTCAAAAATATTCCGTATTTGAGACGCTAATTCATCAAGTGTTGGTGCATCTTCGACCATTTCTTTTGTAATGCCATTAACTTTATACGCCTCAACCCAAGACGTCGTATGAACAGGTTTAACGTAAGTGTCAAGTAAGATGTTTCCATCAGTATCTATAATCGATATAGATAATATTTCATCAACCTGACTGTCTAATCCTGTTGTCTCTAAATCAAAGACAATCCCTTTTGTCATTTCAAAATCTGTACGTTTCACGTTGTTTCCCCTTTCTTTACATTTCAGTATTGTTTTTTGCACTCTCAATCATGTCATCAAACGTATCATTAATCAAACTCACACTATCATTTTCCATATAATTTGAATATACAACATCAAGTGTTTTCATGTCATCAACGCCTCTTTCAAGCCAAATTATTGCTTTTATAAAATTTTCATAATCTTCAGTGCTTAATTTTTTAATTATTTTTTTCATTGTTTTATAAGTCATAACTTGTCCTTTATATTTTTTAACATCACTTCTTAACTTACTTATATTATACCACAAAAAGTATCGTTTAGCAAACCTTTTTTGTTTTTTGTTTGCGTTTTTTTTTAAATATATATCAAAACAACGACTTATTCTGAAAAGTCGTTGTTTTGATTAAACTAATAAATTAAAATGTTCTAACAAGGCCACCTATCAATGGCTTGAAGCCGATTATACCTATTTCAGAAAAAAACGCAGCATCCAGATTTTCCACATAAGCAAATACGCGATTATTTTCCAAATATTCCCAGTCAGATGGCCATTCATCTTCATCAGATGAAACATAAAGCATTGATAACATCTCGCCTAATTTTGTATTATTGTGTATCACATGATATACTTTAGCGTTGTGTTTTTCTTCAAATGCTTCCACATATTTCTGCCATTCGTCTTTCAACCAAAACAAAACGCCATTTTCAGAGTAATTAATTTTATTTTCTTTATAGAACTCTGAAATAGTGTTTTGGTGCAGCTTTAAGAATTTCATTCTTTTTAACGCTTCTTTTTTCTGCCGTTCCTTTAATACTTCTAAGTTTAACATAATAAATATCCTTTCTAATGAGACCACTCACCTCATTTGATATTTATATTATATCACAAAAATTATCGTTTAGCAAACTTTTTTTATTGTTTTTGTTGATTTTTTTAGTGTCTATCAACTTTTTTAGATAGATAACCTATTGGGGTGAAGATGCTTTTGCCGGTTCGGCGGTTTTTCTTTTGGGGATCCTTTAAAAATCAAAAATCATTTCTTCGATTTATATTTTTCTTCGTATTTTTTTTGAACCCACGTTTTTTTAACAAGCCATGTATTCCCTAGTTTATAAAGCGCATCATCTGGAATGACTTGCCCGCGCAAAATATATACTCTAATCGTGGCTGGTTTAATACCATATAATGCTTCAATTTCTTTTAATGTCATCCAATCTTTCAAATCTTTCATGTTTTTTTCCTTTCTTATTCTACTTCTTTATAAATCGGTACCGAGTCTGATTTTTCAGTATTAACAAAAATTGGCGGCATCCACTTGATGATCAATTTTCTGTCTTCAGAATCTCTTTTCCCTGTCCAGTATGAGTGCCAGTGCGCTTTTCTAAAATGTGGTCGCTTTGCTTTTCTATTCGATTGTGCTTGATTTGGCGATTCGCTACTTGATTCACTTATTTTAACATTTCGCATTACGCGATAGCCGACATCCCACGATGTTGGTTCAAGCGGAAATTCTCTCAACCCTTTTTTTACTTTTTTAGTCGCTGGATTATGTGGTTTTTGTCTTTTGCCTTCGATGTCAATTTCATCAGAGCATATATAAAGCGTCACTGATAGCATGGCGGATATTAAAGATAAATATTCGTCTTTATGTTCAACAAGTATTTTACTTTCATCTTCTCTGTATAGTCCGATTTCTTTTGAAATTTTTTCGGACTCTTTTATAAATGCCATCAATCCATCATCTAGTGTGTCTCCTGTAAGGTGTAAAATCATCGGCATATAGTAATCACCGTGATCGATGATGAATCTCAATTCAGAGCGGTAGTCCTTAGCATCAAATTCAAGATGGCAAAACCAACCATAGATTTTATCATCTGAACTTGGCTTCGTGTAGCCATTTGGTACTTCGATATATACACACCATTCGGGTAATCTGTATATTACATCAGAAGGAATCTTTTTGATTGAAGTTTCCCAAAGCATTTTGAATATATCTTTGTCATATTTATAAATACTTTTAGTCATGCGCCATGCTGATAACGCACCCATAATGGCGGTATCTAGCGCTTGCGTTTGAATATCTTTTGCGTATTGAGAAACGACTGCGTAAGAACCTGCGAGTGGACAATAACACCAGTCTGGCCAGTCGGGAAAATCATTTCCTTTTACTGATCTAAAATCGGCGTATTGTGGCCAGGGGTTATGATATTTAATTTCATATTCTTTTAATAATTTCAAAAGTCTTTCGTGAGTCATAAAAAATCTCCTTTTATTTAAGTTTTTTATTTTAGACTTATATCACGGATGATATATTCGTAACAAACGATCAGGAACATCGGTCATCATACGCATATTAAATTTCACTGTCGTAAATTTGCCAATTAATATCGTTTTTATATTAATTTCTATTTCGCTGTAAACCGATAATTTAGTAACTGTTTTTCCACTTGGACTAATAGCCGGCAGTTCATTTGTATTATATATTTCAAAATTAACGACTTTAACATCATCGATAATTCTGAACATGCTGATATTAATTTCTACCTTATCAGGATCTAAATTTCTGTTTAAATAAGACTCAAAAGCGTCACGTCCAAGTGTTTCATCAATATAAAGTTCATCTTCATCAACTGCGTCATAAACCTCATAGTTAGCTAATTTTTGATGATTATTAATATAGTCATACATATTCATTATCGTAATTAAGTCAATACATACAAACATTATCGTAATCATAAAAATAAAAAAAATAATCATTTTTAATGAAATTGTAACAGTACCTTTTTCTTCTTTTGTTTTTCTTATCATCATCTACCTACCCTTGCTATAAATAAAAGTAAAGATACAAACATTACAGGTGCAAGCGGAATAGTTACACGCTTATTGAAAATAATTTTTAACACATTAATTAAATTTTTTCTCTGTGTTTGTATTGTATCTTTTGCAATCGGGAATATCAAAAAAAACCAAATAATTAAAAAAATAAACATAACATTTAACAAAACAACACCTATCGAACTGCCCGCGTATAAACTAACAAAACAAATTAATTGTATATCACCACCGCTAAATAAATTATCTTCAATCACCCAAAATGACAAAAATGTTCCTGTAATAGCAAATGCTACCATAATAGAAAAACAATCATCTTTTAATAGATTGTAAATTATCATAAACATAATACCTGGCAATATGAGTTTATTAGGGATCGGTCTTTTTTTATAATCTTTATAGCTGACAGTCGCTACAACAATCAAAACATAGACCGCCCATAGCATTTGATACTTCATTTCATACTCCTTTTTCAATCCTATTTCTTGCTTTCATGCCTACATTTTTCAAAATATTCATCTATTTCTTGTTTTAGTTTTGTATGTTCAGCACATAGTTTATTGCATCTGATCATCTTTTTATGTATGTAGTTTGGTATTTTCATATACAAATCCTCTTTTAAAAAATATAAAAAAATTATTTAAATTCCAGTATGGTCATATTAATTAAACATCATCATTTTGAGATTAGCATATATTTACTTTTTATTATAACGAATGCGTATGCTTTCAATAGCTACTTCAAAATTGTATTCATCTAACAGATTGAAACAATCTGAAATATTAACATCATAATTATTATATAAACTAAAACCTAATTTTAGCATAGTTTGTTGGCTACCAGAAAGCCCTACTTTATCAAAACAATCTATTCTAATCATGTTACTTTCAAAATCATAAATTTCTTTAGCTTTATTATATAGGTCTGTATGGCTCGATAATAGCCAAAATAAAGCTTTTCTTTCGTTATCTATATCTGTATCAACCCGCGCTAAAAGTTTCGTAAAACGCTCTCTATGTGCTTTTTCTTTTCTTTTCTTTATTCTTTCTTCGTCTTTAAATACTCTTACAGTTCTAAATGCTTTACCATCTTTTTTTAGCATGTAAAAAGATGGGGCATCAAATTCAGCTAAAGAAAAACCATCTGAAAAATAATATTCATTACCAGTATAGTCCATACCAGCAATGTCATAAAATATTCCATTAATTTCTTCAAAACTCTTGTTAAAATAATCTTCAATTTCATTAATAATTTTTCGTGGTGTTCTCATTTTTTTATTTCCTTTACACATTTATTAAGGTTCGAGGGGGCTAAAATTTAGCCCTTACTCGATTATCTTCACCTTTTTAAAATCATACGTTAAATCTCTAGCATCAAGCGGGTAAGTAATTTCATAATAGTTGTTATTATGTGTCGCAAGTACTCTTTTGCTACGCTCCAACGTATACCCGCGTACGACTCGCACAATTTCAAATGTCATTGCTTCAAGTTCTTCATTTTCATAAATGTAATCAGGTTTTTCACCATACCAACCACCATAAAAATAAAATTTTTCACCGTCAAAATCTTGTTCAGTTCTCACTGTTCTGTAAAGCGTTAAAGTTTTCACTTGACTACCGTCCAACTCATCTTTCGCATAAATCGACACATCAATGCCGTTTTCAAGCCCTTCACGAATTTGTTGCATTTGCGCCCATTCATAATCAGGCTTGGCATAAAAGCTAACATCTAAATTTTGTTCTAACCCTTTACGAATTTGTTCCATTTGATAACAATTAAACTCAGGCATCGCGTAAACGGAAACATCAACGCCGTTTTCGAGTCCTAGACGAATTTCTCTCATTCGACTCCAGTTAAATTCAGGTTTGGCAAAAACACTAACATCAACACCATTTTCAAGCCCTTCGCGAATTTGTTGCATTTGCGCCCATTCATAATCAGGCTTGGCATAAATCGACACATCAACACCATTTTTAATCCCTCGATTAATTTGATTCATTTGACTATCATCAAATTCTAAACCATTAAATATCGTCATTTTCTTGCTCCTTTCATTTTCATCTCTTAACTTACTTATATTATACAACTTTATAGTTGTATAGTCAAGTGTTTTTTAGATTTTTTTTATTTTTTTTCGATATTTTATCGCTATTAAACATTAAGTATTTAGCTGGTCGTAAACACATCACAATAAACGATGATTCAATTTAATGCCTCTCGTTTGCCGGTTCGGTGGTTTTCTTTAAAGGATCATTTAAAATTTTTTAGGTAATGCTGCCATTATAACACTTATAAACGAAAAAACCCCCTTCTTCAAAGAAGAGGATTTCAATACATTGGCGAACAAAAGACCGCACTATGTTCAAATCACTTCAATATTTAATACATTAGATTTATTTAATAAATTAAATCCTATCTTCTGCACTAAGGCATATTTTTCGTATTCCATTTCCGCTGTAATGTTTGCCATCATGATAAAATGCGCAGCTGCCTTTATCATCATAAATTCTATTCAATTTCAATATTTTGCCTTTTAAGTTATCTGATTTATATGGCATTGCAAATTTTTCTGCACCATCCTTTTTCTGCGATTTTAAATAATTTTCCATATCAGGTGTAATAACAAGCGCAATTTCGCGTGTTAATCTTTCTTTATCGTCTAAAGGATCGTTGCAAACCCATTCAAGATTTTCAATAAATTCATTTTTTGTAATTAAGCCAAATTTTCGCCAATTATTAAAAATTTCACTATTATTAGTATTGATCTGATTTTTTTTATGATTTAAATTAAATTTTTTCGTTTTAAGCATTTTTCTAACTGTCATTTTTTCACCTCTTTGTTTTTTTGTTTTTTTTAATCTAACTTTTTATTATTAGTCGTATAATTTAAAACCTTTGCAGTTTACTCATATGTCAGATAATATTCAGAGTAAAGGGCTATTATATAGCCCCTTACTCGATTGCTTTTACTTTTTCAAAGCGATATTTTAAATCTCTAGCATCAAGCGGGTAAGTAATTTCATAATAGTTGTTATTATTTGTCGCAAGCGCTTTTTTATTTCTTTCAGATGTTGATGCACACAAGATACGCTCAATATTAAATGATATTTTTTCAATTTTTTCGTTTTCTAATAAGCGTTCAGGTTGTTCATCATACCAACTACTATATAATTTAAATTTCTCACCATTTGGATAGTGATTAGTAGTTACTATTCTATAAAGTGTTAAATTTGTCATTTTCTTGCTCCTTTCATTTTCATCTCTTAACTTACTTATATTATACAACTTTAACGTTGTATAGTCAAGTATTTTTTAGATCTTTTTTGTTTTTTTCGATATTTTATCGCTATTAAACATTAAGCGTTTAGCTGGTCGTAAATACATTACAGTAAACGATGCTTCAATTTAACATATCTCGATTGCCGGTTCGGCGGTTTTCTTTAAAGGATCATTTAAAATTTTTAGATAATTCTGCTATTATAAAAAAACAAAAATCATAACCACCAGCTTAGCTGGTGGTTTGCCTTGCCCCTATAAGGGGCTGTTGCCTGCTGCATCTCAAGATGCGCTGAATGTTCTGCCAACCGCAAAGCCGTTTCTACCAGCCCTAAAGGGCTATTTATTTTTCTTCCCCGTGAATGGATCTATATATTCTTTTAAGCTCAATTGATCATTCGCGATATCTTCTTGCAATTGTGTACGGATGTACTCTGCGATCTTTTTC
>PDWI01000533.1_pt1 | contig 61646 bp, 44 predicted proteins | sample 1430891 | NCBI WGS metagenome assembly PDWI01 (sample SAMN01162508, study PRJNA174530) | Oral metagenome, whole genome shotgun sequencing project. | biome: Marine environment; feature: Marine mammal; material: Swab sample of the gingival sulcus; isolation source: swab sample of gingival sulcus... | reverse complement strand
GATATAATTCATTCTCCTATAATAATATATTTTTCACTTTGGGGGTGAAATTTTCATTGGTTAATCTTAGGGGTGAAATTATCACAGGTTAAAGACATATTTGATGCGCCTTATTGACTAAAAAATAAATAAATAGTAAAATCGCTTTATGAGTGAATTAATAAAAGACATTTTAGTATCAAAGCCGGATGAACGATCTATTGAAGTAAACGGTTGGGTTCGTACAAAACGAGAGACAAAAAATTTAGTATTTATTGAAGTAAATGACGGTTCATGCTTTGCTTCAATCCAAGCTGTTTTTGATTTCGATTCCGGAATAAATGAAAATATACGCAATCAAATAAAAAGGGTTTCCACAGGAGCTTCCGTAAAAATAAGCGGAAAACTGATTGAATCTCCGGCATCAGGTCAATCCGTTGAAATAAAAGGTGAAGATGTTTTTGTTTACGGTGAAGCAGATGTTGAAACTTACCCGCTACAAAAAAAACGCCACTCTATGGAGTTCTTACGGGAAATAGCACATTTAAGACCTCGTACCAACACTTTTGGTGCGGTAGCGAGAATCCGCAATCAAATGTCTTATGCCGTACACACTTTTTTTCAAGAGCGAGGATTTCAATATGTTCACACACCAATTATTACCGCATCTGATTGCGAAGGTGCCGGTGAAATGTTTCAGGTTACAACATTTGACATAGACAAGCTGATAAAGCAGCAACCAAAAGAAATAAATTATTCGCAAGATTTTTTTGGAAAGCAGGCTTTTTTGACGGTTTCCGGTCAGCTTGAAGGCGAGGCTTATGCAACGGCACTGTCAAGAATTTACACTTTCGGGCCTACATTCCGAGCCGAAAATTCAAACACAACTCGACATTTGTCAGAATTCTGGATGATAGAGCCTGAAATGTCTTTTTTTGGCCTTGACGACAATATGGACTTAGGAGAAGAATTCATAGTATACCTTTTAAAATGGGCTCTTGAAAAATGCCCTGAGGATTTAAAGTTTTTCGACTCACGAATTAAAAAAGGGTTAATACAAACTCTGGAACATGTTGTTAAATCACCCTTTACAAGAGTAACTTACACAGATGCTGTTAGCGAGCTTGAAAAGCACTCAAGCAAATTTGAATTCAAACCATTTTGGGGTTGTGATTTACAAACAGAACATGAAAAGTTTCTCACCGGTACGGTTTTTAAGGGGCCCGTAATAGTAACAGACTATCCGAAAGAAATTAAATCGTTCTATATGAAACAAAATGAAGACGGTAAAACTGTTCGTGCCATGGATATTTTAGTCCCTGAGCTTGGAGAAATAATAGGTGGCTCACAAAGAGAAGACAGCCTTGAAGTTCTTGAATCTCATATAAAACGACTCGGGTTAGATATGAAAGCATACAACTGGTTTTTGGATTTAAGACGTTACGGAACAGTACCGCATTCAGGTTTCGGATTGGGATTTGAAAGATTGCTTTTATATGTAACAGGCATGGCAAACATTCGAGATGTGATTCCGTTCCCAAGAGCACCAAAACTAGCCGACTTTTAGGTTGCAACAAAAGCTATTATTCGCACAAGCGATTGAAATGGTAAATTGCAGGTTTTTCAAAACTTGCAATTTAAATCCATTTTTCGCGATATTTTGACGAAAAATTAGTCGGAGCGTTAGCGAAGCCATGTAATGAGCGGTTTTTTGCTTTGCAAAAAATGTGCCCTATTTACTTATTAAACTAAAATATATATAATCAATGAAATGAAAAACAATGAACTAATACTGCGAGGCTTACATAAATTAAATTTAGATAATGATGAGCAAACAAATGCTTTGATAAATTTAATACAAGGATATCTGCAGGAAATTATGACCTTCAATCAAAAGTTTAACTTAATAGGCGATAAAAGGGCAGAAGATATTATCATAAAACATATTTTTGACAGTCTTGCAGGATTTTATAAATTTAAAGAAACAGTAAGTCAAAAAAAAGGGGCATTGAAAATAGCGGACATGGGCTCAGGGGCGGGGCTTCCGGGAATTCCTCTTGCAATAGCTTTTAAATCCATAGACTTACCGGTAAAAATCACATTGATTGAACGAATGAAAAAACGCTGCACTTTTTTGCATAATGTAAAGGCTGTTCTAAATTTAAATCATATAGAAATACAGGAAGAAGATATTAAAAATGTAAAAAACCATTTTGACATAGTTACCTGCAGAGCCTTTACAACCCTCACTCCTGCAATCTTAAATAAGATGAAAAACATCACAACAGCGAGCGGAAAAATTATACTTTATAAAGGTAACATACAAAAAACAGAAAATGAATTGGAAAAAATTAGCAGTTATCTAAACATACCATTTAAATACAAAATAGAGCCAATTACAACCCCTTTGTTAAATGCAGAAAGATGTCTTGCAATAATCAGTCCCTAGCCAAGACTATTCAAAACATTATTCAAGCGAGCCTTATTATATAATTCAATAGGACGACCTTCAGAAAAGTTAATTGCTTCTTGTGTAAAATCACCTGCAGTCATACAAACTCCCGAGCCTGTTTTCAGCTCTTTAATTCGACCGTGGAAGTCACGCAAAAGCAATTCCCCGACAGCTCCTTGTGAGCGGAAAAATCTGAACACAACAGTATCCGTAAAACGCAGTGTATCTATTTCGGCAACCACATCCGTGTGAGTGGTTAAAACCGTAATGTCCACAATTTTAACCTTTGCTTTCGGATAAAAGCGAGTAACAATTCTTCGGCACAAACCGACAAATTCACTTTGTCCCGAAATCAAATAAGTTTTAAGGTTTTTACTTTGGTTAATTTCCTGATATTTAAGTATAAGAGTTGCAACATCTTTGTAGTTCTGATTAACAGCTTGTATTTCTTTTAAAAGTGTCAAAGCCCTTCCAATATTCTGCACTCCAAGACAAATTTTTGCAAGTCGGTATCTCAATTCATGTTCAATTTCAACAGGAATATTTTCGTGTTTTAATCCTATTTCAAGATCTTCAATTGCTTTTTCCGGTTGCCCCAGTTTTGCCCGTATCAACCCACAATACAAAGCTGCTTGTGGTCCACGAATCGGGTCGGCTCTAAGATGAGAGAGTATCTTTAAGGCTTTATCGGAAATACCCAATTCAAAAAAACTTTCTCCCATCGAAAACAATATATCTTTATCGTCGGGTTTGACATCAAAAGCCTGTTTCAAATATGGTAAGGCTTCATTATGCTTTCTTAATTTTTGATAAGCATAACCCAAATATTTTATCGCATTAAAATCATTTCTGTTAAGTGAAAGGGCTTGTCTAAGAAGCGAAACAGCTCTTTCGTAATCTTTTTGAAGATAAGATACATAACCAAGATTATAATTAGCCTTAAAATTATGCGGCTCAATAGTTTTTGCAAGAACAAATCCTTTTCTCGCTTCATCAAGCCGAGCTGTTTTTAACGCAGAAATGCCGTAACGGATATTTATTTCAAGCTGCTTCATGGGCGACACACCTGCCACTTGCTCGCTCAGTGTAGAATAAACCGAATAAGCCTTTTCCCAATCATTGTCTTCAAAATAAACACCACCCATCATACTTAATCCTGTAAAATCATGGGGGTTTTGAGCAAGCTTTTTTGATGCCGCATTCAAAATTGCATTTCTGTCTTTGAGACTGTTTTTTTTCACCTTCTGCATAAGTGGCAAGATTATCACAAAAAAAGTAATCACACCGATAACTATACTCAAAGGAATGATAATAGTCATAAAAGTCATAAAGTAATTATTCATAAAAACCAATTTATGTCAAGACAGCAAAAACACCTTGCTCGCGTACAAAAGTAAGACTACTTTCTCTAAACTCTATACATTTTTTATCTACGGTCTATCCAATATACAACAATAGTGGTATAATAAATAGAGCAGCTTACAAAAGTTGATTACTTTTACAAGTTGCTCCAAAATTAGGAGAAAACATGAAATTTGCGGATTTGGAAAATAATATTCTAGGTGTAAATTTACCGGTATCCTCATTACGCACAGAAAATTCAATGGGAATTGGAGAATTCTTAGACTTAATACCATTTGCTGAACTGTGTAAAAAATGCGGTATCAACCTTATCCAAATATTACCCGTAAATGATACCGGCACCGATAGTTCGCCTTATAATGCAATGTCCGCTTTTGCGCTTCATCCGATATACCTGTCTTTAAATGCTCTCATAAACGAATTAAATATTGATAACAACATCCTTGAAGATATAATAAAAGATATAAAATCAATCAAAAAACAACACGGGGAAAATCCCAGATTTGACTACACGAAAATACTTAACGGAAAACTTAAAATTACAAAAAAAATATTTAAAGCGGATAAAACAAAATTTATAAAAGCTATGCAAACACCTGACTCAGACGAATCACTTTGGCTAACAGAAAACAGCTGGGTAAAATCCTATGTGGTTTTCAAAAGCTTAAAAGAAAAAAATATGCAAAGCAGTTGGCTATCATGGCATAATATGCGCACTCCAACCAAGAAAGAAATATCAGAGTCATGGAATAACGAAGACGATACCAATGAAAAAACATTCCATCTGTGGTTGCAATTCAACTTACATAAGCAGCTTTTAAAAGCAAGCCTTTACTGCAAAAAAAATAAAATACTTTTAAAAGGCGACATTCCCATAATGCTAAATGAAGATTCCGTTGATGTGTGGGAAAACCACACCCTTTTCAGAATGGACTTACGAGCCGGAAGCCCGCCTGACGAAGAAAACCCGACAGGCCAAAATTGGGGCTTCCCTTTATACTCTTGGGAAAACCACAAAGAAGACAACTTCTCATGGTGGAAATCCAGATTAAAAACAGCGGCACAGTATTACGATGCCTACAGGCTTGACCATATTTTAGGATTTTTCAGAATATGGGCAGTACCAAAAGATGAAAGAACCGCAGTTTTGGGCAGAACCATACCATACGAAGAATTAACCGTAGACGACTTAAAATCAGCAGGTTTTTCAAATGAACGAATTCAATGGATGGCAGAGCCACACATCAGAACAGAAGAAATCATGGCAGTTAATTTTGACGACTACCTTAACACACACGGTGAATTACAAAAAGTAGCCACCAGAATTGGCGAACAGGAATTATGGCTTTTCAAAAAAGAAATAAAAACAGAAAACGATATTTTCTCGGCAGGTTTAAAAGAAGCAATCGCAAAAAAACTTTCTGAAAAATGGAAAGACCGAATGCTGATAGGATTGAATTTCTCAAACTTCCGCGAAAAAGTATATGTTACTGCTTGGAACTACAAAAACACAACAGCATGGAACTCCTTTTCTGAAAATGAAAAAACGCAATTTAAACTATTACTCAAAAACGAAACAAAAAAATCCGAACTGATTTGGAAAAAACACGCCGAAAACATATTAGGAACCCTCTGCCCGTCCGTAAATATGCAAGCCTGTGCAGAAGATTTAGGAGCTGTACCAAAATGCGTCCCGGAGCTATTGAAGGAATTGGAAATCCTCAGCCTAAAAGTAATCCGATGGGAAAGAGACTGGAAAAAAGAAAAACACCCGTTTATCCCGCTGACAGAATACCCCCAAAATTCGGTAACCACCACTTCAGTACACGACTCAACCACACTTGAACAATGGTGGAACCTTGAGCTTTCACAACTTGAACGAGAAAACTTTCTGGATGCCATAGCTTGTCCTGACCAAGGTTACAGCACTCTGCCTCTCAACTCAAAATCAGCATACTCAATTCTAAAATCAATCACCTCAACGCCATCAAAACTATATTGCCTACCTATTCAAGACATCCTGACCGTAATCCACGATGATCTAAATCTCACCGACAACCAACGCATAAACATTCCCGGTACCCTAAATAAATTTAACTGGACATATAGAATGCCGGTAACAATAAAAAAACTTTCAGAAAACGAACAATTTAAAAAACTGGTAATATCATTAAAAAAAACGAGTAAAAATGAAAAATTTTAATTTATCAAAAGCGAAACGGAAAATGAAGAATTCCAAAAGTGAGACTAATTTTACAAACGATTCAAGTCATATTCTCCCCGTTTCGCTTTATGCAACCCGACGGGCACAGCATAATCTTTTTGTCTTTTAAACATTACCGTAATCGGTGTTCTACGCTGACCCTCCGACCACCTCTTCTTTTCCAAAAATCGACAAAAAGGATAGACAGCGCCCGTCCAAGCACACTTTAACGAAATGCTTCTAAGTTTTGGACATCTGTCCAAAACTTAGTCAGAAAAAATAATAAAATATTTTTTCTGACTACGCAGGTATTCTGCCCACACCACGAAACCGGCTAAATAAATTGACAACCTAAAAACCGAAAAAAAAATAAAAAAACAGACTTTTTTCTGCTTGACTTTTTTTATTTTTTAATATATAATCAAAAAATATGTTTTAATATGTTTGCTCCTGTAGCTCAGACGGCAGAGCACAACCATGGTAAGGTTGGGGTCAGCAGTTCAATTCTGCTCGGGAGCTTATCTATTTTTTTTGGAGGTTTTTATGGCAAGAGCTAAAACAGCAATTGAACTTATTGCATTGGCTTGTACGGAGTGCAAAAGAAAAAATTATACAACATCAAAGAACAGAAAGAATATTCAAGGAAAACTTGAACTTAAAAAATATTGTCCTTTTGACCGTAAGCATACCGTTCATAAAGAAACTAAGATAAAATAGTTAAATAATACTAGGTCAGTAGCTCTAATGGTAGAGCGTCGGTCTCCAAAACCGAATGTTGAAGGTTCGAGTCCTTCCTGGCCTGTTATTTCAGAAAAAGAGGGCTTTATGAAGATAGTTAAATTTTTTAAAGAATCAATAGCGGAATTGCGCAAGGTAGTCTGGCCAACAAGACCGGAAGTTTTATCCTCACTAAGAGTTGTGCTTATTTCGACTATTCTTGTTGCGATGTTTTTAGGTGCGGTAGATGCATTCTTTGTTGCCTGTATAGATTGGATTTTTTAGAGGTCTTATGAGCAAAGAGTGGTATATTCTTCACACATATTCAGGCTACGAAAATAAAATCGAAAGAACAATCAGAATGATGATTGATCGGGGGCATATTCCGGCAGAAATAATTACGGATATGACTGTTCCCGAAGAAACCGTAGTAGAAAACACAAAAGGTGGAAAGAAAAAAACATCAAAAAGAAAATTTTTACCCGGTTATTTACTTGTTGAAATGAATTTGCCGGATTATGGTTGGAAAGATGTTTGTGCTAAAATAAAAAAAATCCAGGGTGTTAGCGGTTTTTTGGGAAGCACCGGAAACTCAAAACCATTCCCTATTTCAGCAGAAGAAGCTAAGAGTATCTTACAAAAAACCGGAGAAATCAAAACAGATAAAGCATCTGTTTCACTTCAAAATTTTTCAATCGGGGATAAGGTTAAAATTACTGACGGTCCTTTTGCATCATTCTCAGGGTCGGTTGGTGAAATCATGCCGGATAAAACAAAACTCAGGGTTATGGTTGCCATATTTGGTCGAACTACCCCTGTTGAAGTTGAAATGAATCAAGTTGAACTTATATAGATAAGGCTATATTTATGGGAGGAAATAACTTTCCGTTTGTACCAGAAGGAGAAATAAATGGCAAAAAAGAAGGTTACGGCACAGATTAAACTTCAGTGTCCCGCAGGAAAAGCTACGCCTGCTCCACCAATTGGTCCTGCTCTGGGTCCGCATGGTGTCAGTGCTCCACAATTTGTACAACAATTTAATGACCGTACAAAATCCATGGAGCCGGGCTTGATTATTCCGGTAATTATTACAGTTTTTGCAGACAGGAGTTTTACTTTTGAATTAAAAACCCCGCCTGCTGCTGTTTTAATCAGGCGAGCTTGCAAAATTGAAAAAGGTTCCGATAACTCTTTGACAAAAAAAGTTGCAAAACTTTCAAAGGCAGATTTAGAGGAAATCGCAAAACAAAAAATGCCGGATATTACAGCAAATGATATTGAGGCGGCTATGAAAATAGTTGCAGGAACGGCTAGAAGTATGGGTGTGGAGGTAGAGCGATAATGAAACGCGGAAAAAAATACAAAGAAGCTCTCGCAAAATATTCAAGTGATGAGCGCTACAACCTAGACAAAGCCGTATCTGTTGTAAAAGATATCAAATTTGCAAAATTCGATGAAACTGTTGAAGTTCATGTTCGTGTAAAACTGGGTAAGGGACAAACTCTTAGAGATACAGTTGTTTTACCACACCAGTTTAAAAACGAAAAAAGAGTTCTTGTGTTCTGTACTGAAGACAGAGTCAAAGAAGCTTTAGATGCCGGTGCGGCTTACGCAGGCTCCACAGAATACATCGACAAAATTAAAAAAGGTTGGTTGGAATTTGATGTGGCTGTAGCTACCCCCGATATGATGAAAGATGTAGGTCGTTTGGGTATGATATTAGGTAGAAAAGGTTTGATGCCTAATCCTAAAACAGGTACTGTTACTACAGATATTCCTACAGCAATTAATGAGCTAAAGCGCGGGCGAGTTGAATTCCGTGCCGACAAAGGCGGAGTGGTTCACTTAGCTGTTGGTAAGGTTTCTATGGATGGCGAAAAAATTGCAGAAAACATTTCCGCCGTTCTAGCAGAAGTCTTTCGCAAAAAACCGGCTGAAGCAAAAGCAGATTTTGTACAATCTGTTTCAATCAGTTCGACTATGGGACCCGGCATTTGGGTTAATCACACGGTAGGAGAATAAAAATGGCTTTAAAAACAAAAAATCCAAAAGCTGTAAAAATGAAAGCTATTGAAAGTATAACCACTGACTTAAAAGAGGCTTCATCTTTCATTTTTACCGAATATAGAGGGTTGACGGTTAAGCAAATTACAGAATTGCGCAATAAACTGAAAGCAGATAACTGTACCTACAAAGTTGTAAGAAATAACTTTGCTAAAATTGCCTTTGAAAATTTAGACATTAAAGATGTGGGCGACTATTTAGTTGGACCGGTAGCACTTGCTTATGTAAACGAAGACGCAAATGCAGCTGCAAAAACTCTGTTTGAATATGCAAAAACAGCACCGGCACTGGTAATAAAATGTGCAATCGTTGACGGGGAATTTTACGATGCGAAAAAAATCGAAGATTTTTCAAAATTACCTGGAAAAAATCAACTTATTGCTATGTTTATGTCTACTGTCAACGCAACAACTTCAAAGTTCGTTAGAACCTTGCAAGCTATTGTTGATAAAGGCGATACAAACCCTGCAAATGAGGAAACAGCCGGTACTTAAGAATAAAACCGGTTAAATTTGTTTGTTTTGGCTTATAGCCGAAATATATAATGAGTCGAAAGACTCGCCAAAATAATAACGGTCAGGCTTCAAAGGTTGTCTTACTGTCCGTTATGGCTCAAAAAGAGCATAATCTATTTTAAGGAGAAGATAATATGGCAACATTAACAAATGAACAAATCATGGAAGCAATTGAAGGAAAAACAATCCTTGAATTGTCAGAGCTTATTAAAGCTATGGAAGAAAAATTCGGTGTAACTGCCGCAGCACCTGTTGCTGTTATGGCCGGAGGAGCCGCCGGAGGAGCAGCTGAGGAAGAAAAAACAGAGTTTACAGTAACCCTGAAAGGTCTCAGCGACCCAAAAAAGAAGATTTCAGTTATCAAAGAAATCAGAAATGTCATACCGGGTCTTGGCTTAAAAGATGCAAAAGAGTTGGTAGAAGGTGCTCCTAAGGTTGTAAAAGAAGACGTATCTAAAGAAGAAGCAAACAGCGTCAAAGAGTCTCTTGTTGCAGCTGGAGCAGAAGTTGAAATTTCATAAATTAGAAATTTTTTCGTTAAATGGGCAATTAAATAAAAATTGCCCGCTTTTTAGTATTTAGATATTAGTCTCGAGGCTTCCTGCAAAACGCAGGGAGTCTTTTGTGATTATATAACCAGTTAATAGAGTAGCGGGCTTTATTTTCATTTTTAGTTTTGTGTTTTTGGGGGTGTGTTTAGAATGTTAGCAAATGAAAAGAAAGTAAAACGAGAGTATTTGGGGAAAAATATAAAAAGCTATGTGGATTTGCCTGATCTTATCCAGACCCAAATTTCATCATATAATATTTTTTTGAACAGTATAAAAACTGACGATAGTGATAGTACCGAAGAAACCGGTTTAGAAGATGTTTTCAAAACAACTTTTCCTATTGAAAGTCCAAATGGTGATATGACTTTGCATTATCGATCATATTCATTAGAATATGATAGCTTAAAATTCTCGGAATTTGAGTGTAAGCAAAAAGGACTCACCTATGCGGTACCGGTTAAAGCAGAAATCGATTTGTTCTTTAACGAAACAAAAGAAATTAGACGAAAAGAAATATACATGGGGGATATTCCCCTTATGACGGATAGAGGAACCTTTATTATAAACGGTGCCGAAAGAGTTGTTGTATCTCAGATACATAGGTCTCCCGGTGTTGTTTTCTTACATGACAAGGGCGTGTATTCAAGTAGAATTATACCGTATAGAGGTACATGGCTAGAATTTGAAATTGATCAGAAAAATAATTTAATTTTCGCAAAACTTGATAGAAAAAAGAAAATCCTTGTAACTATTTTTTTAAGAGCATTAGGCTTTGCCAATAGAGAAGAAATTATAAAAACTTTCTACAAGTTAAAAGAAACAAAAATATCTAAAAATCGAAATGAATATGAAATATTAACCGGCTCAGTCTTAGCTAAAGATATATTTATAAAAGATGAAAATGGAGAAGCAAAAAAGCTATATCAAGCAGGGACCAAAATACACCCGCATAATATAGACGATTTAATCCAAAATAATATTTCAAAAATAAGTATAATAGACTTTGACCACGAAGAATCACTTCACTCTCAAATGATAATAAACTGTTTTGAGCGTGAGGAAATGAAACACACACCTGATCCAATGGTTAATGATGAGCCTACATTTGAAGATGCAATATCAATTGTATATAATGCTCTGCAACCCGGCGACCCTATTACCATTGAAACCGCCAAAGAAGATTTAATATCAATGTTCTTTTCAAACAGGCGTTACGATTTAGGTAGAGTTGGTAGATACAAAATAAACAAAAAATTTGATTATAAAAAGCCGGTAAAAACATGCACCCTTGTTATGGACGATATAACATCAACAGTAATGAATTTAATTCAAGTATACATAGGTGAAAAAAATATTGATGATATTGACCATCTTGGTAATAGGCGAATAAGATCGGTAGGCGAATTTATGACCAGCACGCTCAAAACAGCCTTTTCTCGAATGGCAAGAATAGCAAGCGATAGAATGAGCCAAAAAGAAATTGAAACACTAAAACCACAAGACTTAATTTCCATTAAACCAATTGTAGCTGCAATAAAAGAATTCTTTGGTTCAAGCCAGCTTTCTCAGTTTATGGATCAAATTAACCCTTTGGCTGAATTAACGCACAAGAGAAGATTAAGCGCATTGGGACCGGGAGGACTTTCCCGAGACAGAGCCGGTTTTGAAGTTAGAGATGTTCACTATACACATTATGGAAGAATGTGTCCAATAGAAACACCGGAAGGACCAAATATTGGTTTAATAGTTTCTCTTGCAAACTACACACGCGTAAATGAGTATGGCTTTTTAGAAACACCGTATGTCAAGGTCAAAGATGGAGTTGCAACAGGTAAGGTTGAATATCTAACTGCACTTGATGAGGATAAATATTATATTGCGCAGAATTCAACTGCGGTAGATAATAAAGGAACATTTAATTTAGACCTTGTATCTTGCCGTAAACAGGGGGATTATACTTCCAGGAGTCCTAAAGACGTTGAATATATGGATGTATCGCCAAAACAAGTTGTATCAGTTTCCGCATCATTGATTCCTTTTTTAGAGCATGATGACGCAAACAGAGCACTCATGGGGTCTAATATGCAAAGACAGGGGGTTCCACTACTCTTTCCTGAGCCTCCTATAGTTGGTACAGGTATGGAAGGCAAATGTGCCTATGATTCAGGTGTTCTGGTAAAGTCAAAAACTTCAGGAAAAGTAAAATATGTATCTTCAGAAAAAGTGATTATAGAAGATATTGATGGTGAAAAAGAATACGACTTATTAAAATACCAAAGAACTAATCAAGATACTTGTTATCATCAACGCCCAATAGTAAAAGTAGGACAAAAAATAAAAGCCGGTGAAGTAATATCTGACGGGCCTGCTACATATAAAGGTGAGTTGGCATTAGGTAGAAATATCCTTGTAGGGTTTGTACCTTGGAATGGATACAACTACGAAGACGCTGTTTTAATTTCTCGACGTGTTGTTAAAGAAGATATGTTTACTTCAATCCATATAAAAGAATTTACTACCGAAGTTAGAGAAACAAAACTTGGTATTGAAAAAATGACACCGGATATCCCAAACAAATCAGAAAAAAGTTTAGATCAACTGGATGCCGAAGGAATAATACGAATAGGTGCAAAAGTAAAATCAGGCGATATCCTCATAGGTAAAATAACACCAAAAAATGAAACAGAAACAACACCTGAATTTAAATTGCTAAATTCAATTTTTGGTGAAAAAGCTAAAGAAGTGCGAGACAGTTCTCTTAGAGTTCCACACGGGGTTGAAGGCACTGTAATTGATGTACAGAGACTGAGGCGCTCAGCAGGAGACGACCTAAATCCGGGTGTAGATGAAGTCGTAAAAGTTTTGATTGCTACAAAGCGGAAACTTCGTGAAGGCGATAAAATGGCAGGAAGACACGGAAACAAAGGTGTTGTTTCAAGAATTTTACCAGAAGAAGATATGCCTTATTTAGAAGACGGAACACCTTTAGATGTTTGTTTGAATCCTTTAGGTGTACCATCTCGTATGAATGTTGGACAGATACTTGAATCAGAATTAGGACTTGTGGGGCTAAAACTTGGTGAATGGTATGAATCTCCTGTATTTCAATCACCTACTACAGAACAAATAGAAGAAAAACTAAAAGAGGCTGATTTACCCATAAATTCCAAGCACACACTTCGAGACGGACTAACCGGTGAACCTTTTGTCAATCCTGTTTTTGTTGGGGTAATTTACTTTATGAAACTTGCCCACTTGGTAGACGATAAAATGCACGCCCGTTCAACAGGCCCTTATTCTCTGGTAACACAACAGCCACTGGGTGGAAAAGCACAGTTTGGTGGTCAAAGATTAGGAGAAATGGAAGTTTGGGCATTGGAGGCTTATGGAGCAGCAAATACATTGCAAGAATTCCTTACTATAAAATCTGATGATATGCAAGGCAGGTCAAAGATATATGAATCAATAGTAAAAGGAGAGCCATCAAGTTCAGCAGGAATTCCTGAGTCATTCAATGTTTTAGTCCAAGAACTTAGAGGTTTAGCACTTGATTTTTCAATTTACGATGCTAAGGGACAACCACTCCCTTTAACCGAGCGCGATGAAGAGATTATAAAAAAAGAAAAAATTGGAAACAATTTTTAATCTGACTTTTGGAGGGGGTAAATTCAATGAAAGAAATACAAGATTTTGGTACACTAAAAATTAAACTAGCATCGCCTGATGTAATTAGATCATGGTCATACGGAGAGGTAAAAAAACCTGAAACAATAAACTACAGAACATTAAGACCTGAAAGAGACGGTTTATTTTGCGAAAAAATATTCGGAACTACTAAAGAGTGGGAATGCTATTGCGGTAAATTTAAATCAATTCGATACAAAGGGGTAATTTGTGATCGTTGTGGTGTTGAAGTAACACATTTTAAAGTTCGCCGTGAGCGCATGGGACATATCGAGCTTGCTACACCCGTTTCTCATATTTGGTATTATAGGTCTGTTCCAAGCAGAATGGGAATGTTACTTGATATTCCGGTAGGTGCATTACGCTCAGTTCTATACTATGAACGATATATAGTTATTGAAGCAGGTGAAACTGATCTGAGACCAATGCAACTTTTAACCGAAGATGAATATTATGAAGCAAGAGAAAGATATGGAGAAGCCTTTACGGCAGGCATGGGGGCTGAAGCAGTAAAAAAACTTCTTCAAAGACTTGATTTAGATGCTTTGGCTACCGAGCTTCGTGCAAAAATGGTAGAAAAAGGCAAAAAAAGTGACGGAAAATTACTTAGGAGAATAGAAATAGTTGAAAATTTCAGATCATCGAGTAATAAACCGGAATGGATGATAATGGATGTTATTCCTGTTATACCACCTGATTTACGCCCTATGGTGCAATTAGATGGCGGTAGATTTGCAACTTCTGATTTAAACGATTTATACAGAAGAGTAATACACCGAAATGCAAGATTAAAAAAACTCATAGGAATGAATGCCCCTGAAATTATCGTTAGAAATGAAAAGCGTATGCTACAAGAAGCCGTAGACGCACTTTTCGATAACTCTAAGAGAAAAAGAGTGAGCAAAGGAGCAGCTAACAGACCATTAAAGTCAATTTCAGATATACTTAAAGGTAAACAAGGTCGTTTTAGACAAAACCTTTTAGGAAAACGTGTAGACTATTCAGGAAGGTCAGTTATTGTAGTTGGCCCTGAATTAAAACTATGGCAATGCGGATTACCGACTAAAATGGCACTTGAATTGTTTAAACCGTTTATCATGCGCAAACTTGTTCAAAAAGAAGTTGTTACTAACATAAAAAAAGCAAAAACACTGGTTGAACAAGGTGCACAAGATGTTTACGCATTATTAGACGAAGTCGTTAGTGAGCATCCTGTATTATTAAACCGAGCCCCTACCCTACACCGTTTAGGTATTCAGGCTTTTGAACCGGTCTTAGTTGAAGGGAAAGCTATAAAGTTACATCCACTTGTTTGTAAAGCATTTAATGCCGACTTTGACGGTGACCAGATGCCTGTCCATATACCCCTGACTCAAGCAGCGCAAATGGAATGTTGGAATTTAATGCTATCCGCACGAAATCTTCTTGACCCTGCTAATGGAAAAACTATTGTTTTCCCTCAGCAGGATATGATACTTGGTTTATATTACCTTACAAAACCAAAACCTATCAACCCTGATGTTCAAATGAAACAATTCTCATCACCTACAGAAGTGCTTTTAGCTGCTCATTCAGGAGCAATACCATGGCAAGACCAAATTAAGGTTAAATATGGTGATGAAATCATTACAACCACTCCGGGTAGAGTTGAGTTCAATGAAAGAATGCCGGAAGGTATCCCTTTTGTAAACACAACATTAGATGACAAAGAAATAAGAAAATTGATTGAAAGAACATTTAAAGAAAAAGGTGCGTGGCTTACAGTCGAAATGCTTGATGTTCTAAAGTCTACAGGATTTAAATATGCAACTTTCTTTGGTGCAACTCTCAGCATGGAAGATATAATTATTCCAACCAAAAAATCGGAGCTTCTTGAGAATGCAAACGATGAGATTTTATCCATATATACGCAATATCAAGGTGGACATATTACCCATGATGAACGATATAATAGAGTTGTTGAAGTTTGGGCAAAAACAAACGAAGAGCTTACTGCTTCTGTTATCCAGAGCTTGGAAGAGGACAAAGATGGTTTCAATACTATCTATATGATGTCAATTTCAGGTGCTCGTGGTAATAGAACACAGATAAGCCAGTTAGCAGGTATGCGTGGTCTTATGGCTAAACCAACAGGCGAAATTATAGAATTACCAATACGAGCAAATTTCAAAGAAGGTCTCAGTGTTATTGAATTCTTTATTTCGGCAAACGGAGCTAGAAAAGGTTTAGCCGATACAGCATTAAAAACTGCAGAAGCAGGTTATCTAACAAGACGACTTGTAGACATTGCACAAGACGTTGTTGTAAATGAAGACGATTGTGGAACAATCAACGGAATTGAATACACCGCTATCAAAAATGGCGATGAAGTTATTGAATCCCTGTCTGATAGAATTGCAGGAAAATATACACTCGAAAGAGTTATGCATCCTATTACAAAAGAGTTGCTCATCGATGTAAATGAATACATTGATGATGAAACAGCAGTAAAAATAGAAACTGCCGGTGTTGAAAAGGTTAAAATTAGAACAGTACTTACATGTGAAGCAAAGCACGGTGTTTGTGTAAAATGTTACGGAAGAGACCTGGGTAGAAATAAAATTGTACAAATTGGTGAAACTGTTGGTATAATAGCGGCACAATCAATTGGACAACCAGGAACACAGCTTACTATGAGAACTTTCCATGTTGGTGGTACAGCTTCAAAACGAACTGAAGAAAACAAGATTGTCTTTAATAAATATCCTATTATATCTCGCTCAGCTACAGGTAATAATGTTAAACTCGAAAATGGTAATTTGTTGTTTACCAGAAAAGGAGAACTAACTTTTAATAAGGTTATAAAAGAATACCCTGTAGAAGCTAAGGACAAGGTTTTAATCAAAACCGGAACCAGAGTACTAAAAGACGATGTACTGATTAAAAAGCAAGACGGTACCGAAGTATTATCCGATATCATTGCATACGCTGATATTCGTGATAACAAAGTATTGCTAATTGGGTCTGAACAAAAATCTGAAATACGAAATGGCTCAACTTTTGTTATTGACCCTAATGATACTTATGTACCAATGGGAACAACAATTGCAACCTTTGACCCATTTGCAGATCCAATTTTTGCAGAGCAAAACGGGTTTGTTCGATTCGATGATATTATTTTAGGTTCAACCTTATTTGAAGAGATAGATGAAGAGACAGGTGTTACTGAGAAAAGAATTAGTGATCTAAAATTCGAAAAAAGACAGCCTCGAGTCTTTATATCTGATGAATCCGGCAATCCCATCAGTGATGAGTCATATTTCTTGCCCGGTGGAGCACAACTTTTGGTTGAAGACGGGCAACCGATTAAAGCTGGAACTATTATTGCAAAAATTTCAAAAGAAGCTGTTAGAACCAGAGATATTACCGGAGGTTTGGCCAGAGTTTCAGAGCTTTTTGAAGCCAGAAGACCAAAAGAGCCGACAGTACTTGCCAAAATATCAGGGGCAATTACAATAAAAAAAGGTTTAGTAAAAGGAAAAAGAATTATTCTTATTCGTGATATTTACGGTAAAGAGTTCAAGCACATGATACCACTCGGAAAAAGATTATTAGTCGGGGACGGAGATCAAGTGAAAGCCGGAGAACCTTTATGCGATGGTAATTATGAACCACATGATATTTTGGAAATACTTGGAGAAAATGCGTTGCAGGAATATCTTATGTCTGAAATAAGAGATGTTTATAGAGCCGAAGGTGTAACAATCAATGATAAACATATTGGTATAATAATACGACAAATGCTTAGAAAAGTTGAAGTAGTGTCCGTTGGCGATACCAGATTTATTTTTGGTCAACAAATCGATAAACACACATTCCATGAAGAAAACAAACGTGTTACAAGTGAAGGTGGGCACCCCGCAGTTGCAAAGCCAATGTTCCAGGGCATTACCAAAGCAGCGCTGAATTTTGATTCATTTATTTCTGCCGCTTCATTTCAAGAAACAACTAAGGTTCTTACAAATGCGGCTATTGCAGGGGCAGAAGATTCTCTGCACGGGCTAAAAGAAAATGTCATCATAGGACATTTAATTCCGGCAGGTACCGGTATGAAGCAATACAGAAATGTAAAACTTTTTGACAAGGATAATAGCGACCTTGACGAAAAAGTAAATACAATACTGGAAAAAAGAAGGCTTGAATTTGAAGCATCTCTTGCAGCAGAAAGTGAAGCGGAAACACAAGCAGATGAAGACGACCTTGATCTGCCAAGGTTCGATACAGAGTTGCTCGATAAAGATGGATATGACGATTGATAATTTTACCCTAGATATGATAATCTAGGGTAAAATAAAAAATGCCTTGATGTTACAATCCGGCACATCAGGGCAGTTATAAAATAAAATTAATAAAACATGAACAGCTTATTTTTTTGGCAGTTCTTTTTTGGAAGCAACTGATTTTAAAACCAGACCATAATCTACAGCCTCACAAACATCAAGCCAATAGTCGCGGTCGGTATCTTTTTTTACCTTACTTAATTCCATGCCTGTTTCTTCAGATATGAGCTTGTTTAGTTTTTCTTTTGTCTTTTCTATTTCTTTTGCATGTATTTCAATATCAGTTGCTACACCCTTAATACCTGAAAGCGGTTGATGTATTAAATAATGGCTGTTTGGTAACCCCACCCTTCTTTCTTTTGGTGCTGCCAATAAAATAAGTGCACCGGCACTCGCAACAAGCCCCATTCCGATTGTTACAACAGGTGGAGAAATAAAACGAATCATATCAAAAATTGCAAAACCGGCATCAACATCTCCACCGGGTGAATCAATATACACATATATTGTTTTAGTTTGAGATTCTGCTTCAAGTAATAAAAGCTGGCGAATAATTTTTTCCGCTGATTCTTTATTTATTTCCCCCGAAATCAAAATTTGCCTGGTATCCAAAAATTTTTGTGAAATTGCATTATTTGCTTTATTATCTTTGTTGTCTTTTTTTTCAGTATCATTATTAGTAAAATACATAAACTACTCCTAAACAAGAGGATACTACCACACTTTTAATAAAAAAACAAGTAGTATTAAAAAAAATGTTACAAACAACACAATTATTAAAACCAGATGAATATTTCTCATTCTAAAATCCGGCTACGGGATTTTCTAACAGAAAACCGGAGAGTAAATATAATTCGTTAATGTGATTTGGAAGACCACCGATATCCTTTTGTTTGATTATATTTAAAAGTAAAAGTGGCTCACTAAGGTGAGACACTGATTATAATATCCGGAAAAAAACAAAAGATACAAGGTGGTCGAGGGGTGGCACTTTAGTGCAATAAAAATTTAAGAGTTATTTAATGTTTTTTTCCAACGGGATATAATTTGCAAGGCATCAATAGGTCTAAGCTCATCCGGATTGATAGAAAGGATTTCATTTATAATAAGTTCTTCGTCCTTGAAAATAAACAGCTCTCGCTCGACTTGAGGCTTTTGCGTTTTTTTAGACGTAGTATTTTTTTTGGATTCGCTTATTAGATGAATTAAGTTTTTTGCCCGCTCCAATACCTCTTTCGGAATACCGGCAAGTCCTGCTACATGAATACCGTAAGAGCTGCCTGAGCTGCCGTGTACAACTTTTTTAAGAAAAACAATTTTCCCGTCAGCTTCAAGCACATCTAAACGCAAATTTACGAGTGTAGGGGCTTGCATGAATTCAAGCTCATGGTAATGTGTTGCAAACAGTGTTTTTGATTTTATGTTGTTTATCAGGTATTCGCTGACTGCTTGAGCAATTGCAAGTCCGTCTTCGGTTGATGTACCTCGCCCCACTTCGTCCATAATTACAAGGCTTTTTTCGGTTGCATTTCGCAATATGTATGCTGTTTCAATCATTTCTACCAAAAATGTTGACTCACCTCGTGCAAGGTTGTCGCTGGCACCAACACGACAAAATATTTTGTCGCATACACTTATTGTAGCTTTTTTTGCAGGCACAAATGATCCCATCTGAGCCAATAATACGATTAACGCATTTTGTCGTAAAAAGGTGCTTTTCCCTGCCATATTCGGACCTGTAATCAACGCAAATGTCGGGGCAGAAGGATCTATACCTGAGGCAAGCAAAGTATCGTTTGGTACAAATTCACCTGAGGGAATATGAGATTCAACAACAGGATGTCTGCCTTCTATTATTTCCAGTATTCCATTTTCAGTCATAGTAGGTTTGCACCAACCGTTTAATATAGCTGTTTGTGCAAAACATTGAATAACATCAAGTTGGGAAATTGTTGAAGATATAAAATATAAAAAACGGGTGTCTTTTTTTAACAGGGATATTATTTCCGTAAAAATCTTTTTTTCCAATTTTATAATTTTTTCTTCTGCTTGAATTATTCTTGTTTCAATTGTGTTTAATTCATCTGTAGAAAATCGACTTGCATTAATTAAATTTTTTATTAAATTAAAATGTTGTGGTATTTTATCAAGGCGACTTTTAGATATTTCCAAAAAATATCCATTCAATCGGTTGTATTTAATTTTTAACCATGGAAGTCCTGTTTTAGCTTTTTCGGTTTCCAAATATTTTTCTAAAACAGATTGAACATTATCTCTTAGATCTTTTAATTCATCAAGCTCTTTTGACCAACCTGTTTTAATTAAATTTCCTTCTGTAAAAGATGTTGTACAGTCCTCATATATAGAATTATCCAATAAGTTATATATTTCTTGAATTTTAATTTTTTCTTTATCTGTTATCTGCAAGAATTTTATTCTTGAATTTTGTGATAATTCAATCAGTTCCAAAACACCTGCTAAACTATGTTTTAATGAAATTAAATCTTTTCCGTGTGCACGCTCCATAGAAATTCTGCCGGAAAGCCTTTCAATATCTAAAATACCGGAAAGTATTTGTCTTAAAGCAGGAAGTGTCGATTCACTTCTATATAATGTTTCAACTTTTTTTAAACGGGTTTCTATTTCAGTTTTATCACATAAAGGATGATAAATATAATGTTGAAGTAATCGAGTTCCCATAACCGTTTTAGTATTGTTTAGAATTTCAAACAATGTATAATTATTTGTATTATCGCGTAAATTAGTTACAAGTTCCAAATTTTTTCTGGTAGATTCATCAAGCGATAAAAAATCTCTTTCAGAATAAACCTTTATCGATGTTATATGTGAAAGCATATTGCCGGCAGTCTGCTCTATATATTCAAGAAGTAATCCGGCAGGCGGAAGCTCGGCGGAATCACTTAATAGCGAAAAGGCTTTAAGGTTCTCTGTACCAAAGCATTGACATAATCGCCTTTCTGCAGTGTCGGGTGTAAAACTCCAATCAGGATATAAATTTTGCAAAATATGTGGGTAACCATCTAATATTTTTTTTAATGCAGGTATTTCGGAAAAAAGAGACTGTTGCACTAAAATTTCATTTGGATTTATGCGACCAATTTCTTTTGCAAATTCTTCCGCAAAGTTGGTTTTTAAAAATGATGTTGCAAAAAAGTTTCCTGTACTTACATCTATATAAGCAAAACCACATTGATTATCAAATCCGAAAGGGGTTTGTATTTTTTTTGGTGAGCAGTAAATTGATGCCAAGTAATTATTTTTGCCGGCTTCCAAAAAATCACTTTCTATAACTGTTCCGGGGGTAATTACTTCAACAACTTTGCGTGGAGTAAGCTCACCTGGAATAGGTGCAGAAACCTGTTCACAAATTGCAATTTTTTTTCCAACCCTTAAAAGTCTTGCTATATAAATTTTTGAAGCATGAAAAGGTACTCCACACATTGGGCTTTCACCGCGCTTTGTAAGAGTTAAATTTAAAAGACGACTTACTTCAATTGCATCATCGTTAAACATTTCATAAAAATCCCCCAGTCTGAAAAAAAGCACAGCATCACGGTGCTGTGCTTTTATGCCGAGGTACTGTTGCATCATCGGCGTTATTTTTTTCGGCATAAAAGAAATCTATATCCCTTTTAAACTGTTTATAACCATATCTGTTATATCTACAGTCTGACTAAACCAAATAATGCCAAGAGACTCCTGCAATGTAAATACGATTGTATACCCTTCGGTTTCAGCCACTTTTTTTACTGCATCAAAAAGAGCCGAATAAAATTTATCATCAGTCAACAATCTTTTTTTAAGCCGCTTTAATTCTTCATTCTTTGTTTTAGCATATTCTGATAAAAAACTTGTCTTAGATGAAATTACCGCTTCATATTTTTTGATAATTTTGTCATCTTTTTTATTCTTCTTGGCTTCAAGTTTTTTATTATTCAATTGTAATATTTCATCTTTCATTTTTTCAATTTCTTTTTGATACCTTTCTTTTTTTTGCTCATAATCGCGAGCGGCTTGAGATTCCATTCTAAAAGTGGAATAAATTCTATCGGTATCCAATACAGCAACCTTTGTAATTTGCTGAGCAAAAGTTGTACCTGCAACCAAAATCAATAAACTAAAAACACATAAGTTTTTTTTCATAAACTACTCTCCTATAAGTTTGGTATATTAAACGATATAACAAATTTCCAGTCGGCGCCTTTTCCGTTTCCCCAATAAGGCTTTCCCTTTTCATCAGATCTAAATGTATTTGCAAACATCAACCTAATCGGAAACTGCGGAAGGGAAAAGCGAAGGCCGGGACCGAAACTGAAATAATAATCATTTATTCTTAATTTAGATATATCATTTATGGTCGGTTTTATGGCGGCGGCATCAAAGAAAAAATCAAATGATAAAATTCCGGGAGCCAACGGCATTCTAAATTCAATCCAATGATTGATTAAAGCATTACCGATTCCTTTACCGCCTAAGGCCATCCACCCTCTTCCAATCATTCTACCATCTATAAAAAGCTGACTTTCATAACCGATTGGTTTATTATTAAGAGGCACTTGGAAACTGAAGCCTGTGTAAAAGCCAAGAACAAATTTCAAATTCCACACATCTGAGACAGCCTTGTCCAACAATGTAAAATAAGCTTCACCCTTTGTTTCAGAGCGGAAAAAATACTCACTTTCTACTTTCGGTATTATTCCAAAAAAAGTAAACTGTTGGCTCAAAAACCAACCCTTTGAAGGATCGTGTATTATATCCCTTCCGTCAAAAGAAGCCTTTGTCCATAATGAATTACTGAAGCCCCATTTTTTTTGCTGATTTCTGACAACAGGGTCATAGGGTCTAAACAAATCTTTATCATACACATTCTTTACCAAATTAAAATTAACACCACCGCTCAATGTTATCATTGCATACTTTGGATACCAAGTATATGCAGTATTTACACCGAAACCTATTTCCCACCTGTCGTACTTCATTGAATGTGCATTTGCTGTAGCAACATCAAAATCAGCACTGGATAAGAACGGGTCAACTACACCTATCGGATATAAAACATCTTGATAAGCCGAAAGTTTTTTATGTGTTGTCGAAACATTAAAACCTACACTCAAAGGAGTATCCAAAAACCAGTTTTCGGTATATCCAAGTTTTAGGCTTTGCTCTTTCGGACCTGCATTAAACCCGACATTCAACTCAGAGCCCGTGCCAACCAGATTGATCTCATTCCATTCCAAAAAGAAAGAAAGAGGAAAAGTATCGGCATCGCCAATACCCGAAAAGGTAATACCAAAGCCTACATTTGCGGTAGCCTTTTCTTCAATATTTATAATCAAATCAACAAGATTTCGCTCAGAGCCCGGCTGAAAATCATAAGTAATGGAAGAAAAATACCTTAAATTATGCAAATTTCGAATACTGTTTTCGAATTTACTTTTTGAAAAAACATCACCGGGTTTTAGCAATATTTCTCTTAGAATTACCTTGTCTTTTGTTTTTGTATTACCGCGAATAATTATATTTTCAATATGGCTTCTTTCTTCTTCGTTAATAAGAATACTAAAACCGGCAGTTTTAGTAAGAGGGTCAACTGACTTCTTTACATCAATAAATGTCGACATATAACCATTTTCGTAATATTTATCCGCAACTTTGCTAAACCCAAGCTGAAACTTTTTCAAATTTAAAATATCGCCTATTTGCAAAGTAATACATTCCTGCAATTCCTCTGTCTTAAATATCTTGTTTCCGACAAAATTAGTACCGGAATAAGTATATTGATCGCCTTCAAAAATAACATAAGTAAGAGTAACATGATTTTTCAGCGGGTCGGTTTTTGTATCTATATCTTTTTTTACGGTTTCAACATAGGCATTTACATACCCTTTTTCGCCGTATAAAAACTTTATCGCCTCTTTATCTTTCTCTAAATTACTGTCTTGGAAAGCACCTTTTTGCAAAAGCCTCGCTTCTTTTGATGCCAATACCTTTTTTATTTTTTTTGGCGAAAAAACGGTTCCCCCTTCAAACAAAATAGTTTTTACGACAGTTTGCTTACCTTCAAAAATAGTATATTCCAAAGTAAGGGTATTTTTTTCTTTATCCAAAGTAGTTTTATAGCTTACTTTGCTTTTTTCATATCCCTTTAAAATATAATAATCCCTGAGTAACTGCTCATCACGCTTTGCCTTTGCCTCATTATAGATATTCCCCTTTTTGAGCAATACCTGTTTTAAAAGCTCGCCGGAACCTATGGTATTATTACCGGTAAATTTATAACCGGCAATTCGAGGTTTTTCCTTAACAACAAATATCAGTAAAACCCCCGAATAAGATTCATCGGTAGGAACAGCCTTAGGTACAATATCCGTAAAATAATCCAAATCGTACAGTTTTTGCAAAATTTCATAATAAAGGTCATCGGAAAGCAACTTCCCCTTATATTCGGCAAAAATAGCATTTAACTCGGTAGAGCTGTCATCTTTATTTCCCTCAAACCTGATTTTTTTAATTGGTTTACCTTTATACCAATCCCCACTCTGAGCAAAAACAGAAAAAGTCATCAACAAAAAAACAAATATGACCTTAACCTTCTTGTACATAAAAACTCCTCGAACCATGATCGCTTTAACAACCATAACAAATTTACAATAGACCTTGAGTATAACATATTTTACAGAAATCTACTACACATTAAACAACATATTTTATAAAAATAAGTTACTATTTTTAAGATTTTATTTATCGCGAGCATTTATCGCTCCCGCTCTGCAACCCGCGAGCTCGCATAATCTTATGTCCTTGCTTTATACAATTAAACGGAGTCTTAAATTAAGCCTCCTTTTCTTACAATTATAATCGGACATAAGGATAGACTTCGCTCGCCACAACACGCAAAAAAAATTACCTGCACGCCGGAATACTGCCAAACTTAATATGAAAATAAGCATATTAAGATTATCAGAATACCTGAGCGGATACAAAAAAACTTAGCCTGATTTGGACAGATGCCGGTATCCTTTTGTCCGATTAAATTCATCATCCAAGACCTTTGACAGGAAGGAAAAGCGTCTATCCGGCTCTTCAAAAAAGGACAAAAGATTTAAGGCATCTGTCGGGTTGGTGTCAGCATAAAATTTTTATTATATTTAAATTATCCTTACAATTTATTTTCAAGTTGTTTCAGTAAATTTATATTTTTTTTATTTAAAGGGTCGATAGCAATTACCTGTTGTAAGTAATATCTTGCTTTTTTATAATTTCCCCTCGCATTATACCAATCATACATTGCAAAAAGAGCGTTTTTGTTTCTGGGGTCTGAAAGCAAGCTGGAGCGTAAAAGCGATAATTTATTTTCACCCGAAGAAAGCTGTGCCTGATAATAATACAGTATCGATTTTCTTGCCTGATTTGCAGTCGGCATATATTGGTTTACAACTCGAGTCATTTCATAATATTTTGAATTTCGCTGTAATGCCAATAAATACAGCGACAAAACCTCATCACTCGGCTCATCTGTTTTTTTATAAAGTTTTGTTGCCACGCCAAGAGCTTCCGATGCTCTTCCCGCACCCAAATAGGCCATTACAAGCAGTCCCAAATTTTCCGCAGAAGGATAGGCGGAAATCAGTCTTTCTGCACGCATGATAGCAGAGCCCCAGTTTTGATTTCCTATGTCGTTTTTTACAATCAGTACAGTTGCCTGTATGTTTTCAGCATCTCTTTGCAAAACTTTTTCAATAAAGTCCCCTGCATAATTTCCCTTGATGGGAAAGCCTGTTTCGAAGCATATTTCGGCACATGCAAGAAGTACATCAAAGTCATTGGGATATAACTCGTAGGCTTGTGAAAGTATATTAGCCGCCGATGCCTTATTTTTACTCCAAAGCAACATCATCTTAGAGCTTAGCAAAAGGTAATCTTTATCCCGTTTGCCGGTTGTCGCAAAAGCATCTAAGAGTGAGCTTGCTTTTAAATATTCTTCCTGTGCAATTAAAACACGAATTCTGAAAAGCAATGCGACTGTATTTTCCGGATCTTCGCTTAAAACCTGTACAATATAAGGATTTGCGACCTCGTAGTTTTTCAACACCATATTTGCTTCGGCAAGAAGCAATTTGTATTCAACGGTTTTACCCATCGATTTTTGTAATTCTTTACTGATTTTTAATGCTTCATCGCCATCACCTGCTTTTGCGAGCAAAAAAGCATATTTAATTCCCGCAGTAGTACAAGTTTTATCCATTTGCCAAGCCTTTTTAAATAATCTTCTTGCTTCAGTGGTATATCCAAGTTTTAATTGCAATATTCCCTGCATCAAATACGGAAGAACCGATGAGGGGTATTTATCTGTCGCCATTGCAAGACGAGATTTTATATCCGAAAAATAACGGCTGTTATCACCGTCATTCAAAAGAATAAAAGACGGTATCATCAACTCAAAGAAAGTGTTTGTTTCAAGTTCAAGAGGATATTCCCCCAAATCGATTGTTTTTAATGCATCAAGATATTTATTATGGTCTTTATACGAAGGAACAACCCAATCAATCTTTTCATGGGGATATATTCGCTTCATTACTTCCGAGCTCAACACAAGATACAGCCGGTTTGTGTCCGTAAGCCCCTTTGTATCAGATTGAATATGTTGAACCGCCAGCCGTAAAGAACCGGGTGAAGCAATTTCAATATTTCTAATCAATTTTTCATCAAGCAGACGGTCTTCTATATCCTTTTTATCTGGAGTTTCCAAAATTGTTTCCGTAATTACACTCCCATCCGGTAATGGTTCCATGACAGAATCGGAAGTTTCTTCCGGAATATCAACCGGTATCGGGTCAATTTTATTGACCTCCGTAGTTTTACAGGAAAACAAGAAACATATAAAAATAATATTTAACGCAAACAAAAGCTTTAAACGCACCACGAACTCCGAAAAAAAATTCACAAATCAGCTAATTTTAAGCCAATTTTTAAAAACCAACCGAGCTTAAGTCCGAGTATGCAGACTCTTGCAAACGGCTTATTTATTATAACACTTTTTTTGTTTTTTGTCATCCGGTATTTTTCTAAATGCAACAAAAAAAGTATCTGTAATTTGAGGAAATTACAAAAGCCGGACGAGTTTTGCAATTTCTTCCAAAATATACCAAAAAGCGCAATGAAATGAACTTCTTAAAGGTACTTGTAAAAAGTCATTCACCTTTTACAAGTACCTCAGACTCTTGCTAAAGTTACTCCACTTTTGCAAGCGGCTCATTTACAAATAAAACTAAATTTAAGATAACAAGTAACAAGAAGAAGCTTTCAAAATTAGGCAATTTCCTCATTTTATAAAACAGGATAAGTTTTTTTAAGGTATCCCTATTGTCAATTAATACTTTTTCTGGTATACTTGTATTGAGGAAATTGATGGATTATAAAAAGCGGGAGAGTTTTACATTTTATTCCAAAAAGCACATAATGCAATTGAGCGAAAATTTTTGAAACAAATGTAAACAAAAACCGACCTTGAGTATATATTGACTTTCCTTAATTTTTGCAGAATGGGTGGGATTTATGCAATATCTGGCTAGTGCTATTACTCTATTAATTTGTGTTGCTATTATTTTGGCTTTTCGTAATCACGATAAAAACAACAACTCTATGGAAAAAACGAAACGATATTCCGAAAAGCTAAAAAATGATTTTTTAGAGTTTGTAAAAAACGAAAAAGACAACCTCACTGAAGTTGCAAGCGAACTGGAAGTCCAACGCTCGCAAGCTATTGCCGCCGTAAAAAGGCTCGATTCAATTTACGCAGGCTTTATCGAAAAAGCCAAAAACCTTGAAGAAAGAGCTCAAGTAATTAAAAATATTGAAAGCCATGTTCAAAAGTCCGAAAATACTATTCAAAAATTGACGGATATGACTAATCTCGCCGAAAAGAACCTTTCACAAATACGACAAGAGTCAAATTTTGTTGAAAATATGTCTAAGTCCATTGACAAAGCAAAGAGCGAACTAAGCAGAATCGAAGACTCTATTCCTGAAATGCAAAACAGATTTGCCGAAGAAAGCTCATTTAGACTCGATGAATATAAAGCTGAAATTCTCAAGCAAATGAGTACCGCAATAACGGATATTGAAGAGCGGCTGAATCAATCCCAAAAAAGCAGTCAAGACTTACTTGAAGTTACTTCAATCAGGCTGAATGAGTTGTATAAAAATGCTTTTAATGAAGCAGCCAAAAATGCAAGCGAGCTTGAAGACGAAGCATTTAAAACATTAAAAGAAGAATCCGCAGAAAGAGTCAAGCAATATCGGCAAGACCTTGAAACCCATTCCGAAATATTTGAAAAGCAAATAAACGCAAACCTTGCCGACACAAAAGATTTGGCGGAAAATTTCAAAAAAGCATGGAAAGAAGAGGCAGCAGGATATATCGGACAGATGCAACAAGACTTTTCAAAAATAAGAACAGATATTATAGGCAGAACTGACGAGCTGAAAAAGCGTGTTGATGAAACTGAAGGAGAAGTACTCTTAAAATCAAAAAAACTTACCGAAGGAATAAAAGAGCATGAAAAAGGCATTAACACCCAAGTTAATTCGGTAATTTCCGATTTACAGGATAAAATATTGGAGCTTACAAAATACTCCGACAAGCGTATATCCGAATTTAAAACACAAACAGACTATAAGCTGAAAAAATTTGAAAAGTCCATTACGGATTTCGACAAATTGGAAACTCAATTTGACGGTGCAATAAAAGTTGCTAAAGAAGATGTAATGAAAAATTTTGAAAGTTATAAAGAAAAACAATTGCAACACTTTGCATCATTTTCACAAAATTTCAAAAAGCAATCTGATAACCTTGAAACAAAACTACAGGAAATTGAAACCGGTATAGATGAAATAAAAACTAAATCCTATGAAAATGTATCGCAAAAACTAAAAGTGTTTGAAGATGAATTTTTTGCTGATATTTCAAAACGAAGTGAATCCATAAACAACAGCTTTGAAAGCTGGAAAAATGATGTTAAGGAAAAATTAACGCTAATAGCATCAGAGCAGGAGTCTGAAAGAAAAGATATTGAAGACCAATACAAACAAGACCTGCAATCACGACTTCAGCATATTTCGGAAACTTATAATTCAAAGCTATCCGGTGTTAATAAACAAATTTCCGATTTGGAAACCGATATATCAAACAGGCTGTCCGCAACAGATGCAAAAATGATGGATTATTCAAAACAACTTCAAGAGCAAGTTGACAAAGCAAAAGAAAACACGCACCAGTATATGCAAAAAGAATTAGATGCATATAAACTTGAATTGCAGAAATCGGTGAAAAATCACAGTAAAGAGTTTGAAACAGAAGTAAATAAAGTAAATGATGCCGTGAACTCTCTAAAAGAAGATTCCGAAAGTCAAATCGCTTTGGTTAAAGGCTCATTTGATACATGGAAAACTACGGTTGACCAACAGTTTAATGATGCTCGCAACTTGTTTGATGATAAAATTTCCAACTTTTCGACATTGGCAGAAAATGCGATTACGAATTTTAATGCGAAGTATAATACCGAATATACAGAATTTGTAAATCAATCAGAAGAATCATTTGAAGAGTTAAGGAAACAGTTATCCGATGTAGATTTAAAAATCGAAAATGCAAAAAAATCCATTGAAGAAAGCTCTATTAAAACCAAATCGCATCTTGAAAAAGAATATGAAAATTTCAATGTAATTTTGGATAAAAAGTTTAAATCCGTTTTTGCGGAAACCGATAAATCCATTCAACAAATAAGAGAAAACATACAAACCGTAAAATCAGAAATTGACCAAAATAAATCATCTATGCTTGAAACAATTCAAAATGACACATCAAGATTAGGAGAAGCCATCAGTAATATTCAAGAAAAACAAAACGAATATTTATCTCAGACAAAAATTTTTGAAAGAACTGACGAGCTGAAAACAAATCTCGAGAATAACATCAATAAATTACAAAGCGAAATTTCCAGACTTGAAATTTACAGTGATGCAATGGACGAATTAAAAATAAAATATGACAAAGTAACGCACTTACAAGATGAAGCCACACAGAAAATATCCCGCTTCATGGATGAGCGTACCAGAATAGAATTACTGGAACAGGAATTCACAAAATTGGCAACACTGTCCGATTCAATTGACAAAAAACAAATTGAACTGGCAGCCTCAAATGATGAAATGCAACAATATCAAATTCAGATTAGAAAGCTCGAAGAAAGTATTACAAATGTAAACACAAGATATGATTATCTTGAAAAAAAAGGCTCTGTTCTTGACCAAACAACAAAAGGAATAGACGAAGCATTTGAAAATCTAAAAGTCGTAGAATCTGAAATTAAGGAATTCAAAGAAACCGTTACAAACATGCCTTCACAAGTTGAGCAAATTCAAACAGATATAGCTTTATTGCTTGATAACCGTGATGATGTCAACTCTATGCTCAAAAAAATAGGAAACATTGATGAAGTCTTAAATGACCTTGATAACAAAATGCAGTCGCTAAATAATTCCAGAGAATGGCTTGCATCAACAGAAAAAAGATTAAAGGGTATAAATGATGATACTGAAAAACAAATTAAACTTATGGCATCATTATTTGAAAAGAAAGATACCCCAAGAGCCCCAAAAACAGGTTTATCAATTTCCGAAAGAGAAAATGTTCTTTCATTACACAGAAAGGGCTGGAAAATTGATGAAATAGCAGGTGCAATGAAATGCTCTTACGGCGAAGTAGAGCTTATCTTGGAAATGTCTGACAAGTACGATAAATAAGACCGGTAACCCACACAGCTACAGCCTGTTTATTGCCTATAATACCGATGCCTTCGCCTGTTTTTGCCTTGACAAAAACATTGTCGGAAGATATCTGTAATATATCTGCTATTGAATTTTTTATTTCCTTGCGATACGGAAGTATCTTAGGGCTTTCAATTGCTATTACACAATCAATATTGCCAATAGTCCAATTATCCTTAAATTTATTCCAAGCTGTTCTTAAAAGCTCAGCAGAATTTGCATTTTTATATTTAATGTCATCCGGCGGAAAAAGCTCTCCTATATCAGAAAATCCCAATGCTCCAAGCAAAGAGTCCGTAATCGCATGCAACAAAACATCGCCATCTGAATGAGCATCACAACCTAACGGGCTTTTTATCTTTACACCGCCAAGAACTAATTCCCTGCCCTCTTTTAATTTATGTAAATCATACCCTAAACCTATTTTATAAAACGGTACTTGCATAGCTAAACCCTTTGCCGGAATATCATCATAAAAAGTGATTTTTTTGTTTTCTGTTTCTCCTTCGCAAGCAAAAACCTTGCCTTCATAAACGGCAAAAATTTCTGTTTCATCAGTATAAATTTTCCCGTCTTTTGAGGCAGAAACATGTGCATTAAAAATTCTTTTAAAATTAAAGCCTTGAGGTGTTTGTACAGCCTTAATTTCACTTCGCTTAAGATGCTCTTCAATCCAATTTGTTCTTGATACTTTTTTTTGAGTATCGGTTACCGAAATCACAGGCGCTACTGCATCATGCTTTAATACATTATCGACTACACTCATTATAATTTTTTTGGAAACAAAAGGCCTTGCACCATCATGTATTAAAACAAAATCAGGAGAATAGAAATTTAAAAATTTAATTCCATTTAAAACAGATGCCTGCCTTGTATCCCCACCGGAAACAAAAAAAATTAAATCAGCCTTATCATGTATTTTTTGAATTCTAGAATCCGCAAAAATTATTTGTCGAGCTTTTTCTTTATCACCGGCAGGTACAACTACTGCAATATGCGAAAAAATATCAATACTTAAAAACTTAAAAACAGCTTCGGACAAAACAGTTATTTCAGAAGTCTCCGAAATAGACATATACTCTTTTTTGCTATTTTTTCCAAACCTGGTCGAATTACCCGCCGCCGTAATCAGAACTGCAATTTTAGAATCATTTAGAGCGACCATTAAAAAGCGTTTTCCTAATCCAAATTCGGCTCGTCAAAATCATCATCACTGTCATCGATATCGAAATCATCATCAAAACCGTCTACCTTATCTAACACATAATCCGAAGCATTTTCGGAAGTAACCGGTTCAAGAGCCTTGTGTATTCTTTCCTCTGTAGCAGCTTGATCCAAATTTAAAGCGGCGACAAGTTCATCTTGAAATATTCTATAAGCCGCTTCATACAGTTTTCGCTCCTGAATTGGTAACTCTTTTATCTTGCTTCGATGATAAAGTGATTTAACAACGGCGGCGATTTCCATAATCTTACCGCTTTTAAACCTATCCATATTCATCTGATAGCGCATTTTCCAATCAGTCGGCATTGGGACTGCCTCTTCGGAAAGAAATTCAATCGCCTTTTCAGCTTCTTTTTTTGATATAATACTTCTTAAACCAAGCTCTTCAGACTTATCAACCGGAACTAAAACAGTCATGTCCAAGTCGGCAAGATAAACTACGTAATATCTTATAACTTCATCGCCAACCTCGGTATCGGAAATATCCTTCACCACCCCTACACCCTGTCCGGGATACACTACCAATTGTTTTGTTTTAAACAGACTTTTTTTTGCCATCAAAGCACTATATCATAAATTCCGAAAAATGTCAAAGGCTTGCCTTTCAATATTAAAATATTTTAAAAAAAAATAAATAAAATTCTTTGGGCGAATTTTTGTATTGAGGAAATTGCGAGTTTTCCGCAATACAAAAACCGCTCATTCCACGACTTCGCTATCGCTCTCGGCTAATTTTGCCCTCGAAATTAGAGGGCAAAATGGATCTTTTAGCCGACTTTTGAAAAAGTCGGCTAAAATCGTTACAATCACTTTCGCGGAAATAAGAAATCCCAACATAACTTTACAGAAAAATTAACCTGATTTTGAAGCCGGACGATATCCTTTTGCTCGATTGTTTTTATTTCAAAAAAGGTGGTTGGAGCGATAGCGTAAAACACCGCTAATTTGTTTTAAGAAAAGAGCAAAAGATTTAAGTCCGGCGAGGGTTGAAATGCAAAAGCGTTAAGCGTTGCATAAATTTTTTAACTTGAAATTTCAAAGACAAACCTATTGACCATATCCTCAAAAATGATAATAATATAAATATGAACAGTGAAAAATTTAACCTTGCAGATCTTGATGAAGAGGATTATGATACAGTTTTGGCTGATGACATTGAATTTAACGGAAACATAAAATTTAGTCGCCCATTTATGATTAAAGGAAAAGTAGCGGGACAAATTGAATCCGACAGTGATTTAATGATTGAAACTGAAGCTACCGTAAATGCAGACATTTTAGCCGACCGAATTATCATCAAAGGCGAAGTCATCGGAAATGTTTCGGCGACAAGTGATGTGCATGTATATGCCAGCGGCAAACTCACAGGCGATGTTACGGCACCCAATGTTATTTTGGATCCCGGATGTTTTTTCTCGGGTATTTGCACTATGACAAAACCGAGATAGTTAGTTTTATGTTATCAAAAAATTGTCATTTTAAGCGAAACTTATTTTTTATAATTTTATTTTTACTTCCCGTCTGTCTTCAGGCACAGGAAAAACCCGATGCACTGAAATGTTATAAAAACAAACAGTACCGGCAGGCGATTGACATTTGTATAGAGGAAATTTCAAAGACACCCGATAATTTAAACAGCTATGTTGTTTTAGGTTGGGCTTTAATTGCAAATAAAAACTATGAAGAAGCAATTAAGTGGTGCTCTGAAGGAAGAAAAATAGCAAAGTATGATTCAAGACTATTACAGTCTTTGGCAGAAGCTCATTTTTACCTTGGGCATAACAATAAATCTCTTCTACTATTTAAAGAATATATCATCTGTACACCAAGTAGTATGCAGCCGGCTTTGATTTATTATTTCATAGGTGAAATATATCTTAGAATGCAAAAATACCAACACGCTGATATTGCTTTTTCGGTAGCCGTGAATTTAAACTCAAAAAGCAGTGACTGGTGGGCTCGACTCGGCTATGTAAGAGAGCAAACAAAAGAATACCTTTACGCTCTTAAAGCTTACGAGCAGGCATTAAAACTGAACAAAAATCTTATTGAAGCCAAAAAGGGTAAAGAAAGAATTTTAAAATTCTTTAACAATTAAATTAACAAAATGATGAATAACATTATTCTTAAAACAATCGGGTGCAGACTAAACCAAACAGAAACTGAAGCCATGGCTTCAGCATTTAAAGATGCCGGTTTTTCCGTATCCAATCATGCAAAAACAGATAATGTATGTTTGGTCTTTTTCAATACTTGCACGGTTACAAGTAAAGCAGAACAAAAAGCCCGCCGTTTAATCAGAAATAGTCTAAAAGAATTTCCCAAAAGCGTGGTAATTGTAACAGGCTGTTATGCAGAGCTTGCCGCCGGCGAAATTGAAGCAATTGACAAACGCATTATTTGTTTTTCAGGTAAAAATAAAGATATACTTGTTAATTTGCCTGCTGAAATAAGAGAAATACAAAATTATGAAAATACTGATGAAAATATAAAACAACTTATTTCATTGATAAAACAATTCAAAAATAAAACCGAAAAAACAAAAAATATGAAATTCAAGTTAGCCACGGATAAATTCTTTTTTCATTCCCGAGCCGGCTTAAAAATTCAAGATGGTTGTAATAATGCTTGCACTTTTTGTAGAGTACATATTGCGCGAGGAAAATCTATATCCTTGCCTTTTAATACAGTTATAGAGAGAGCAAAAAAAATAGAAGCCAATGGCATTAAAGAAATTGTTTTAACGGGAGTTAATCTATTTCAATATCAAAGTGAGAGCATAAATTTTGCAAAACTTTTAAAAATGCTTTTAGACTCAACAGAAAATATCGGCTTTAGAATTTCCAGTATTTATCCCGAAACCATTACAGATGAATTTTTAGAAGTTATAAAATCCAAAAGAATTCGTCCGCATTTTCACCTATCCATACAGTCAGGAAGCCCGAGAATTTTGAAATTGATGCACCGCCCTCATGACATAAAACAAATTGAAAAATCAATTCAAAAACTTCAGAAAGCCAAAGACCTTCCATTTTTGGGTTGCGATATTATTACGGGCTTCCCTACTGAAACTCAAGAGGACTTTCAACTTACACTCAGGTTTTGTAAAAAAAATCACTTTACAGGTATTCATGCTTTTTCATTTTCGCCCCGTCCCGATACACCTGCATGTTTAATAACTCCAAAAGTTCCTGAGCGCATTGCTGGTAATAGAGTAAAAGAGCTAAACAGTTTAGCCCGAAAACAATATAATGAATACTTGGAAAAATATAATGGTCGTATTGTTTCAGGCATAATCGAAACAAAAAGGAAAACAGCTCAAACCAAAATTTTAACCGAAAATTATTTGCTGTTACCGCTTAAAACACCTGAAAAAACGGATTATAAACAGGGCGAAGAAATTAAAATAAAAATAACAAACGGTTATGCAATACCCGAATTATAAACCAAGCAGATAAAAACGAGGAAACCTAAGTCGCAGAATACCGGCGAGATTAGCTGTTTGTTTAACATGTAATGGAGCGGCTGAGTCTACACTTTTGTCCGCTTGATTTTAAATAAAAGCCGGTTGAAGTAATAGCGTAAAACGGCGATTAAATTTTTAAGCAAAGGACAAAAGGTTATGCCGGCCGCTCGGGTTGAATTTTATAAAAAAAATTATAGAGGCACAAGTTAAAGGTTCTGCAATTCAATTGATTTTATATCTAAAATCTGATAGACTGCGATATATGTCTGATGCTCAAATAATTCCATTAAACCCCGATGCTGTTGCAGAATTACTTTCTTATTCAGGGCCTTTGTCAAAGTTTTTTGAAGGCTACGAACAAAGAGATGAACAAATTCAGCTCACAAAAAAAATTGCCGAATGCTTTAATAAATCGGCAGTCGGGGTTTTTGAAGCAGAAACAGGGGTCGGTAAAAGTTTGGCTTATTTATTACCCGCCATTAAATGGATTTTAGAAAATAAAAAACGAGTTATCATTTCAACGGCAACTATAAATCTTCAACAACAACTAATTGAAAAAGATGTTCCGACTGCTTTACGCATTCTAAATGCAGATAAAAAAACAGTGAAAGCTGTACTCGTAAAAGGAAGATACAATTTTTTATGCCTTAGAAGATTCAATCAATTTTCGAAAGAACCCGATATGTTTTTTGATCAAGAAGAAATAATTCAGCATATTAAACAAGAGCTTGAAATTGAAGACTTTTCAGGCAGCTATTCTGATTTTTCGTTTAATATTCATAACGGAGTTTGGTCTAATATATGTTCTGAATCAGATAACTGTCTGGGTAATCGCTGTAATTTTTTTGAAAAGTGCTATTTTATGAAAATGCGTCAGATGGCAGAAAAAGCAAGTCTTCTGATATCAAATCATCACTTATTGTTCACAGACTTAGCCACAAGGTTCGATAATAATGTCTATGAAGGTACAATGGTTTTACCTGCCTATTCATATATAGTCCTTGATGAAGCACATGCAATTGAAGATGCGGCACGCTCAGCTTTTTCGGAAAACTTAAACAGCTTTTTCTTACAAAAACAGGTAAACCTTTTATATCTAACAAAAAGAGGGCGAACACTTGGAGCTTTACACGAAGTTATAGCTTTTTCATCGCGTACAGACCTTTTACCCGTTGCAATTTCAAATCTGGAAACAATGATTAAAGCATACGGCAATCTTGAAGCTAAGGCTCAAAACTTAACCCCCGACATTACCACTTGGAGTGTGCTACAGGCACCTATTGAAGATATTGAATCTTTGCTGAGTGATTTTGAAAAATTCTATAATGCTATCTGTGCAGTTAATGTAAGACTAAACACTATTTTAAACAATATTGAAGAAGAGCATAAAGAAGAAGTTGCAGTCCATCAGGCAAGGGTCATCTCAAGGCGATTAGAAAAAATAGAGCTTTTTGCCCAAGCATTTTTGAATTACAAAGAATTTACCCAAGATGTATTTTGGTTTGATAAAATCAGAACACAAAAAGGAAATGTTATTGACTTTATTCGCACTCCTATACATATTGGCGAATTTATGCAAAAAGCAGTCTTCTCGCCAATGAGCACAGTAATTTGTACATCAGCAACTTTAAGGATAGCAAATGACTTTAACTTTTGGCTCTATAATAACGGGTTAAACAATTTCACGGAAAAGCCGATTTTAAAAGAGCATTTTGGCTCACCATTCCCCTACGAAACAAATGTATTATTTAATATTCCCGTAGATGCTCCACTGCCTCAAAGCAGTGATTTCCAAGGCTTTGTATCTGAGGCTGTACTTAATCTGATTAAAGCCGCAAACGGGAAATCTCTTGTTCTTTTTACTTCGTATGATATGCTTATAAAAACAGCTGCCTTCGTCCGAAAAAATATTGACAACTTTGATATTAAAATTTTATGTCAGGGCGAAGACGACAGAGCGAGACTGCTGACAGAATTCAAACAAGACATACAAAGTTGTCTATTCGCAACCGAGTCATTTTGGGCAGGAGTTGATGTTCCGGGAAATTCATTGAGCCATGTAATTTTGGTAAAACTTCCGTTTGAAGTCCCAACTCATCCTGTTGTAAAAGCAAAAGCTCTGCATATAGAAAAGCAAGGGGGCAATCCTTTCTTTCAACTGAGCATACCAACAGCCGTAATTAAATTCAAACAAGGATTTGGCAGGCTAATGCGCTCAAAATCAGACAAAGGTATTATAAGCGTATTGGATAGTCGCTTACTTAAAAAAAACTATGGAGCATTTTTTTTAAAAAGTGTACCAAAAACACAAAAGGTATTTGCAAATTTTGCAGATATTTTGTATAATGTCAATGACTTTTTGGAATAACAAAGTTCAAGTCGCTTGTAAAAGATGAGTTACTTTTTGCAAGTGGCTGAGGCACTTGTAAAAGTCCAAGACTTTTTACAAGTACCTCTAATAAGCTCATTTTATTGTGCTTTTTGGTAAATTTTAAGAAGAAATTGCAAAACTCGTATGACTTTTGCAATTTCTTAGGTCTAATCACAAATATTTTTGCGATTGACACAAAACACCAATTAAAACAACTTGGAGAAATTATGGGAACTGTCATAGCTTTAATATGTATTATATCATTATTTTTTAAACATGACCTTGTACTTACGGTACTAAAGGCATTTAACCGCAACACTTGTAAAGAAGTTGCTCAAAAAATTTATCTTAACTTTCCGAAAAAAATATTTGCTATAATAAAAACTTATGCGAAGTTCAAACTTGAAAATGAAGATGAATTACTCTCAAACCTTCCTGAACAATATCTTGTTATTTGCAATCATCAAAGCCTAGTCGACACAATTGCATTTATAAGATACTTAAAAACAAAAAGAACCAGATTTATTTCAAAAAGTGCCTTGAAAAAAAATATCCCGCTGGTATCTAACCTGCTAAAAATAAACGGTCATTGCATAATAAACCGAAAAGCAGGCCCAACAGAAATGATGGCAACTTTAGACAGTTTTGCAAATAACGCAAAAGAAAATAATTGGATACCAATTTTATTTCCTGAGGGAACTCGTTCTCGCACCGGTCAATTAAACACACTACACTCGGCAGGTTTTCGCCGTCTACTCATCAAAGCTCCAATGCCTGTTCTCGTTTGTGCATTGGATGGCGGTTGGAAAATATCCGGTATTCGTGGCGTAATGAACAACCTAAAAAATGCAACATTTCGAATTAAAGCATTAAAAATATACCCTACCCCTACAACAAAGGCAGAACAACTACAAATACTTGAAGAAAGCAAAAACCTAATTAAAAATCAACTTGAAGAATGGCGAAAATAACTTTTTAGTATTAAAATTTATCGCTCACGCTCTTAACCCGACGGACTTGCATAATCTTCTGTCCTTTACTGTAAAATAAAAACGCCGTCTCTAAAAGAGCCGGCTTTTCTTTAAATAATAATCGAACAGAAGGATAGACAAGCCCGTCCAAATCAGGCTAAAAAAATCGGGCAAGGCGGATTTGAACCGCCGACCCCAAGTCCCCCAGACTTGTACGCTAACCAACTGCGCTATTGCCCGTATTAAACACGCTTTCTATTAAACTTACTCTAAAAGCGATGAGTAAGTTTATCACAAAGTCAAAAACATGTCAAGCCTTTATTGATAAATTTATAACCACAAATTCTATAAACAAAAAAACGGTCGAACCAAAAAGCCGACCGCCATAATTTTTTGATAAAATCTAAAATCTAAAATGTGAAAATGCTTTATTGGCTTCAGCCATTCTATGCACATCTTCGCGTTTTTTGAATGCCGTACCGGTATTGTTATATGCATCAATAAGCTCAGAAGCTAAGCGACCTGCCATTTCATGACCGCTTCGTTTGCGAGCCGCAGAAATAATCCAGCGCATAGCCAGTGCTTCTCGGCGCTTTTCGGGAACATCCATTGGAACCTGATAAGTAGCACCACCTACCCTCTTTGACTTTACCTCAACAATTGGTTTAACATTTTCAATTGCCTGAGTAAAAACCGAAAGCGGGTCTTCACCGGTCTTTTTTTGAATATTATCAAAACAAGAATAAAGAATCTTAGTCGTTGTATGCTTTTTACCGCTAAGCATCATTCTTAAAATAAACTTTGAAACAACCACACTGTTATACTTGCTGTCAGGAGCAGTTGGTGGTCTTTTAGCAATTTTGCCTCTTCCCATATTTTACCCCCGATTAAGCCTTTGGCTTCTTTGTCCCGTATTTTGACCTGGACTGTTTTCTGCCGTCTACACCCAATGCGTCCTTTGCACCACGAATAATGTGGTATCTAACACCCGGAAGATCCTTAACACGCCCGCCTTCAATGAGAACAACAGAGTGCTCCTGCAAGTTATGCCCGATACCGGGAATATACGCAGTTACTTCAATTCCGTTACTCAAACGCACACGAGCAATTTTACGCAAAGCCGAATTCGGCTTTTTAGGGGTAGCTGTTTTTACAACGGTACAAACGCCCCTCTTCTGCGGACAACTTTGCAACGCAGGACTCTTTGACTTTGACTTCTGCGCTCGTCGCCCCTTTTTAATCAATTGGTTAATTGTAGGCATTAGCCTTTCTCCTTAAAATCCGTCAGCACTACGGAAATTTAAACCCTAGTTTAAAAAACCTATCACAAATATAAAAAAAAGTCAATAAAAATTAAAAAAAATTGTTTAAAAATTAAAATGCTCCCCGCTTGACAATATACTTAAATCAGATAAAATTTCAGCCCGAAACAAAACAAAACATGTTTTTAAATACAGCAAAATTTTAAAATCAAAACAACCATATCCTTAAAACTTAGTACAGCGTTAAGTTTTATGTATCGCCCTCATTTATTTTTTTTTTGGGTAGCGGAGAAACAAATGCCGTTTTGTGAAATATACATAAAGATTGAATGATGCTGTACCAAAAAGGCATTTTTTCGTAGCGAGGGGCGCTTCCCGAGCCTGCCGAGGGGGATACACCCCATAAAAAAATTTAAATATTTTGAGCTTTGGACTTTTTTTTTTTCTTAAAATTTGATAGTTTGTACGAATGAAAAATTACTCAAAGTTTACTCTTATATTTTTGTTTATTTTGTTTATTGCCTCATGCGATTTTTATGAAAAAGTGCCGGAGGATGCGGATTTTTATTTTTCTGAGGTTATCGAAAATTATGAAAAGCAGATGCAGAAAGAAGCAGAAAACCCTCCCGACTTTTCTGCGCCCATGTTTATAGACGAAGGATATTCGGTGGACGAGTTACCTGATTTTGTTTGGTATACATCAAAGCCGGCAAATTTTGGCTCACCTCAGGCAAAGCAAGGAGGAACATTTTATACTCACATTTCCGACTTTCCCGCCACTTTTCGATACTGCGGACCAAACAGCGATAATGTTTCAAAAAATCTTTTTTGGACTCAGATGCCTCTTTTAGATGTTTCATTAGATGATTATTCTTTTATGCCTTCGGCGGCAACACATTGGGCTTTTGCAAAAGACAATAAAACGGTTTACTACAGCTTAAATAAAAATATGCTTTGGTCTGACGGTACGAAATGTACTGCAGACGATTTTGTGTTTGCCGTAAATTTTTTTATGTCAAAAAATATTGTCGATCCTTGGATGAATGATGAGTATGCAAAATTGAAAGTTAAAAAAATTAATAAATATTGTATTGCCGTTACTTATCTTCCTGCAAAAAACTTTTCACAAACAGAGCTTTTAAACGCCACTAATTTTAGACCGGTAGCCAAACATTTTTACAAAGGTATCGTCCCTGCAAATTGGGCTGTGGATTACAACCGTATTCCCGAGCCAACAACAGGACCTTATGCACTCGATAAATTTGATGATACAAACGGGTTGATTTTCAAAAAAGTAAAAAACTGGTGGGGACATGAATACGACCACTACAAGGGTATGGCAAATTATGACCAAATCAATTATTTAATAATTGTCGGAAATGCTCAAAATGCGATAAAATATCTAAAGACGGCACAAATTGATTGTGTGTATCTTGAAGATTCCAACCAATGGTTTAAGGCATTGGAAGAAGATTGCGTAACACAAGGGTTTATCAATATTTGGTCAGGACATTATCAACGGTTACAGGGTATGAAAGGCTTTTTTTTCAATGTAAAGAAAAAACCTCTTAATGATATACGAATCCGAAAGGCGGTAATTCATTCTTTGAATTTAGACGGTGCATTGAATACCGCCTTTGGGCTTAATCAAAAGCGATTAAAAAATATAGGCAGAGGGCAAATTATTGCCGGTATTTCTTTTAATGATAATACAATACAACCTCTCGAATTTGATATTGAAAAAGCTAATAAGCTTTTAAATGAAGCAGGTTATAATCGTTTTGACAGAAACGGAATAAGAATAAATTCAGAAGGTAAAAAGTTGGAATTAGAAATACTGTTTGCCCGAAAGTTACCAAAAGATATTTTGGGGTTATTCTATTCACAGGCAAAACTCGCAGGCATTGAATTAAAATTCAGGTATATGAGAGATGGGGCAATTGAGAGGGTTATGAATGATAAATTTCAAATTTGGTACGGTGAGTTAATGAGCAATCGAATCCCAAATCATTATTATGACTTTCATTCAAAATTTGCGGATACGGAAGACTTATGCAATGTTTTCGGTTTAAGAAATACCGAGCTTGACGAATTATTAGAGCAATACAATAACTTTACAGGTAGTCTTTCAAAGCAGGCAGAACTAAATAAAGAAATTGAAAGAGCCGTAAATTCGCTGGCAGTGTTCATACCGGCTTTTTACACTGATACGCAAAATCTCATGGCTTGGAAGTGGGTTTGTTTTCCGGGTTGGCTTAACAGGCGACACGAGCGTTTTTTTTCCGAGCCTATGTTCGGATACTTTTGGTCTGATGAGGCAATATACGAAGATATAAAAAAAGCCCGTACGGAAAAAAAACATATAAAAATGTCAATTTGGAATTTAAGCGAGCGAAATGTACTTGAATAATTTTAAGGAAGGCGAAAAATGAAGCTTGAAATTCTCGGCTCAGGAACAAGCCACGGGGTTCCGGTAATTACTTGCGATTGCAAAGTTTGTACAAGTACTGCTCCCCATGATATAAGATATCGCTCTTCGGCTTGGATAAGCGATGAAAATACAGATTTTTCGGTTTTAATTGATTGTGGCCCCGAATTCAGATTACAGGCTCTGCGGGCAAATATAAAAAAACTTTCAGCGGTGTTGATGACACATGCACATGCAGATCATGCTCACGGGCTTGATGATTTGCGAATTTTTTGTAATCAATTATCTATGCCGGTTTATTTAAATGAGCCGGCTTTTAAACAAATTAAACAACAGTTTGCTTATGTTTTTAGAGCATCAAAAACAAAATGTGCAATTCCAAAATTCGATTTAAAAAAAGCAATTGCAGGAGTCCCGTTTAAGATTAATGAAATCGAAGTAACACCGATACCTTTGCTTCACGGCAAATTGGAAACGCTTGGATGGAGAATAGGAGATACGGCATATCTAACCGACTGTAATCACATTCCCGAAAAATCATACGAACTTTTGTACGGTATCAATAATTTAGTAATAGACGCTCTTAGAGCAAGAAAGCATGTTACGCATTTTTCTTTTAGCGAAGCTCTAACTGAAATTACAAAAATAGGCACAAAGAGCGCATGGTTTACACATATATGTCATGATTACAGTCATGCGGAAATAAAAGAATTTATAAAAACCGAAAAAATGAAAAACCCGAAACTTGCAGACAAAAAAATAGAGCCCGCATATGACGGGCTCATCATTGAAATTAGCACAAAATAAGACTGTTTACACTTTTTTGGTTATATAACCACTTCGCAAGCACCTTGTGCAAATTTTCAAGGTCATTGTTCTTCCTTGTATTTCAGTCTTTACTTTAAGAAGATTAGGCTTCCAAACACGCTTAGTTTTGTGCATTGACTTACTGACATTATTACCGCTAACAGTACCCTTACCACATATTTCACATATATTAGCCATTTCTATACCTACCTTTAAAAAAAATACTCCCCCGCGCGGACTCGAACCACGGACCCAGTGGTTAACAGCCACTTGCTCTGCCAACTGAGCTACAGGGGAAAGACGCCTAAGCGTGATTGGGATTATATACTAATTATTTTTTTTTGTCAATATATTAAATAAAAAAAATAATATTTTTTTTGATTTATTTTAATAAACAAAAAAACTGCCTTCTGATTGGAAGGCAGTGCTAATTTTAAAGTATCTGCAATTATCAGCCTACTTGGAATAAAATTCAACAACATGCTGAATATTACCTACATGCTGAATATCACCTGCATCGGGTAAAACCGTAACCTTTGCTGAAAGTTTTTCGTCATCAACCTCAAGCCAAGTTCCCTTTGCTCTTTGATTTGCACTCAAATTCTTACGAATAAGATTTTCAATACCTTTTTTTTCGCGTGTCGTAATAACATCACCGGCTTTAATCCGCATAGAAGGTATGTTTGCAGATTTACCATTGATATAAAAATAGGAATGAGACACCATCTGTCTAGCCTGAGCTCTACTAATTGCAAAACCCATGCGATAAATAGTATTATCTAAGCGACTTTCCATAAGAGAAATCATATTATCGCCTGTAACACCGGACATTCTAGTGGCATTTTTATACAAGTTTCTGAACTGTCGTTCCGACATGCCGTAAGCAAAGCGGAATTTCTGTTTTTCTTTTAACTGTTCGCCATAAACAGAAGTCTTACCTCGTTTTCTTGCGCCGCGGTCTTTACCGGGAGTATTAGGTTTTTTATCAAGCAACCTGTCATACTTAGGATTCCCGAAAATGTTGACCCCGAGGTGTCTTACTGTCTTTCCTCTTGGCTTTTTTGCCATCTTCTTACCTCTCAAAAAAAGTGTTTCTGCGAGTTTATACTAAAAAACAGCTTTTGTCAAGAACTTTTAAGAGGAAAAAGAAAAAAATATAAAATCATTTATAGAGACATTTTTTTAACCCTACACTGCTGTAAATTATTTATTCTTGAATACTGTAATGAAGCAAAATTCATTGATGGGTGATCATAAGGGGGAATTCCGAGTTTGGGCAATACTTCTTTTACGGGTTTTACAACTACATTCAAGAATTCGTTTTCATCTAAATTAAGCTTTTGGGTTTTAAGGCGACACTGCTCAGCCAAAAATAAAAAGCATTTATTTTGCATTATAGCAGGGTTTGTGTACATTTCTGCAAGAAAAGTCAATTTTGATGCAGTATATCCTGTTTCTTCCAGTAATTCTCTTTTTGCGGCTTCATCGGGTGATTCGGCTTTGTCAATTACCCCACCGGGAAACTCAATAAATGTTCTTTCCGCCCCGTGTCGCCACTGTTCAACCATTAAAAAACATTTTTCACCGCTTTCATTCAAAACTTCCGGTATAACAAGCACCCAGTTTGGAGCGTTTAAGCTGATAAAGCTCTTTGTTTTCATTTCAGGTGAAATACTGGTAATTTCTTCAACATTAAAAACCACTGTTTCCAATATCGTTTTCTTTGAAACAGGTTGCCAAGTTAATCGGCTTTTTATATTTACATTTTTTTTCATAAATTCTTAAAAAAATCCTTTACAAATCCGTATTTAGCCAGTATTATAATACATAGGAGGATTTTTGAAAACATCTAATAGCTTTTTTTTGGATGTAAAACAAAAAAAATTATGGCGATAATTACAATATCAAGAAAAATAGCCTCTTTAGGCGATGAAACGGCAAAAGAATTGGCAAATAATTTAAACTATAAATTCATTACACGAAAAATGATTGAAGAAGATTTAATTAAACGCGGAATTTCAGAAGAAACTCTTAAACAATATGATGAAAAAAAACCCGGGTTCTGGGCTTCTTTATCGCGTAATAGAGATAAATATTTCGATTACCTGCGTGAAACTGTATATGAATACGGAGAAAACACAAACTGTATTTTTATAGGACGGGGCGGGTTTGCTATTCTTAAAGATGTACCGGGTTGCTATTCAGTGCGGTTGGTTTCTCCTGATAATGTTCGTCTAAAAAGACTTATGACAGAATTCAATTGGTCGGAACAACAGGCAAAAAAGTTAATACTGGAAAGCGATGAAAACAGGGAGGGGTTTCATAAATGCTTTTTTAATGTCGTAAATGAAGATCCAACTTTTTATGACATGGTGTTAAACACAGGGGCAATTACGGCACAAACAGCGGCAGAAATTATACGCTCAGGTTTTGAAAAAACAATAGGAATTGAAAGCGAAGAAGCATCGCATAAGTACATTGCCAACCGATTGTTGGGCCAAAGAATTGTAAATAAGATTGCGTTTGAAGAAAAACTACAGATATTCTTTTTAGATGCTGAGGTTTGTAACGATAAGATTATTCTTCACGGAATCATCGAAGAGAGTAATTTAGTTGATAAAGCGGTTGAAATTGCAAAAGAGCTTTCAAACGGAAAAACCGTTGTATCGGAAATCAATTATGTAAACAATTACAGGGCAAATTCAAAAAATATGAGTATACAGCCTTAGAATTATTTGACAGAACACCGGCCTGTAAAACCGGCGTTTAGCCTGATTTGGACGGGCTTGTCTATCCTTTTGTCCGATTGTTAAAAGCAGTAAAGACCTTTGAGTGGAAGGAAAAGAGTCGATTAAGATTTAAGAAAAGGACAAAAGATTATGCGAGCCCGTCGGGTTGGCGTTAGCAAATTTTTATAAAAATGCAGACAAGTTTTCAGGTAAAAACTGCACTTGAAAATTATATCGCTTTTGGATATACTGCATTGATGAATGAAAATAGATTGTTGATAAAAGGTGCTCGTGCGCATAATTTAAAAAATATAGATTTGGAATTACCGAGAGACAGGTTGATTGTTATTTCAGGACTTTCAGGGTCGGGTAAGAGTTCTCTGGCTTTTGATACAATTTTTGCGGAGGGACAAAGGCGTTATGTTGAATCCCTGTCCTCGTATGCAAGGCAGTTTTTGGGTATTATGGATAAGCCGGATGTTGATTATATTCAGGGTTTGTCGCCTGCTATTTCGATTGAGCAAAAAACTACACACAGAAATCCTCGCTCGACTGTAGGAACGGTTACCGAGATTTACGATTACTACAGATTGCTGTTTGCCAGAATCGGTAAGGCTCATTGTCCAAATTGCGGTAAAAAAATTGAAGAGCAAACTATTGACCAAATTGTTGACAGTATTATGTCTTGGAAATCAGGAACCCGTATTCAAATTTTAGCACCCGTAATTAAAGGCAAAAAAGGTGAGCATCAAAAAATACTTAGCGATGCAAAAAAGTCAGGGTTTGTGCGTGCAAGGATTGACGGATTGACTGTCAGTTTTGAAGATTCTATTAAGCTTGATAAGCAGAAAAAACATACTATTGAGATTATTATTGACCGCATTCAACTTTCAGAAAGTGTAAGAAAGCGTGTTGCAGAAGCGGTTGAAATTGCTTTGGATAATTCCGCCGGTATTTTAGTTGTAACAAAACAAGTGTCAAAAGATGATCCTGTTGAGGAGGTGTTTTTTTCACAGAAGAATGCCTGCTCGGATTGCGGTATTTCAATGCCGGAATTACAACCAAGACTTTTTTCGTTTAACAGTCCGTTCGGAGCATGTCCTGAGTGTACGGGCTTGGGAGCTGCAGAAAAGTTTGATGTTGATTTAATTGTCCCCGATAAAAATCTTTCTTTTAATGAGTGGGCTTTTGTTCCGATTAAACCTGATTCATCTTGGAACAGAGCTCAATTTGAAGGTCTTGCAAAGGAGTTCGATTTTTCGCTGGATACTCCGGTTAAAAAGTTGCCTAAAAAAATTATGGATATTATTATGAACGGATCAGGGGACAAAAAAATAGAATTCATGTATGAAAGAGCCGATGGTTCCGGACTTTCAAGGTTTAATCGACATTGGGAAGGAATTATAAGCCAGTTATCACGCCGACAGGCAGAAAGTTATTCTGAGCGTCAAAAATTATATTACGATAAATTCAAAACGGTATCCGAATGTAAAACCTGTAAAGGGCATAGATTAAAACCGCAAGCTCTTGCAGTTACTGTCGGCGGCAAAAATATTTACGAATTGTCAACTCTTTCGGTGAGCGAGTCACTGAAGTTTTTTGAAAACCTTAAACTTACGGCAACCGAAAATAAAATTGCAAAACAGATTTTAAAAGAAATTGTTTCGCGGCTTTCTTTTATGAATAATGTAGGTCTTGAATATTTAACACTCGAAAGAAAGGCCGCAACTCTTTCAGGCGGTGAAGCGCAACGAATCAGACTCGCCACTCAAATCGGCTCGAGTTTAATCGGCGTTCTGTATATTTTAGATGAGCCTTCTATCGGGCTTCACCAGCGTGATAATCAAAAGCTAATTGATACTCTGTTGTATTTGCGAGATTTGGGCAATACCGTCATTGTGGTTGAACATGATGAGCAAACATTATTAAACGCCGATTACATTGTAGATCTAGGACCCGGTGCGGGAGTACATGGCGGACATATAGTGGCAGAAGGTACACCAAAACAGGTAATGAAAGCAAAAAAAAGTCTTACAGGCCAATATCTTTCCGGCACCTTAAAAATGGATAAACCGAATAAGCGAAGAGCAGGAAACGGCAAGTTTTTAAGTTTGTCGGGGGTTACACAACATAACTTGAAAAATGTTTCCGTTAAAATCCCTCTTGGAAAGTTTACATGCATCACCGGGGTTTCAGGTTCCGGTAAGTCAACACTGTTAAGTGATGTGTTGTTTCCGGCGGTATCTAACCGAATTATGCGAAGCTCAATTAAAGAAGGAAAATACAAAAACATTGCGGGGCTTGATAATATTGACAAAGTAATAAACATTGACCAAAGCCCAATCGGCAGAACTCCCAGGTCCAACCCGGCAACTTATGTAGGGGTGTTTACCGGAATTAGAGATTTATACGCAAGTTTGCCTGATTCAAAAGTACGAGGTTATAAGCCCGGTAGGTTTTCTTTTAATGTTACAGGTGGAAGGTGTGAGCATTGTAAAGGAGACGGTACTATCAAGATTGAAATGAACTTTTTATCCGATGTTTACATAACCTGTGATGCTTGCGGTGGAAAAAGATTTAACAGAGAGACTTTAGATGTGCTTTATAAGGGCAAAAACATTTCCGATATTTTGAATATGACAATTGAAGAGGCATCTAATTTTTTTGTATCTATTCCGCATATAGCAAGAAAATTGGATACATTGCTTTCGGTGGGGCTCGGCTACATACAGCTCGGGCAGTCTGCTTTGACACTTTCAGGCGGAGAAGCCCAACGCGTTAAATTGGCAAATGAATTATCAAAACGCTCTACGGGAAAAACACTCTACATACTGGACGAGCCGACAACAGGGCTGCATTTTGCAGATGTAAAACAGTTAATGCAAGTTATACAACGATTGGTAGACCAAGGAAATACGGTTGTAATGATTGAGCATAATTTAGATGTCATAATGCAGGCAGACCATATTATCGACTTAGGCCCTGAGGGAGGAATAAACGGCGGGACAATTGTTACGGAAGGAACCCCTGAAGAAGTTGCCGAATGTAAAAATTCACATACAGGTTTTTATATAAAAACAATGCAGGAAAAATAAAATGAAAAAGGTGTTTGTTGCTGTCGGACTGTTTATTTTTATATCCTCATTGATCTACGGTCAAGCAGATGACAATAATACACAAGACAGTAAAAAACGAACCATAATTATAAATTCAGCATATAACACCGATTACAAAAAACTCAAAAGAAACATAAAAGAAAAAAACACAGAAAATAAAGACGAAGAAAAAGATGAAATAATAATCTTTACGGGTAATGTTTCCATTTCGGTAAAAGACGATTCTTCAACTTCAATTATCACAGCAGATAAAATTCTGTACAACAAAACAAGAAACACAATGCAGGCGATCGGTAATGTACATTATGAAAGAATAGTCAGCAATAAAACGGCAGAATCTTTTTCAGGTGAATCTATGCTCTTTGATGTAAAAAAAATGAGCGGAGTGTTTCTTGACGGTATTATAAAAAGTGATACACAAAAAAAAGACCAAGCCCCTTATGTTATCCATGCGCCAATAGCCGCAAGAGATGAAAGCGGTACTGTGGCATTTAAAAAAGGAAAGCTGACAACAAACACAGATGAAGACCCACTGTGGTCGATTCAGGCTTCAAGAATATGGCTATTACCCGGAAATGAAATGGGCTTTGCCAATGGTTTTTTTTCAATTGGTGTTGTCCCTATTTTTTACATACCGTTTTTTTATTATCCTTCGGATGAAATGATATTTCATCCTGTTTTTGGATACAGAGCTCGTGAAGGCTATTTTGTGCAAACCACATCTTATATCTTTGGAAGAAAGCCTCTGGCAAAACAAAACAACAAAACGACATTCTCCAATTTTTTACAGGCCGACACATTAAAAAAACAAGAGCGACACGGACTGTTTTTTAAAAATCTTGATGAAGATGCGGCAAACCAAAACCCAAATTACTTAAAACTAATTGCAGATGCTTACTCCGGTTTAGGATATTTAATCGGAGTTGATTCTAAATTCTTTCCCAACAGTCAATACATTGAGACAATAGAATTTAATACATACTTTGGATTTTCAAAAACACTTTATCCAATGAAAAACCTTTTTAAAAACAAGTATTCTACCATCGGCACTACCGGTATCGCGAAACATGAAAAAAGCAACTTATTCGGTAAAACGGTTCCGTTTAGATATAGCTCTAATTTTGAAATGGCAATGCAAAAAAATCCATTTCGATTAACAATTGCTTTTCCGTTTATCTCCGACCCGTTTTTTGCAAATGACTTCCTTCAAAGAAGCGAAGATATGAATTGGTTTAAATTTATGTTAAACTCTGAAGAGTCCTCACAAACCTCAAGCAACACGGAGCAATCATCTTATATTTGGAGCATCAATGGATCAATTACACCTTCCACCGAAATACTTTCGCCTTGGCTAAAAACATTTTCAATTTCAAATATTTCAACTATAATAAATTTTCACAGCAAAAACAACCAAACATTGTCAATGCCGGATCGCTCTTATTCGGCAGAAAGAAAATTTTATTATCCGCACACCGTAAATCCAAAAATAAATATCACTGCGGCAGGTACAATTTTTTCGACAGAAATGATTAACTCAAAAGAAACTGAAAACACAAGTGAACAAAATATTGAAAAAGACATATTGAAAAAAATAGAAAACCCGTTTAAAGTTAAAGGAAAAATACAAAACAAAAAAAAAGAGAAAACCAAAAAAAATCAAAACAATAATTTCTATGATGAATTAATTCCAAAATATACCGAAAAATTCCCTGACCTTGATATTCAACCGGTAAACTATTCATTGGACTATAATATTTCCACCGTTTTTTTGCATGAAGGTCTGTATGACAACTCACAATGGCAAGAACCAAAAAATATAAACTGGAAAAAATTCTTATCTCACTTTACAAAAACACAATATGACATATCATTAAAAAGTAATTTATCGGTTTACAAAGGCTTTTTACAAATAAACAATTCGATAAAATTTAATCATAATTATCAACGACATCCTTTTGTAAAAGACAAAACAAAAAAGGCATCTTTACAACTCAATAATTTTAAACTAAGCCTATATAGATTAACAAACACAAACTCTGTCAAATTATCACCTTTTCTGAATAACCCTATATTCAACGCAACATACATACAATGGACGCTGTCTCAAACTGTTTTAAAAAACAAGTTCAACGGAACATACAATAACCCGACCTGGGAAATACTTAAAACAAAATGGGACAAAGAGTTTATAACAACACACTCACTTTTAACAAACATAGGTTTTAATCTTAATACTTATAAACAAAACATTTCGTTTAATTCTTCATTGCCTCCACTATTAGAAGCATACTCCATACAGGGCAACTTTACACATCCTTACGGAAACATAACTGCAAAAACAAGAATATTTGAAAGAGAAAAAGCAAACAAAAAATGGTTTTGGGAACCGTTTTCTGTTTCACTAAATTGGAACCTGCCATACGAAATTAAAATGAGCCAACAATACTCATACAACATTGAAGAAAAAGAAAGTGAGCTTTTACATCTGAACATCTCATGGAAATACATTTCAGCTTTTTATAAAATGAAACGCGAGCAAACCTTTATACTCAACGCAATATCCGGTTGGCAAAAAAAGAGCAACGACAAATCCTTTATCCCCATGTCTGTCGGAATAAACTTTTCAAATCAGTCCGACCCATGGCAGATATACTCTTGGAAAAACCGCATTAAATTTTCGTTTGCACTTTCAAGCAAACTATATTTTAACTTGCAAAAAATTACTGAAAGCTACTTTACATTTAAACCTACTCTAACATTAAAAATTCACGAATTCCTGGATTTAAAAATAAGCACCGTAAGCAGAAATGATGTTATAGCAAGATATTTCCAAGACACATTAAACCTGCCTGTAAAAATACCCGGCGAAAAAAACATGCTAAAAGACCTAGCCGAATCTTTCTTTTTCTTTGACCCCGCCACAAGAAAAAAATCAGGCTTTAAAATAAAATCAATAGACATAAGTCTTGTACACTACCTGAAAGACTGGACAATGAATTTAACCTACTCCTTCAAACCCGAAAAAAAATACAACTCCGTAACCAGACGCACAAAATACCAATTCGTGCCAACCATCTCCTTCACCGTATTCTGGAAACCCATCGAAGACATAAAAGTAAAAACAAAAAAGACAGGCGAAAAATTTACCGTAGAAAGATCCACATTAAAGTAAATTTGGAGCTAAAGCTCCCACCCCGCGAGCTTGCATAACCTTTTGCCCTTTTCTGTTTTTAAAATCAACGTTTCTCCCTCCGCTCGAAAGTTTTTTTTGCATGTTTGTAACGAGCAAAAGTGTAGACTGCGCTCGTTAAAATCAGGCTAAAATTACAGCATACAGGCCGGTATACTGTCTTCCGTAAATCACCCAAAAAAAGATATTTTTTAATATTTTTTGTTTATACCGGTTGATATTTAGTTATTACTATGATATACTATCGGATATGACAGGGGTTATTGGGCAAAATAACTCCTTACAAAATACAGGATATTTAAGGGAGACAAAATGAAGAAAGTTGTTTTTTTGGTATTTTTACTGTCTTTTATCACAACATTCTGCATAGCTCAGTCGGCGGATAAACTGGAAAAAATTATAAATGAAAAAAAACTAACAGTCGGACAGGCTTGCTATTTGGCTGCATGCGCCAACTCAAGTGTTTCCGATGATGCAAGCTATAAAGAAGCATTTCAAATCTTCAGCTCAATGAAAATGTTCAAAAAGGTTAAACCCAATGATCCTATAAGAATCGACCACTTTTCAAATCTTGTAATGCAGTCAACAGGTACTAAAGGCTCTCTTTGGTATTCCATCGGAAAAAGCCCTCACTATGCAATACGCTCTCTAAAGAAAATGGGCATTATCCCGTATAGAGCCGTACCTTCGAACCCGCTTTCAGGACAAGAAGCACTGGCTATATTTTCTCAGCTGATTTCTCAAAAGAATGATATTGCGGAGGCTGAATAATGAAACGCATTTTATCAACCGCTTTATTCCTTTTTGTAGCCGTTGCCGGTTTTGCCGTAGACGGAGGTGGAATAATTACCTCTAATACAGGCTTTTTATTACCCTTACCTTCCGATAAGGAAAAACCCGTAACAAATCTTTCAAACTACGAAAAAGTAAGTCTATGGCTTACAAATAATATGAACAAAAAGGGAAATTCATTCTTTGATATGCAAATCTCTTATTTGTTTACCGCTAATTCAAAAGTATTCACGGATTCAAGCAAACAAAAAGATCCTGTAATTAACCACATAGTTGACTTGGACTATTTTAATTTTGTATTTTTCATTCCTTTGGATAAAGGCAAAGCGAAGTTAAATTTCGGAAGATACGGAGTTATGGACCAATCAGGTATCGTTTTAAATCAAAAAATTGACGGAGTATCGGTTGATGTAGTAACTTCGGGAATAAATTTCGGCTTTGATTTTGGATTTACCGGTCTTTTGAACAGACATACAACACCTGTTTATCCAAAACTAAAATACGACCCTTCAATAATCTATTCGCTGTCACCTGCTTACTTAGCATTAAGTGTAGATGCGGTTTTTCCAATCGGAAAATATGACCATACACTGGGGGTACAAATCTTAGGATTTATACAACCTAAATTCAAAAAACCCGATTATCACACTTTTTTTGAAATATCTCTAAAAGGCTCAATTATTCCGGGACTTATGTTTGATTTTACGGGTGTGGCAAATATACGTAATTCATTCGGATACAAGCAAAACGCCTGTATGGGATCATTAAAGCTGGAATATTATTTTAACAAATACAATTCGCTGTTTGGTTTTAAATCGCTTTACGCAGGTGGCGGAGACCATACTTTTGTAGGTTTTTCAAAAATACCGCTTACAAAGGTAAAACCGATGTTTCCGATGAACACATGGCTAATGGGTTTATACGCCTCTATTGAGCCTGTAGATTCGCTTATAATTAAAATGTCCACAGATATGCTTTTTTACGGAAAAAAACCGAAATCGAGTAAATCACCGTTTAACGGTTTTGAATGGAATGTCGGACTAAACTACACATTACTTCAAGATGTATATGCCGGTTTTGATGTTGGACATTTTATTTCGGCATCAGGCTCAAGCGACTTATTGATGAATTTGAAATTTATGTTATCATTTTAATTGTTTAAAAAAATATAAGACAGAAACAATTATGGAGGAGGAAAGAAATGAAAAAAACAATTGCTTTTATTTTATCGGCGTTTTTATTTGCCGGGGCATTTTCAGTTGATGCCGAAATACTTGCAGTAACAGGTCATCCAAAGGCAAAGATGAAAAGCTCGTGGACAACACTTAATAAAGGTGCCAGGTTATCTACCGGAGCTGTAATTTCAACAGGCTTTAAGTCCACCGTAACCTTCAAGATTGGCAATTCTGTTTTAGTTCTTCAACCGCTTTCAAGACTTAAACTATCTGAAATTTCCAACAAAGGCGATTCGGTTTTATCAAAACTATATCTTGAAACAGGCTCAATTAAAACAGCTGTTCAAACACAAACCGCAAAAAAGGCAACCCTAAATATACAAACCCCCGTATCTGTGGCATCAGGTCAAGATGCAACCGGTATAATTACTTCTTTCGGAAAATTAACGGGCTTAGGCGGAGTGTGGACTTATTCAGGAAACAAGATGAATACTGCCGTTCGCACAGGTGATTCTGTTTTATATTCCGCAGACGGAACAACAATGAAAAGCCCTGAATTACTTATGTTGACTACTGCCGTAGAAAAACCCTTATCATTCATAGACGCTGTAGATAGCTCTAAGGCTTCGGGTATTGAAACATTGCTTAAAGAAACGGCTACAACAGGCAATGCAAGCATTGATTTTAATATAAAGTGGTAAACTCAAAAGCAATATAAGGTTTATTCAGTAACGATAGGCTGTTTCGTTTCTCGTAACATTCTATCGTTTTGTTTTTTGATATTCGGCAAACAACCGGTAATTTTGCATCGGGTAAATCAGAATACCTGCGTTTAATGCAATGAGCTTAAAATAATTTGCCTGATTCTTACTTAAATTTCATTAAAACCATAAAAAAGTAAATAAATTTACATTTTAAACTTGACAAATCATAACAGCGGTGTTATAATTTTCTTAGGTTTTGAATCATATTTATTTCTTAGAGGAGGAAATTATGAAAAAATTTACTTTTATAAAAGCCTTTTTAGGCGTGTTATCTTTTGCTTTAGTATTATTTAGTTGTAATCAAAGTGTTAAACCTACAGTATCAGAACAAATAAATAATTCTGCTAAACCCAATGTTACTGCTAAAATATCCGGTAGTGTAACAAAAATTCTTGAAAACAATACCGTTCATTCTAATGAAGTCGTTATGCATATATTGAGAACTTTTATAAAAAATGCAAATATAAAATCAGATGGTTGTATAAAAATAACCTTTGATAATAAAGATGAACGTAATATTATTACTAGAAACGGCTCACATGATTCTGATGAACATGAATGTAACTTTGAATTCGTTTTTTATGAGAAGAAAAAACATAAACATAGTACAGGATTTTGGCCATGGCAATGGGAGTGGTGTACAATGGAAATTTATAAAGATGAATGTACGATTTGTGGTAAAAAGGTAGTTGTAGAATATCATGACTACGATGAATAGGGAGGTCTTTATGAAACAAAAAAAAATTATTTTACTAATATTTTTGTTAAATATAATTGTTGGTATATATGCGATAGACTCTGATGCCAAAGTTTTAAACAAAGAATTTAAAGTTGTGGGTATAAATACTGTTTTAGGTACTGTCGAAAATCCGGATGTTTTTTTTGAAGATACATATTTTGAGGAACTAAAACCGACTAAAATATTAAACGGGAAATCTGAATATGATAGAAGAATAGAACAAAAAAATGCAACGGGATATAAAAATATTAACGATCATAATCCTGAGAATCCTATATCACGAGTAAAAATATATAAAGTCAAAAAAGCAAAATCTGCTTATACATTTTGGTTTTCATGTGATGCAGAAGAAAGGGGCAAGGAAAAAGAATATAAAGGAAAGACAACTTTTTCTAACAAGAAAGAATTGGAAAAATATGCAAATAATATTGCCAAGAAAAAATCTCTTGCTGCCAGTAAAACCTTAATAAAAATCTATGATGTATTTACAAAAAATGAACTTAGAAATTTATCAATCGATGTAATACAAGAAACTGAAGATTTTCTTGAAGCAATTGCTTTAATTGATGATTGTTATATCTGCCTTATTCTCAGAAAAATATAAATTATATCAATCTAAGATTTATTCAGTAACGATAGGCTGTTTCGTTTCTCGTAACATCCTATCGTTTTGTTTTTTGATATTCGGCAAACAACCGGTAATTTTGCATCGGGTAAATCAGAATACCGGCGTTTAATGCAATGAACTTAACATAATTTGGCAACCGCAGTCTACACTTTTGTCCGCTTATAATAGTTAATAAAAAACTTTTGACCTGAGGGAAAAACGTTGATTTTACATACAGAAAAGGACAAAAGGTTATGCGGCGGTTGCGGGTTTGCGTCAGCTTAAAAATTTACATAGTCATTTTAATAAAAAGTAGTGTCTATTCTCAAAAAAATATGTTATACTTGTGATAGCTATGTTTGAGCGCAGATTTTTTTTGCTGATTTTTTCTTTACTCTTTTTTTCTTTTTCGCTGCATGCACAAAAAGTAAGCGGTACTAAAAGCATAGCTGTGTTTAGGCTTTCGTACTATGATTGGGATATGCCTGAGGCTTTGTATAATGCTGTTGACAATGTTATTGTAAAATCTTTTTTGGACATGAAAAGGTTTGAAATTATTGCAATGTCGCATCGAATTTCAAGTGCCGATTTAGAGGGGTTTATTCAAAAAATTCAAGAAGACCGAAAGAAGGCTGTCGAATTGCCGGAAGAGGTTTTGGCAGGTAAGCAGGCTTTTACCAAGGCAGACTGGGAAAGATTGGTCAATTCGTATATTATTGTTGTGCCGACTGTTACCGATTATGCTTTTAAACGATTTAGTCAGAAGGTTGATACTGACAATGACGGTGTCGCTGATACTGTCAAGTATTCTTATAGTTTGCTCTTAAAGGTTAATGTGTATTTACGAAATATGCAAAACAATAAGTCTATAGCGAATTTTACATTACAGCATTCAGGATTTGGCGACAGTCCTGAAATGGCGTTTCTTATTGCGTCATCGACTATGATGCTTGATTTGCAATATAAACTTCGCTCTGTTTCGGACTTCAAAATTACGACAGGTGTTTCAAAGGTGTCGGGACAGTTTATCGAATTTGAACTTGGCAGTAATATGGGGATTTCTGTGGGAGATGAATTTACAGTTATTGGATATGAAAGAAAAGACGGTATTGCTTATGAAAAGCAGGTTGCCTTGGTTATGGTTATTGCAGTCAGCGATGAGAAGTCTACGGCGCAAATTTTATTTTCTAAAAGCGATGTTTTATTTGCTGACCAACTCAAGGAAGTTGCACGGCTTCCGATGGAGTTTAATCCGTATTTCAATGTAGGTTTCCCGACCATGCCCCCTGAAGAACGATATATTATAAACGGAAGCATTGGGTTAAAAATCATTCATACGCGAGGGTTTTATAAGTTTAGACCGCTCTACGGAATTGATATAAACTTTTCCCAAAACAGCGCTATTTTGGGAGTGCCGGTAAGAATATTTGCAGGCTGCCAGTTAGGAAATGTTTTTGTCGGCATATTTCAATTTTCGCCTGAAATACAGGTTGGTGGTGGAATGCTCTTAAAGAGTTTATCCGAAAAACCGGTATTTTCGGATTTTTTTGTAAAAGGCTTATTGGGTTTCAATTTTTTAGTAACTAAGGACATAAAACTTGGTTTTGACATAGGTTGTGATTTAGGTTTTAAATCGGAAAACCATAAATCTGCGATGATGTCAAATTTTATTTTGGGATTTGGGATAACTATCAAATAGGAGATTATGTAATTTATGAAAAAGGTGTTTTATGCCGTTTTTATTATGTTTTTTGCGATTACGGTATCATCATGTTTGAGCTTTTTAAGCTCGGATTATTTGATTTCAGATGATAATTCGGAAAAAAACTCTTTACCTCAAATTAAAATATACACAAGCACCGGAGAAAGCCCTTCTCTGATGACAGCTATAAACGATGCAAAAACAATGGCTATCCGTAAAGGAATAATAGACTTAATCGGTGTTTATTCAGAGCAAAAAAATCAAAATGAGTTGCAACGAAGTTTATACAATACAAAAAATACGAATTTATATATTGAAAACAGTGAAATGAAGGTTCTGCAAAAATATAGAACAGGTAGTAACTATTTTTGCCAAATTCAAGTACCGGTAAAATTAAATGAGCTTTCTGCATTTCTAAAAGCCAAAGGTATAGATTATGAAAAAGAAAGCACCACAGGTGCAGAATACGATAACCCATACAATAAAAACAACGGTAATGAGCTTTTGGAAAAAAATAAAAAATCAGCCGAAGAAAAAGGAAACGCCGCATATCTTGAAGATTATTTGGAAAACATGACTTACATGGTATTCAGTGCAGAAAACTCCAAAACAGATGCTTTCCTTTTAAAATCGGCAGTTGAAATGGTAAACAGCTATTTAGTAGGCAACGGCTACAGGGTTATCGGATATTCGGAAATAGAAAAACTCAAAAAAGACAACTCGATTGTATTTGAAGAATCCGAGCAAACAGGTGTTTCTGCCATTCAATGGATAGCACAAAAACTAAATGCCGATATTTATCTGGAAGTTGACGCATTTACCGAAAGCGGTAATGTATCCGATAATGAATATTACGGCTCTGCAAAGGTTACTGTAAGAATTTTTAATCCTTCAACGGGCGAGGTCTTGGGCTCAGTGCCGTATGCGAGCCAACGAACCTTTAGTGATGTAAGCGGCTATGATGCAGAATCAAACGCCTTGCAATCAACTGTCTATAAAACACTGCCCATAGTTGAAGACCAATCCAAGATTATGCTTGCAAAAGCATACTCAAAAGGAATTCGATATGAGCTTATATTTAACGGCACAAGCGACCCAGCAATTATGAGACAACTTAAAGCAGAGCTCAAAAAAAGAGTCGAAAGCATAAAAACATTACATGTATCGGAGCAACAAACAAAGTATGCATTGTTTAATTTTTCCGAAGCCGATGATGTTGCAGATATTGTATATGATATTGCCGGAAAATTGCCCGGCTTTGAAAACATGGAACTTGTTATGTTAAGAGGCAAATCTTTAACATTTACAATGGGAAACTAAAATAAGTTTTATCATTGGCAACAGCCAATTGATTATATTGCTAACTAGGAGGCAAATAAATGAAAAAAACAATCTATTTTCTTGCAGGATTGATGATTATCGCAACTGCAATGCTCTCAGGTCTTACAAGCTGTGCAAGCGAGCCTGAAACAAGCGGTATGGGTCAGGTTTCCGACAGTATTAAAAAACCGGTATTAATTGACCACAAAAACCTAAAATGGTCAAAAGATGCACCTACTTGGGTTTCAAAAGAGGTTTCGGAATTGGAAGCACAGCCAAAATACGCTGACTTGTATATTTTTAAATTTGAATCTCCCCGCTCAAAAAGTTTGGAAGGAGCAGAGCTGTGGACACGAGATTTTTCAGTTCCGTCAGAAATGGCAAGAATGGTTAAAATGCGGGTCGAAAGCAAAGCTGTTGCCGCAGCCGCTGGCGATAAAGACTTGATTACCGGTTATCTTGAGGACATAGTAAAAACCCTTACAGATACAAAATTATCGGGCTTCAAAAAAGAAACCGACTACTGGATTCAGCAACGATATTTTGACGCAGAAGGCGAGCCTGCAGGCGATGATTATACTTACTTGGTTCTATACAGTATACCTAAAAAAACATTGAACAGACTCATAGACAATGCAATTACGGGTGCCGATGAAGTGAAACCTAAAACAGAAGAAGAAAAAAGAGTCAGAGACCTTGTAAAAGAATCAATCAAAGACGGAATTTAAAACACTGAATTTATGAAAAAAAACAAAATTTGCATAGCCTTTATTCTTTTTGCAGTTCTGATAACGGCATCTTGCCTCAGCACAACTCAGGCAAAAAATCCGCCTGAATGGCTTATAAACACTCCAAAATCCGACAGCCAATATGAATATTTTACGGCATCAGGCTCGGATACAAATCCAAGCGAAGCGGAGCACAAGGCTATTGCAAATTTAATTACGGAAGTTACAATGTACATTGGAACTTCCGTAGAATCAAACTCGACAGCCGTTATTTCAGGACAAATAAGCAACCTGAAAAAACAACTGGAAAACAAATTAAGCAGAAAATCATCGGCACAATTGAAAGAATTTAAAATAACCAAAAAGCATTTTATAAATTCAGGCGATGATACAATTGTTTATGTACTTGGACAATATAAAAAATCAGCACTCGAAAAAGAAAAACAAAGACTAATTCAAATTGCAATCGAAAAAGAAAACTCCCATAAACAGCCAAAAAAAGTCGCAGCTGAGCTTTATAATAAAGGATACTATCAGGCGGCTGCGAAGAAATACATAGAAGCCGCAGTTATGGCAAAATTAAACAAAGTTGAAAATGCACCCCTGCTCTTTTCAAAATACATAAAAAACGCAACCGGTGCAATTGAAAAAATTAGCCAAATTAATATCGATATAAAACAGAACAACAATAGCCCACTGTTTGTTATCACAGGCGAGCCAAACACAAAGCTCAAACTTGCATATACGGCAAAATACGGCAACAAATCCAAAAAGCGAATAATCTATGAATACATCGAAATACCCGATACCGACAAGGTGGAATTTACACTACCCCCTACATCAGTGAGCGGCTACCTCTACTGCGACATAGATGCAACCGAGATTTTAGACGAGCTCGAAACTATCGGTGCTGACGGAAAAAATGCAAAGAAAAAACTCGAAAACAGGTTTTCGCAAAAAGGCAAAAAACTAAAATACACTTTTCCCAAAAAAAACATCCCGCCAAGACAATCGGCAAAGGTCGAAATAATTTCAAACTCAAAAACAACCGATGAAACGACAGAAGCTCTAAAACATTCTCTAAAACTTTCTATCGAACAAGAGTTGCAACTTCAAGGCTATACACTTTCCGCACTTAACCCTAACCTTCTGCTAACTGTAGAAATAATTCCCGATAAGCCTGAGCTAAACGACGGAATATACTTCACCGCTTTTAAAATCCTGCTTTCGGTAAAAAACCAAAACGGCGAAACAATCCTAAGTCGCAACATCCAAAAACGAAGCACCTCATTAAAAAAAGAAACAGCCTTTGACAAAATTCCAAGCATATCGGCAAAATTAATTGTCGATGCACTGAATACAATTAAATGATGAAATTGCAAAAGTTAGACGAGTTTTGCAATTGGCTCAAATTCTAATGCCATCGCTTTGCAAAGCGATGGCACTCAACAACTCGCCCTTGCATAATTTTTTTTGAGCTGCTTCTATTTTAATCGGGATTTTCCGCTGTCGCTGCAACTCCCTCTTCTTTTTATCTTCCGCTCAAAAAAAGATAGACTG
>PDWI01000532.1_pt1 | contig 61696 bp, 57 predicted proteins | sample 1430891 | NCBI WGS metagenome assembly PDWI01 (sample SAMN01162508, study PRJNA174530) | Oral metagenome, whole genome shotgun sequencing project. | biome: Marine environment; feature: Marine mammal; material: Swab sample of the gingival sulcus; isolation source: swab sample of gingival sulcus... | reverse complement strand
TATTTCTGCTAAGTAAGTTTTAATAATATAAGACTGTTAATAATATAAGAAATCCGATATTCCCATTATTAACGATAGAGATATTATTTTTAAATTTACTTTTGTGCTGACAATATCTGATTTCATAGGTTTATCTTATTGAAAATAATTATTGAATACAAATATTCTTTATTTTAATTGAGTTATAATCATATATAATTTTAATTAAATTTTTAGTGAGACTAATAAAAAAAATAAATTTTTTATTTAATTATATTTAATTAAGGTATTCATTATTCCGATTCATAATATGTAAGGAGAATTATATTATGGATTACGAAAGATTTAAAAAACAGATTTTTAACATTACAGGAATTGACTTAAGTAGCTATAAAGAAAGACAGATGAAAAGGAGAATAGATACCTTTATTAAGAAAAAAGGGTTCAAGGGATATGAAGATTTTGCGCTTTCCTTAAAAGGGGATGAGGATTTACTTCACGATTTTTTGAGTCATTTAACAATAAATGTATCAGAATTTTTTAGAAATATTGAACAGTGGAGGCTTTTGGAGAAAGAAGTTATTCCATATTTGATTGATAAGTTTGGAAAGTCTATTAATATTTGGAGTGCTGCGTGTTCAACAGGTGATGAACCATATTCGCTTGCCATGGTATTAAGCAAGTATATACCGCTTAATAGGATAAATATTATGGCTACTGATATAGATGATGAAATTTTAAAAAAAGCAAAAGCTGGAGTATATACGAGCAGAAGTGTAGCAAGTGTTCCAAAGGAATTTTTGGATAAGTATTTTAAAGTTGAAAATGGTAAGTACATAGTTACTGATGATATAAAGAGAGTCATAAAATTTAAAAAGCATAATTTATTAAAAGACCCTTATCCAAAAGGTATGCATTTAATTGTATGTAGAAATGTTTTAATATATTTTACTGATGAGGCTAAGGATGGAATATTTACAAACTTTTCTAAATCCTTGTCTACAGGTGGAATGTTATTTATTGGTAGTACTGAACAGATATTTAAACCTGATAGATATGATTTAGTTACAAACAAGTCATTCTATTATGAAAAGTTATAACAGTGTAAGGATATCTTTGATGTATTCTTGAATTTTATCTTGTTTTTTTATATCAGAGAGTGAAACGTATAAGTCAGTGCTATCAAAACTGTTTTTAAATAAGGGTAAATCTAAGTTTTTTGAAGATGGTAAGAAAATGCCATCTTCTTTTATGTAGCAATTTTCTTTACTGGCTTTTATAACATTTGCATTTTTAAGATATTTACCAACACTTTTATGTATTGCCATATCATCTTCAGCTGAGTAATAGTAGTTGTAGTAGTCCTTGAAGAAATGTTTTAGAACACCTTTGGCTATTTTTCCACTAGCTTCACATTTATTATTAGAGAATTTAAGATTGATTTTATTACCTGAAATTTCTTTATAAATGCTGAAATCAGTATTAAAAACTATATGGAAATTTTCGTTCTCAATTATAAAGCTCTTTAAATTTGCATCGAAATTACCTTCGGTCATAGATTTGAGGGAAAGTATAAAGTCTTTTTGTTTGTAAAGTTCATAAAGTCCGAACATATCATCGTTGTTGTGGAGAATTAAGACGTGTTTTAACTTATCATCCTTACTCTCTAAAAAACTATGATAAATATCAATAAGCATACCGCCAGTAAAAACATCATCTCTATCAAAGCCGAAATAGGCTTCAACAGTCTTTAGTTTAACATTTTCTAAACCTAATAATTTTTTGATTTTTCTAGTAGGTTTTATGAGGTCTAAAGAAGTGAATATAGGATAGTTAATTCCATATATTTTTCCTCTGGATTTAATAAAAGGCAAGTCAAAGCTATCACCGTTATAAGTGATTATTTTTTTGCCTTCAATTAAGTCATAAAGTCTGTAGATGATTTCATATTCATCTTCTTTTTTTTCAGCGAACCATTGTTCAAATTTTACTTCATCATCTTCTTTGAAAATGATTCCTACCATGTATATTCCGCTGTATTTAGAGGCTAATCCAGTAGTTTCAATATCGAGAAGAACCTCATCACTAGCTATATTTATGTTATTTGCTTTTGATTTAATAATTTCCATAATCTATCTTACTTTCAATACTTATTATAAAACTCTTTTAAATGATAACAGATTCAAGTATAATAGTAAAATAGATAAGAAAATTTTTTGGGTAAGTATGTCCAAAATAGGAGGATAATTGGAAAATAGTAAACACGAAAGTGCTAGACAAAGAGAGATAATTAAAAGGTTAAGGGAAATTGTGTTTCCTAAGAAACTAACTTACTTTATAACAACATTTGGTTGTCAAATGAATGCCCATGATTCAGAAAAATTAAAGGGTATAGTTGAGAAAATTGGTTATATAGAAGCTGATGATGAACTTCATGCAGACTTGGTTATTTTCAATACCTGTGCAATAAGAGAAAATGCTGAAAATAGGGTATATGGAAGAATTGGAAGGCTAAAGAAAAATAAAAAGAAAAATAAAAATATGAGAATTGCCTTATGTGGCTGTATGATGCAACAGAGTGTTGTTATTGATAAACTTAAAGAGAGTTATCCCCATATTGATATAGTATTTGGAACTCATAATCTTTATAAATTAGCTGAGTTATTGGAAATTAATTTTGAGACGGGTTCTCCAGTATATGATGTATGGGAAACATATGATGAAATAGTTGAGGATTTACCAGCGATAAGGAAGTACAAGTTTAAGTCAGCTGTAAATATAATGTTTGGCTGTAATAACTTTTGTACCTACTGTATAGTACCTTATGTAAGAGGAAGGGAAAGAAGTAGGGAGAAGGAAGATATATTAGCTGAAATAAGAGACTTGGTTAATGATGGAGTAGTTGAGGTTACTCTTCTTGGTCAAAATGTTAATTCATATGGAAAAGGGTTAAAAGATAATACAAGTTTTAGCGATTTGCTTAGAGAAGTTTGTAAGATAGAAGGACTTGAGCGAGTTAGATTTATGACTTCGCATCCTAAGGATTTAAGCGATGACTTAATTGATGTTATTGCAACAGAAGAAAAGGTATGTAAGCATTTTCATTTGCCTTTTCAGAGTGGTTCAAGCAAAGTACTAAAAGCCATGAACAGGGGGTATACTAAGGAGCATTATTTAGAACTTGTTGAGAAACTAAAGTCAAGGGTTCCAGACATAGCTTTGACGAGTGATATAATAGTAGGTTTTCCTGGTGAAACGGATGCCGATGTTGAAGAAACAATAGAGGTAATTAAGAAAGGTGAATATTCTTCTTGCTTTACTTTTATATATTCTAAAAGAACTGGTACTAAGGCAGCGGTAATGGAAAATGGTAGTACACCTGAGCAGATAAAAACGAGATTTGATAAGGTTTTAAAGGCTGTTGATGAGGGTGCTAGAGAATTTGCTAAAAGGCATTTGGATAAAACCTACAAAGTTTTGGTTGAAGGTATGAATGAAAAGAATACAAGTATGGTAACAGGAAGGCTTGACGATTTTTCGCTTGTTCATCTTGAAGGAACAGTAGAAGATATAGGAAAGTTTATAGAAGTTAAAATTGTAGAGGCAAAAGGATTTTATTTGTTGGGCGAAAGAATATAGGACGGGTAAATGGCTAGTAAAAAAAGTGGATTGACACCTGTTATGAGACAGTATGTCAACTTGAAAAATAAAAATAAAGATGCGTTTCTATTCTTTAGACTTGGAGATTTTTATGAAATTTTCTTCGATGATGCAAAGATTGTAGCAAAAGAATTAGAACTTACACTGACAAAGAGAAGGGCAGGTTTAGATGAGCCTGTACCAATGTGTGGAGTGCCACATCATAGTTTAGAACCATATATAAATAAACTTGTGGAAAAAGGGTACAAGGTAGCGATTGCAGACCAGATGGAAGAAGCTGGAGCAGGAAAAAAGCTGGTTGAAAGGGATGTTGTTAGAGTTGTTACAAAAGGTACGAATACAAGTGATGTAAAACATGACAAAAATAATTATCTAGCTTGTATCTACCAAAATATTTCAAATGTAGCAATTGCATATGCTGATATTTCCACAGGAGAAATCAAGGCGACAACTGTTCTTGGTAGAAGAAGGTGCTTAGACGAGATTGCGAAGGTAAGACCATCACAGATTATATGTAATGAAAAAATATATAATGATGAGGATTTACTAGATATTTTTGAAAATGTATTTAATATACAGGTGGATAGAAAAACGGATGGATTTTTTGATGACTATGATTGCGAAGCGGTTATAAAGTCTGCTCTTGAAGTTAAGAGACCCTCTGAACTTGGAGTATTTGATAAAGAAATTCTAAGAGCCTTTGGTGGATTACTTCTTTACTTGCAACATGTAAACCCGCTTTGTTTAAATAGTTTTACAACACTTACTTTGTATAGTGGTGATACTTATATGAATCTAGATGCTAGTACAATTAGAAATCTGGAAATTCACGAAACTATGAAGGATAAGTCTAAAAAAGGCTCATTGCTAGGTGTTTTAGATAAGACTAAGACTGCTATGGGGGCAAGGAAGTTAAGGCATTTTCTTGAGGAACCTCTTATTAGTGTTGACAGAATTAATGAAAGATTAGATGCAGTGGAGGTTTTATATCAAGACAGAGAATTATTGAAAGACTTGCAAAAGCTTTTAATGCCTATCTATGATATTGAACGTATTAGCACTAGGATACTTTATGGAAATGCTAGTGGTAGAGATTTGTTGGCATTAAAACAATCAATTTCAACGCTTTCAGATATTTATGAATTGATAAAAGACTTAGATGTTAAGTTTTTTGAAGAAATATCAGAAAGGTTTGATACTTTAGAAGACATTTTTGAACTTATTGATGGGGCAATAAGCGAAGAAGCACCTATTAGCATAAAAGATGGTGGAATATTTAAAGAATCCTACAGCGAAGAAATAGATGAGCTTCGCGAAATAACTACAAACGGTAAGAAATGGCTTGCGAAGTTAGAGTTTAGCGAGAGGGAAAAAACAGGAATAAAGAACTTAAAAGTTAAGTATAATAAAGTTTTTGGATATTTTTTAGAAGTAACAAATTCCAATTTGAGTTTAGTTCCTGATTACTATATAAGAAAGCAGACAATGAGCAATTGCGAGAGATTTTTCACTCAAGAGCTTAAGGATATGGAGTCTTCGATACTTGGAGGAAAAGAAAAATTAGTTTCATTAGAGTACCATTTATTTACTAAGCTTAGAACAGAGTTAGGAAATCATCTTAGCAGGTTTAAAATGCAATCGGATATTATAAGTTTGATAGATGCGATAGGTAGTCTGTCAGAAATATCAAGGGCAAATGATTACGTTAAACCAGTTATAAATAAAGATGGTATTATTGATATAAAGGATGGGAGACATCCAGTTGTAGAAAAACTCATGGATATGGAATTATTTATTCCAAATGATACATATTTAGACTTAAATGATAATAGATTTTCAATAATTACTGGACCTAATATGGCGGGAAAATCCACTTATATGAGGCAAGTTGCTTTAATAACTTTGATGGCTCAAATAGGATGTTTTGTTCCGGCGATGGAGGCAAATATTTCGGTTGTAGATAGGATATTTACTAGGGTTGGGGCTTCGGATGATTTGTCAGCAGGACGTTCCACTTTTATGGTAGAGATGACGGAAGTTGCAAATATTGCAAGAAATGCAAGTAGTAATTCACTTATAATACTTGATGAAATTGGTAGGGGAACATCTACTTTTGATGGGCTTAGTATAGCTTGGGCAGTAGTGGAATTTGTTAGCAATAAGAAAATGATGGGAGCAAAAACCTTATTCGCAACACATTATCACGAACTTACAGAGTTAGAAGGCACAGTTGATGGAGTTGTAAATTACTGTGTTGATGTTAAGGAAAATGGTGAAGAAATTATATTTCTTAGGAAGATAGTTAAGGGTTCTGCAATGAAAAGTTATGGGATAGAAGTAGCTAGACTTGCAGGAGTTCCAAGAGGAATAATAAATAGAAGTAAGGAGATACTTAAAGAATTAGAGAGGGCGGATATTGCTAAAGTAGACCCTTCTAAAAAAATAGATGATAACGTACAGATAGACTTATTTAAACAAGATTATGATGAAGTAATAGATGTAATTAAAGAGGCGGATGTTAATAAACTTACGCCAATAGAAGCACTTAAACTTTTAGATGATATTAAGAAGATGTTATGATGATTAGAAAATTAGATGAACAAGTAATTAATAAAATAGCGGCTGGAGAGGTTGTCGAAAGACCAGCCTCAGTTATAAAAGAATTGGTAGAAAACTCAATAGATGCAGGTTCTACAAAGATAGTAATAGAGGTTCGTGACGGTGGAAAGCGTCTTATTAGAATTTCTGATAATGGCTGCGGAATAAAGGCAGATGAATTAAAAACAGCCATTTTGCCACACACAACTAGTAAAATAAGTAGTGCTGAGGACTTATTTGATATTCATACGCTTGGATTTAGAGGTGAGGCGCTTGCATCTATTAATGCTGTCAGTAAGATGGAAATAACAAGTAAAACTGCGGATGAAAGTGTTGGAGCTTATTTTGTGTCCGACGGATTTAACGATGGCAGCATACATAGAGTAGGTGCTCCTGACGGAACGACTATTGTAGTTAAGGATTTATTTTATAATACTCCAGTAAGGAAAAAATTTCTTAAGTCAAATGGCGTAGAGCTTTCATACATAACAGATTTAGTACAAAGGTTAGCGCTTTCTAACCCTCAAATTAGTTTTAAGTTTGTTAGTAACAATGATGTAAAGCTTCATACGAGTGGCGATAAAAAGTTGTATTCTGTTATTAAGGAGATATATGGCAAGAGCGTGGCAGAGAAGCTTATAGAGATTGATTATGAGAATTTAGGTATTAAAATTAAAGGTTTTTTAGGCAAACCAGAGATAAATAGAGGAAATAAAATTTATGAAAACTATTTTATTAATGGTAGGTATGTAAAGTCGAAAATTATTGAGCGAGCTGTTGAAAATGGTTTTAAAGAAAGGTTAATGAAAAATAGATTTCCTTTTGCGATTTTGCATTTAGAGCTTGACAGAAAAAGAATAGATGTAAACGTTCATCCTAATAAATTAGAAGTTCGTTTTGATGATGAAAACCTTATTTATGACAATGTATACAAAGCGACTCATGACGCCCTTGCTGATAAGGAATACATAATTAATATTGTAGATAAGAAAGACTTAGAGGAAGAAAAAACTGAACAAATTATTGAAAAGCAAGATGAGATAATTATTCAGGAAAAGTTTGATAAAAAAGAAGAAATAAGTATACCTGTAGAAAGCAAAGTAGAGGTTTTTGTAGAAGAAAAGTTTAAAAGTTCTGGGAAAGAAGTTTTTTCTGAAGAAAGTGCGCGCTTTGATTTTGAAATAAATGAAAAACATGTAAAAGTGAATGAAGATGAATCTTTTTTAGATACTTCTTCAAAAGAAGACAATGAGGATGTATATATTGACGTTTTAAGTCCGATAAAAGAAGAAGTTCAAGAACTAGTAAAAGTGGAGCAGGAGACTATATTTGGATTAGGCGAAAATAAGGTTGAACAAGAAACTTTCTTGGCTGAGCGTTCAATTAAAAAGCACAAGATAATTGGACAGCTATTTGATACTTATTGGATAGTTGAAATGGAAAATAAGATGTATATGATTGACCAGCATGCTGCACACGAAAAGGTTATTTATGAGAAACTTATAAAGAACTATGAGAGTGGAAAAATCAATAGTCAGGCATTACTTTTTCCTGTTGTTCTTGATTTAAATCAAAATATGATGGCATATTTAGAAGAACATTTTGAAGAGTTTAATAAGTTGGGCTTTGATATTGAAAAGTTTGGCGAAGAAGACTATATTTTGAGGGCAGTACCGTACTTATTAAATGATAGTTTGGATGAATCATCTTTAATATCACTAATGGATGAGATGATAGACTATAATAAGGATAGGGCATTCAATATTTATTTAGATAGTTTGGCGACAGTTGCTTGCAAGGCAGCTATTAAGGGGAATGATAGAATTAGTACTATGGAATTTGAAGGTTTGATGGATGAACTACTAGAACTTGACAATCCTTATAACTGTCCGCATGGTAGACCTGTTATGATAGTCTTTGATAGAAAGAAGATAGAAAAAGACTTTAAGAGGATAGTGTAGTTAGATATTAGTAAGTTTAGTAGAGCTGAAATCCGATATTCCCGACAGTTATGAAAAAGTTTTGCATCACAAGTGAAATCCGAGTTCTCGAATTTGCAAGCAAATTCTGCGGCAAATTCACTTTGTGAATATTGCTTTGATATTCCCGATAATTATGAAAAAGTTTTTAGCATTAAGTATACTTATGTGTTGAAAATATCGGATTTCTAAGTGATATTATAATATGAAAAGGATATTAAATTGAAAAACAAATTAATAATAATAACAGGTCCTACAGCAGTAGGAAAGAGTGAGACGGCAGTAAGGCTTGCAAAAGATTTAGATGGAGAGATTGTTTGTGCTGATAGTGTCCAAATCTATAAAAAAATGAATATAGGCAGTGCCAAAATAACCGTTCAAGAGATGGATGGAATAAAACATCATATGATAGACGTAGTAGACTTTGATGAGCCATTTAGTGTAGCAAGATATAAAGAGATGGCAAAACCAATTGTTGATGATATAATTGCTAGAGGTAAAGTTCCAATTATGGTTGGTGGAACTGGTTTTTATATTGCCTCAGTATTATATGATGTAGGATTTGAAGATGAAGAAGTTGACGAAGAATATATAAAATATCTCGATGAATATGAACTTAAAAATGGAAAAGAAGCTCTAGCAGAATTATTAAAAGAAATTGACGAAGTATCTTATCAGACTATTCATTATAACAACAGTAAAAGAATAAAGAGAGCCTTAAGTTATTATCATATACATAAAGAGCCTATTTCTGTTCATAATGAAAGAGAAAAAAATAGACCTAGTCCTTATGATTTTTTATATTGTGTATTGACTAGAGATAGAGAAAATCTATATAAAAATATAAACAAACGAGTCGATATAATGATGGAAATGGGATTGCTTGATGAAGTAAAAAAACTTAAAGATGAGGGATTAATTGAAGGTATGACTGCTTCAGTTGCTATTGGATACAAGGAATTATTGGAATATTTAGATGGTAAAATGACCTTAGAAGAAGCTACTGATATGATAAAACAAAATTCAAGAAGGTATGCAAAAAGGCAGATGACTTGGTTTAGGAGAGAGAAAAATTCCTTTTTTATTGATGTTGAAGGTATTAATATAGAAAAAATTCTTGAACTTATTAAGTCTAAATTGTAGGTTAAAAACATTTTTTTAATAAGAAAAATATTTTTGATATTGGAATAATAAACATTTTAGCCTTTTTTATGATGTTTTTTTAACTATTTCATTGAGAAAAAGGCTAAGTAGTGTTAATATATTATAGGATAAAATGAAAAAGTGCATTTTCGCATTTGTTAAAAAATAAAAGAAAAAATAAAAGAATTTTGAAAGGAGAACGATGATGGGATTTATTGATGTCATCAAAGAAAGAGCTGCGAAAAACAAGAAAAAAATTGTTTTGCCAGAGTCTTATGATGTTAGAACAGTTGAGGCTGCTAGCAAAATAATTAGCGAGGGATTTGCTGATGTTGTTTTAGTAGGAGATGAACAAAAAATTAGAGAGGTTGACAGTAAGTGGAATTTAGATGGAGTTGAGTTTATCAATCCAAAGACTTTTGATCGATTTGATGAGTACGTTGAAAAGTTAGTTGAACTAAGAGAAAAGAAGGGAATGACTAAAGAAAAAGCGGAAGAGGTACTTAGCGAAAATGCTTTATACTTTGGGGTAATGCTTGTTAAAATGGGTTATTGTGACGGTATGGTTGCTGGAGCTGTAAACTCTACTGCAAATGTTCTTAGACCATCACTTCAAATTTTGAAAACTGCGCCAGGCACTAAATTAGTTTCATCATTCTTTGTAATGGTTGTGCCTGATTGTGAATATGGTGCAAATGGAGCTTTTGTATTCTCTGACTGTGGACTTGTTCAAAATCCAAATGCTGAGGAACTTGCAAATATTGCTACTTCATCTGCTAAGTCATGTGACTTATTGCTTCAAGAGGAGCCTGTTGTAGCTATGCTTTCACATTCAACTAAGGGAAGTGCTAAGCATGATGACGTTGATAAAGTAGTTGAAGCGACTAGAATTGCTAAAGAATTAGCTCCAGAATTAAAGTTAGATGGTGAACTTCAATTAGATGCTGCCATCGTTCCTTCAGTAGGTTCAAGTAAGGCTCCAGATAGTAAGGTTGCTGGTAAGGCAAACGTATTAGTATTCCCAGACTTAGATGCTGGAAATATTGCTTACAAAATTGTTCAAAGACTTGCAAAAGCAGAAGCTTATGGGCCGGTTACTCAAGGTATTGCTAAGCCGGTTAATGACCTTTCAAGAGGTTGTTCTGCAGATGATATAGTAGGTGTCGCAGCTATTACAGCTGTTCAAGCTAGTAAATAAGGAGAATTAAAATTATGAAAATATTGGTTATAAACTGTGGTTCATCATCATTAAAATTTCAATTAATAGACATGGAGAATGAGGCTGTTCTTACTAAAGGTCTTTGCGACAGAATCGGTATTGACGGTTCGCTGATAGCTTATACTCCAGCAGGAAAAGATAAGGTAGTAAAGGAAGTTGAGTTAAAAGACCATAATGATGCTATTAAGTACGTTATTGACTCACTTGTAAACGAAAAAGATGGTGTAATTTCTTCTATGGATGAGATTTCAGCAATAGGACACAGAGTTGTTCATGGTGGGGAAACATTTACTTCATCAACAATTATTACAGAAGAAGTTATTCAGAGCATAAAAGATGTTTCTGATTTAGCGCCACTTCACAACCCAGCTAACTTAATTGGTATAGATGCCTGTGCAAAGTTAATGCCAGATAAAAAGCAAGTAGCTGTTTTTGATACTGCTTTCCACCAAACTATGCCTCCTAAAGCTTATCTTTACGGACTTCCATACGAATACTACGAGAAGCACAAAGTTAGAAGATATGGTTTCCATGGAACTAGTCATAAATTTGTATCTGCTAGAGTTGCAGAAATTTTAGGAAAAGATATCAAAGATTTAAAAACAGTAGTTTGTCACTTAGGAAATGGTGCTAGTATTTGTGCTGTGGATGGAGGAAAATCAGTTGATACTTCTATGGGACTTACTCCACTTGAAGGACTTGTGATGGGAACTAGAAGTGGGGATATCGACCCTGCTATCGTTCAATTTATAGCAAATAAAGAGGGGCTTAGTCTTGATGAAGTAACTACTGTATTAAATAAAAAATCAGGAGTTCTCGGTTTATCACAGATTTCAAATGACTTTAGAGACCTTGAGGATGCAGTTGCTAAAGGTAATGAAAGAGCGATTGAAACTATGGATGTTTACCACTTGAGAGTTGCTAAGTACATCGGTGCTTATGCTGCAGAGATGGGCGGAATAGATGCTATTGCTTTTACAGCTGGTCTTGGTGAGAATAACAAAGAAGTTAGAGCAGAAGTATGTAAATATCTTGCTTTCTTAGGCGTTAAGATTGATTCTGAAAAGAACAATATTAGAAGTGTTGAAGCCGATGTTTCAGTTGATGATGCTAAGGTAAGAGTTTTGGTTGTTCCAACAAACGAAGAGTTAGCGATAGCTAGAGAGACTAAAGAACTACTTAAATAATTACCATATTTTTCAAATAAAATAATAAAAATATTAAAACAGAACATTCACAAACAAATGTTCTGTTTTTTTGCGAAAAAGTATTGACACAAAACGTATGTTCGTATATAATAAGAACATAAAAACAAACAAGTGTTCGGAGGTTATTATGAAAAGTACAAAGTTAATTATAGTATCATTATTATTGGTAGTTTTTGTTTTTGGAATTTCAGCTTTAAACACCAAGGGTGAGGTATTGCCTTTTGAATTTGAATATAAATATATCGAGGTTGAAAAAGGAGATACGCTTTATAGTATAGCAAGTGAGTATAATGATAAAGACTATTATACAAATAAGGAGTATGTGGAAATGGTAGCGGATATTAATTCTATACCTAAAAATGATATTAAGGTAGGAGAGAAAATTTTAATACCTATTATAGTAGTATTGGAAGCGGAGTAGAGATATATTTAATTTGTTTATAGTGTGATTTTAAAACCATATTTGTTTGTTTTTATTTAATGTCATAAGTTAATGTTATTGTTGGAAATTTATTTTCACTAAAATTGCTTAGTATATAGATATTTTTCTATTAAAAATATTTGTTTTTTTGATATAAATCTCTGATTTAGTTTCTAAAATGGAGATTTATATTTTTTGTTTTATAGAATATTGATGTATATAGATATTTAAGTGCTGGTATTGTTATGATATAATATATAAAGAATTTATATTTTAGATAAATGTAGGAGAATATATGTCAATTAGTGAAAATAAAAAAAGGCTAGATTTTTTAGAAAAAAAATTAGAGCAATATAAGTGTGATAGATTAGAGTTGAATATGGCTAGAGGAAAGCCGTGTACAGAACAGTTAGAATTAAGTGACGGATTGTTAGATATACCTTTACCACATTATATGCATCCAGATGAAGATATTAGAAATTATGGTAATCTTCAGGGTCTTGATGAAATGAGAGAAATTTTTTCAGATATTATTGATGTTCCGAGTGATTCGATATTTGTTGGTGGTAATTCAAGTCTTATGCTAGAGTATAATGTGCTTTCTAATTTTATGTTATTTGGAGCTAAGGATTCAAATAAGGCTTGGAAGGATGTTGAAAAAATAAAGTTTTTGTGTCCTTCTCCTGGTTATGATAGACACTTTTATATGGTTGAGAAATTAGGATTTGAACTTATATGTGTAGACCTTAGAGAAGATGGACCAGATATGGATACTGTTGAGAGGCTAGTAAAGGAAGATGATAGTATAAAAGGGATATGGTGTATACCAAAATACTCTAATCCTTGTGGCTATATTTATAGTGATGAAGTAATAGAACGTTTAGCTAAGATGGAAGCGGCGGATGATTTTACAATTATGTGGGATAATGCTTATTCAGTACATGATTATTTTGAGGATGTAAAGATACCGTCAATAGTAGAACTGTGCAAAAAGCATGGTAATGATAATAGGGCGATAGTATTTTCGTCTTTGTCAAAGGTTACTTTCGCAGGTTCATCGGTAGCTGTTATAGGTAGTAGTAAGGAAAATTTAGATTATATACTTGAACTTATGGGAACACAGATAATAGGTTCAAATAAGATTAATCAGTATTTACACGTTCAGTTTATAAAGGATTATGATAATCTAAGAAAACATATGAAAAAGCATATGGAAATACTTTATCCTAAGATAAAGTTGACTTTAGATATATTAGAAAAAAATCTTGGGGGCAAGGGAATTGCAGAGTGGACTAAGCCTAGAGGCGGATATTTTGTTAGTTTAGATCTCGTTGGAGTTTCTGCTAAGAAACTTGTTGAGGAATGTAAAAAGTATGGAGTTGTACTTACTCCAGCTGGCTCTACTTTTCCTTATGGAAAAGATCCTAAAGATAGAAATATAAGGCTTGCACCATCCTTTCCTAGTTTAGAAGACCTTAAATTAGCTATGGAAGTTTTTACTACCTTGGTAGAATATTTATATATAAAAAATAAGGATAATGAGTAAAGGTTAATTATGGAAAAATTTAAGAAGTTAGATAAAGAGTTAAAGTTTAAGGGTTATAAAATTGAGGTTGTAAAGCAAAGACTTAGAACACCTGAAAATAAAGAGGTTTTATGGGATATTGTTGAGCATCCTGGTGCTTCTGCGATTATACCAGTTATGGATGATGGTAGAATAATAATGGTAAAACAGTACAGAGCAACTTGTGATGATTTGGTATTAGAGATACCTGCTGGAGTTTTAGACTTTGATGATGAAGAGCCTATTGAATGTGCTAAGAGAGAGTTGCGAGAAGAAACTGGATATGAGAGTGATGATATAGAGTTTCTTTATAATTTTTATTCTTCAATAGGAATTTTTGATGAAGTCATTCATATTTTTGTTGCAAATAATTTAAAACCTTCAAAACAAGATTTGGATGAACACGAAATTATTGAACTATACAAGTATACCTTAGATGAACTTGTAGACATGATTTTTAGTGGTGAGATTATAGATAATAAAACTATATCTGCCATCCTTATGTATAAGGAGTATTTAGCTAGAAATGAAAGATGAGTATGGTGGCTATTTAGCTGAGTTTAAGCTATTTTTAAAAGACGAAAAGAATCTATCTACAAATAGTATAAGTTCTTATATAAGGGATGTTAAAATCTTTATAGCATATATGAGTGAAAGTTCTATTTCAGATTTTGATAATGTAAGTGATATTAGTGTTAATGGCTTTATTAGGAGTATGGAGAGTAAGTCATACAAAAAATCAACTATTTCAAGGAGGCTTAGTAGCATTAAGTTGTTTTTTAGGTTTTTAATTAACAAGGGTGTAGCTAGTAGTTATGTGTTTGATAATATTAATAATCCTAAAATTGAAAAACTTGAACCACAGTATTTGAGTGTAGAAGAAGTGTCAGAATTTCTGTCAGTTGTAAGTGATGATACTATAAAAGGAAAGAGAGATAAGGCAATCCTTAATTTGCTTTATGCTAGTGGTATGAAGGTAAGTGAGATAATAAATTTAAAAGTAGATGATTTTAATTTTGACTATGGTTTTATAAGGTGTGTTGCTGCCTCGAGAGAGAGGATAATTCCTTTAGTTGATATAGCTAAACTTTCTATCGGAAATTATTTAAGTGAAGCTAGAAGTAAAATTGATAAGTTTGATAGTGAGTTTCTATTTTTAAATATGTCTGGTAAGCATTTAAGTAGGCAAGGTTTTTGGAAGATAATTAAGCATTATACTAAACTGGCGGGAATAGAAAAGGATGTTAATCCCAAAATTTTAAGGCATTCGTTTGCTAAGCACCTTTTGGAGAATGGTGCTGATATTAAGTCTGTTCAGCAATTATTAGGACATAGTAATTTAGCTAGCACTCAAATGTATATTAGTAAGGATGATAAAAAATTAATGGATGTATATTTGAATTCTCATCCATTAAATAAAAAAGTAAAAACAGATAATAAAATTATGAAACCTTTATAAAAAAAATACGTCTAATAGTAAAATGGAAAATATTATATGGAGGATTTTATTATGAAAAAATTATTATACTTACTTGTTGTAGTTATATTTGTTTCAACTTTAATATTTGCATCTTGTTCGTCTTCTGATATGGTGATTAAAGAGGATGTAAAGTTTGGGGTGGCAAATGGTGTTCAAAAAGAGACTATGGCAGGTATGCCAAATGCTGATTACATTGAAGAAAAATCTGAGGAAAAGCCAAGTGAATCTGTACCACAAAACAACATGGAGTCTAGTAGAAAAATAATTAAGACGGGGCGAGTTAGGATTGAAACTACTGAGTACAGCAAGTCTGTTAGAGCTTTATTAGATTTAGTGGATGATACAGGTGCTTATGTATTTAGTTCAGAATTTTATAATGGAAATATCGATGACCCATATGATAATAAAAATTGTGTCTATGTAATAAAAGTTCCTGCTAAACACTTTGATGAGTTTATGGATTCTAGTTCTAATGTTGGAACTGTAATTAATAAGTCTGAGAGTAAGGATGATGTAACTGCTTCTTATATGGATATTGAAGCAAGGCTAAAATCGCTTAGAACACAAGAAGAAAGATTATTGAAAATATTAGAAAAAGCTGATGATTTAGAGGCTATTATAAAACTTGAGAGTGCTTTGTCAGAAGTTAGGTATCAAATAGAGAATTATGAATCAAGTAAAAGGACGATGGACGATAGAGTGTCTTATAGTACAGTTAATATTCGTATAAGAGAAGTGTCCATGGTAAAGGAATTTAGAGATAAGCCTATTACTTTCACTGAAAAGTTAGGATATGCTATTAGTAATTCATTAGAGAATACAGTTATATTTTTACAAGAGTTTGTAATATTTATAATATATGCTTTACCAACTATTATAATTTTAGGAATAATAGCATTTGTTGTTATTAAAATAATTAAGAGAGCAAAGAAAAATAAGCAAAAATCATTTGAAAATAAGGATACAGATGTAGATGGAAAAGAATAGAAATAGATATTAAAGAAATAATATATTGGATTTAAAGGCAATAATACATTAGTTTTATTATTGCCTTTAAATTAATATTAATTTAGAAAATAAGATAATGATTGATTGTAAATGTTTATTAGTGATGAAAGGAAGAATATGGAACAGAAAAAAGTAGATAGAATTAATTTTTTAGCAAAAAAGTCTAAAGCTGAGGGTTTAACAGAGGAAGAAAAAACTGAGCAGGCAGAACTTAGAAAAGAATATATAGAGTCTTGGAGAAGAGGGGTTAGACAGACTTTAGATAATGTTTATATAGTTGAAAAAGACGGAAGTCAAACTAAACTTAAAAAATCTAAGTAGGAGAAAATCCAGCGTTATGTCATCAGTTAAAGAGCGAGTTTATAATTTAAGGGATAATAGAATTATTAAAAATTTAGAGAGTATTAATATAAATAATTTTAAAAGTGTTTCTAAGTCTGATATTAGATATGTTTTATTGAAAGAACGTCTTGAATTAAGTGATATTTATATAAAAGATGCTAGTGTAAAAATATGTAAAACATTAAAAGAATTTATTGATAAAAGGGGATATGATTATTTGCTCTTATATATTCCGTTTAAGAATGAAGTTGATTTAAGTGAGTTATTTGTTTATAAAAATGTTTTTGTGCCTAAAATATATAAAGAAAAGGCTTGTGATAAGTCGAAAATGAATTTTGTTAAGCTTTCTAAAGACTCTAATTTTACAAAAAATCGCTATGGAATCTTGGAACCAATTTCTAATATAGAGCTGAGTAAGGATGATATCACAGAAAATACAATAGTAATAGTACCTGCCCTTGCGATAAGTACTGACAGATACAGATTAGGTTATGGTGGTGGATATTATGATGAATTTTTAAATGGTCTTGATTGTTTCACAATAGGGGTTATTTTTAAAGACTTTATGCTAAAAGACTTACCTGTAGAGAACCATGACCAAAAGTTAGATATCATAATTACAGATTAGTTTTTGTTTTTTTTAAAGGTGATTATAAAATTTTTTGGAGGTATATTTATGCTACACCATATTGAAATTTATGTAAAAAACTTATCTAAAACGAGAGAGTTTTATGATTTTATATTGCCTAAATTAGGATATGAAATCTTTCAAGAATGGGATAGTGGTTTTAGTTACAAATGTGATAGGGAATATATTGTTTTTGTAGAGGTAAGAGAAAAATATAAAGAGCTTAATTACAATAGATGTAATGTAGGGTTGAATCATCTTGCTTTTTCTTGCAATAATAAAAAAATAATTGATGGGATAGTAGAGGGATTAAGAAAAAGAAAAGTAAGTTTGCTTTATGAAAATAAATATTATAATTTTGAAAATGATTTTACTGTATATTTTGAAGACCCAGATAGGATAAAATTAGAAATTACTTTAGATTATTATTAGTATATTTCAAAATTTATGAATTTATTTTTGGTGGAATACCAATGAAGTTAAATTACTATATACAATATGAAAAGCCAAAGTTAATAAGTAGATTTGTGTGAGAGTATAATATTTATTTGTGATATTTGAATTGCTTTTAAATTTAGAGGTTTTAATTTAGGACTAAGAGTTGAAATTTATAACTAGGGATGTTTATTAATATGATTTTATCATTAAAAAACAATGATTTTGTTAAAATTAAAGATGAATACGGAAAAATTTACTACGGTGGGAATCAAGAGTGGTTTGAGAAAAAAATCGCTAGAGGAAGTGCCTGTGGAACTGTTTGTGCTGCTAATATATGCTCTTATCTGGCTATGTCTGATTCTAAATATTCATATCTTTATAAGTATGATGAAAACCTTGGTAAAAATTATTTTTTAAGGCATATGAATGATGTGTATAAATTTTTGAAACCAATTGTTTTATTTAAGTTGCCGAAATTTTTTCGCAATAGAAAATTATTAGGGTTTTATATTGAGGATTATTTGTCCTTAGGCATTCCCAGTGCACCATATTTCGTTAAAGGATTAGAAAAGTTTGCTAAAAGTAGGGGAGTAAATTTGCAAAGTATAGTTTTTGATAAGCCATGGTCTAGAGCAAAAGCTAGAGAATTTATAAGAGAAGCCCTTGAAAAAGATAAACCGATTGCACTTTTAAATTTATTTAATAATAAACTAGGCAGGGTAGAGACTGTTGGGAGTAATGGAGAGAGTTATTTTGCTTCATATGAGCATCACTGGGTATGTATTACTGGGATGAGTATTCATAAAAATACAGGTAAGGTATATATTAAAGTTTCTTCTTGGTCTTGTGAGGCTGTTTTAGATTTAGACGATGTGGTATCAGGTTTTTCGAAAATGATGTTATATTTTGAATGATTTTATTTATTTATGATATAATGTTCTAGAAAGGCAATAGCATGAGCAAATTACTTGATTCAATTACAAACTTAAAAGGAATAGGGGACAAGAGTAAAGATTATTATCGAAACCTAGGCATAGTTTCTGCCTTTGATTTGATTACCTATTTTCCTAGAACATATGAATTAAATAGAGGACTTTGCAAATTAGATGAGGCTGTTTTGAATGAAAAGCTCTTATTTAGAGTTAAAGTAGAAAAAGTAGGAAAAGTAGTCAGGGTTAAGAGACTAAGCTTTTTCAATATCATAGTGTCAGATGATAGTGGTGAGATGAAAGTTGTTTTTTACAATCAGCCTTATTTAGCTAGGAGTTTTAAGATTGGAAAGGTTTTGAATCTTAGGGCTAAAGTTGTTAAGAAAAAAGGTGAAATTATTATGATTTCACCTAATATTTTAAATGATGATGATATGAATTTACTCTTAGACAAGCCTTTAATTCCTGTGTATAAGTTAACTAGAAAGATAAGCGATAAAAAGTTAAGAGAAAAAATTGTCCTTGCCTTTGAGTATTTGGATGGAGAAATAAAGGAAACCTTGCCTTGTGATTTAAAATCAAAGTATAAGTTGATGGATTACATAGAGGCTCTTAAAATAATTCATTTTCCAAATGATTTAGAAAGTTTAAAAGAAGCGAGAAGAAGGCTAGTTTTTGATGAGTTTTTGTTGTTTTCGCTTGCTTTGCTTAAGCTAAAAAAGAATAATGAAAAGAGTTCGAATGAGTTTAGAATAGTTGATAATAATGTATCTCAGAGATTCATTCAAAAACTTCCGTTTGAACTTAGTAATTCTCAAAAAAAAGTTATTTCAGAAATTGAGTCAGACTTGTATTCTAATTATTCTATGAATAGGCTGGTGCAGGGAGATGTCGGTTCAGGTAAAACATTGATTGCGGCAGTTGCTATTTTGGATGTTATTACTTGTGCTTATCAGGCTGTTTTTATGGCTCCGACTGAAGTTTTGGCAAAACAACATTTTGCCAGTTTGAGTAAGTTTTTTGAAGAATATAATATTAGAATTGCACTTTTAAGTTCAAGTGTCAAACAATCAGACAAAAAATCTATAAAAGAATCCTTGGAAAAAGGCGAGATAGATTTGCTTGTTGCTACTCATGCTGTTCTTACGGATGATACTGTTTTTAATAATTTAGCTTTGATAGTTACTGATGAACAGCATAGATTCGGAGTTAAGCAGAGGGAGACCCTTGTAAATAAGGGTGATAAACCACATGTTATTGTTATGAGTGCAACTCCTATACCTAGGACGTTGGCGTTAATACTATATTCGGATATGGATTTGTCCATAAACGATGATATGCCTAATGGGAGGGTGCCAATAAAAACTTATAAGGTAAATACCTCTTATCGTGAGAGAATATACTCTTTTATGCAAAAGGAGATAGATAAGGGTAATAGGTGCTACGTCGTTTGTGCAAAGGCTATTTTTGATGATGAAAGTGAATTAGTAGATGTAGAGACATATTGCGAAATGATAGAACCATATTTTTCTGATAAAGTTAGAATAAAATCGCTTCATGGTCAAATGAAAAATGATGAAAAGAATGAAATAATGTCTGATTTTGTAGAAGGTAAAATTGATATTTTAGTTTCAACTACTGTTATTGAGGTGGGAATAGACGTTAAAGATGCCACTTGTATGGTGATAGAAAATGCGGAAAGATTTGGACTTTCTCAACTGCATCAACTTAGAGGTAGGGTTGGGAGAAGTGATAAGGAAAGTTTTTGTATTTTGATTAGCGATAGTGAGAATGATGAAACAAAGGAACGTTTAGAAATTATGACTGATACAAACGATGGTTTTGTTATTGCTGAAAAAGATTTGAGTTTGAGGGGTCATGGAGATTTACTTGGTTTCAGACAGTCAGGGATACCTACATTTAAACTTGCCAATATATATGATGATGTTGAAATATTAAAAATGGCAAAAAGTATTGCAAATATTTTAATTTATGATGAAGAATTAGAAAAAATAGAGTATAATTTATTAAGAGAGTATTTGGAAACTTACTTAGATGATTTAGAAGGATTTATTTTATGAGAGTAATAGGCGGAAGCAGAAGAGGAATTAAACTTAATTCACCAGAAAACGACAGAATTAGACCGACTTTAGATAGATATAAAGAAGATATATTTAATATAATAAATGTAAATATTGTTGGTGCTAGTTTTTTAGATGTTTTTTCTGGTACTGGTTCGATTGGAATAGAGGCTATAAGTAGGGGTGCATCAAATGTTACTTTTATCGAAAATAATAGTGAATCCATAAATATATTGGAAAGTAATCTAAAAAAGACAAAAATAATTGAAAATAATACGATTTTAAAGTATGATTATATTAGAGCGATTCAATTGTTGGAAAATCAACAATTTGATTTCATTTACTTAGATCCGCCTTTTAATAATAATATCGAAATGGATGTTTTAACTGAGATAAGTAGAGCTGGTATTTTAAAAGAGGATGGGCTTATTATTTGTGAGAGTTCGGTTAATACAGATTTTGAAGATATAATTAGTTTAGGTCTTGAAATAAAAAGAGAAAAAAGATATAAGTATTGTAAATTTACATTTATTAAAAGGAAATAATTATGAAAGCTGTTTATCCGGGGAGTTTTGACCCTATTACAAACGGACATTTAGATATTATAAAGAGAAGTCTAAAACTTAGTGGTTCTTTGACTGTGGCTGTTCTTAATAATGTAAGCAAAAAATCACTTTTTACTGCTGATGAAAGAGTAGAGATGATTAAAACAGCGGTTTCTGATTTACCTAATGTTAAAGTTGAAAAGTTCAGTGGGCTATTGGTTGACTTTATGAAAAAAGAGAATGCCGATGTTATAATAAGAGGATTTAGGACAGTTAGCGACTATGAATATGAATTGCAGATTGCTCATGTTAACGACCATTTAAATAACGACGTAGAAACTATTTTTATGGTAGCTAAAAATACATATAGTTATATTAGTTCCAGTATAGTCAAAGAGATTGCAAAATTTGGTGGCGATATTTCGGATTTTGTTCCAAAAGAAGTTGAATTAGAATTGAGAAAAAAATATAATAATAATTGATATAATATGAATAAGATGGAGGTTCTTCATGAATAATGAAATTGCACAAATATTGGAAAGATTTGAGGAGTATATAGAGGATTGTGGGACAGTCCTTATGAGCAAGACTATGGTAAAGGCTGATACTCAAGTTTTATTTCAATTTACAAATGAGTTGAGAGGTAGTATTCCTAAAGAAATAGCTGCTGCAGAAATAATTTTGGATGATAAAGAAGGGATTTTGGGGGATGCAAATAGAGAGGCTACTATAATAGTAGAAAAAGCTAAGGAAAGAGCTAAAAGTTTAGTAGAAGAGCATGAAATCAGTAGAATAGCTAATGAAAAAGCAAATCAAATGCTTTCAGCAGCAAATGCAGAGGCTGAAGATAGAAAATATAAAGCTAAAATGGAAAGTGAAGAGATATTAAGATTAGCTAGGGAAGAAGCTGAGTCAATATTGTATAATGCTAATAAAACGGCTAAAGAATTGACTGATGGTGGATATGAGTATGTAAATGATATATTAAATCAAGCACAATTAGTTTTAGATGATACTTTGGAACAATCAAATGCAAGGTATTATAAATTCCAAAAATATTTAAAAAATCAAACTGATGTAATAGCTAGAAATAAAGAGGAATTGGTTGATAAAATGAGTAAATATAATAAACAAAAAAAGGAGAAAAATAGAGATGACAGGTAAAACAACTAATGTAAAACCAGAACAAGTAAATGAGTGGGTGAATGATGCTGCTTATCAAATAGTAGATGTAAGAGAACCATTTGAGTATGCAGAAGGACATATTGTAACAGCGGAGAATATTCCTCTTGGACGTATCGATAGCAATCTAGATAAATTTGATAAGAACAGAAAAATTGTTGTTACTTGTAGGTCTGGAGTTAGAAGTTTATCTGCCGCCAAAAAATTAAATGAAGCTGGTTATGATGTTTATAATATGATTGGTGGTATGCTTGATTGGACTTATGAAACAAAATAAATTTAATTTTTGTTTTTAATAGAAAGGTGAGTTTTCGTGTATATAGCAATTGCAGTTGTAGTAATATTAATTTTGATTATTTATAAAAATATAGGGCCTAGTCAATATACGAATGTTAGCCCTGCCGATGTTAAGTCCTGGACTGATAATCTTGATTATCAGATAATTGACGTAAGAGAACCTTTCGAATATAAGTCAGGTCATGTTAAAAACGCTATTAATATTCCTTTAGGTACTATTGATAGTAATTTGGATAGAATAAAAAAGGATAAAAAGATAGTTTTTATTTGTAAATCAGGTGGTAGAAGCTCTGTGGCTTCTAGGAAAGTATCTAAACTAGGTTATGATGTCTACAATATGAAGGGTGGCATGCTAGCTTGGACTTACGAAACGACAAAATAGCAAACTAGATTATAATTATTTATTAAATAGACTTGTAAGGGATATTGTATTCTTGTTTTTAACTTGGCATTATCTTTTGCAAGTGTTTGAATTTATAGAATTGGTAAAAATAAAAGCAGGTGTAAAATAGATGGAGATATTTATAGCTTCAATTATAGGGTATTTTATGGGATGTTTTCAAACGTCGTTTATCCTAGGGAAGTTTTTTAAACATATAGATATAAGGCAATATGGTAGCGGAAATGCTGGTTCCACAAATGCTATTAGAGTTATGGGACCTGTTTATGGAATTATAACTTTTATTGGGGATGCTGGAAAAAGTATTTTGGCATATATGATAGGTATACACTATTTTGAAAGTCCTCATATAGCTTTTATTATGGGGTTTTTTGTAGTAGTTGGACATAATTGGCCGGTTTTTCTGAAATTTAAAGGTGGTAAAGGGATTGCTTCGACAATAGGGCTTGTATTAGCTTTTGATTATAGGTTAGGTTTAACTCTTATGTTGATAGGATTCATAGTAGCGTTTATTACTAAGTATGTGTCGGTTGGTTCGATAACATTATCTTTGACGCTACCTATATCTTTACTATTAATGAAACAAGATATATTAATAATTGGTTTAGCTTCGATTTTACTTATTTTTGCTGTATATAGGCATAGAACTAATATAACAAGAATAATTAATGGTACTGAAGCTAAGATAAAATAGGCAATATAAAATGGCAGAAAGTAATAATAAAAGAAAAAGAATGAGTACAAATAAAAGTGGAAAAAATAATACAGCTACTAGACAAAGGTCGAAACAGTCGAGTAGGCGCAAAAAGAAAAATACAGGTTTGATATCTTCGTCAAGTCATTTGAGGGAAATAATTTTACTTGTTTTATTGCTTGTGTCTATTTTTCTTATGCTTTCAATATACTTTGATTTAGGTGGTAAGGTTGGACATTTTTTAAGTGGAGTAATATTTGGTTTGTTTGGCTTGGCGGCGTATTTGATTCCTATCTTTTTAGTTGTGTTTATATCTTACAAATTATTTATAAAAAATAGTAAGGGAAACGTTTTAGCAAATAATAAATTTATGGTGTCCTTTATTTTTATAATAATTGCTTCCATGTTATCACATATATATTATATTGAGTCATCACAGTTAGGTAATAATACTTTGGGAGAAAAAATATTCTTTAAAGTAATAAACTTGTATTATAGTATGTCAAAAGCTAACAAGACATTTGGTGGAATAGTAGGGGGTCTTTTGGGTGATGGACTTGCAATGTTAGTTGGAAAGGTTGGAACAATACTTTTCATTTCATTTATTTCGATAATATTAATGATACTTATTACTGAACGTTCATTTGTAAAATTAATTAAATTACTAGCCTCAAAAATTAAGACTCATGGAAATAATGTTAATCAAAAGATTTCGGATAAGAAAAAAGATAGAAAAAATAAAAAGAGGAAAGTTGTTGATGCAACTTTTGAGAGGATAGTAGATAAAGAACAACTTGAAAAAGAGAAAGAATTTGAAAAGCAGTATGATAACGCAATAATTGAAAATGGTGTTGTACATTGGGAATTTACAACTGTAGAAGATGTTATGAAGGATGGTGAAGCTTATGAAGTAATCACAGATATTCATGATGTTGAAGGAGATAAATTTGAGGAAAAAGTTGTTCCTGAGGAACGTGAAGAATCCCCAGAATCTGTAGAAATAACAGTTAAAAAAGAAAAAAATCCTTTAGAAGAAAAAGATGTTGAAAAAGAAATAAAAGAGAATAAAAGCAAGTCGAAAAAGGATGGAGAGTATGAGTTTCCACCTATTAAGTTTTTGCATACTAGTAAGGGCGGACAAAAGGTTTCCAGATTAGATACTCAAATGAAGGCGGAGAAGCTTGTTGAAACGTTGAAAAGTTTTGGAGTAGGAGTTAGTTTGCTTGATATGAAGATTGGACCTAGTGTAACAAGGTATGAACTTCAGCCTGATATTGGTGTTAAGGTTAGTAAGATAGTAAATCTTCAAGATGATATTGCATTATCACTTGCTGCTAGTGGAATTAGAATAGAGGCGCCTATACCTGGTAAGTCTGCTATTGGAATAGAGGTTCCGAATGATAGTAGTTCAAATGTTTATTTGAGAAATGTCATAGAGTCTAAGAAGTTTCAGACTCATCCATCTGTGCTTACAGTTGCATTAGGTGTAGATATAGCTGGAGAAGCTATTGTAGCTGATATAGCGAAGATGCCTCACCTCTTGATAGCAGGTGCGACTGGCTCTGGTAAGAGTGTATGTATAAATACTATAATAGTAAGTTTGCTTTATAAGGCTAAACCTGATGAGGTAAAACTTATAATGATAGACCCTAAGGTTGTTGAATTAAAGATTTACAATGAGATACCGCATCTTATGATACCTGTTGTTACAGACCCTAAGAAAGCTTCGCTTTCATTAAATTGGGGAGTTCATGAGATGAATGAAAGATATAAGACTTTCGCAGAGTATAATGTTAGAGATTTAAACGGATATAATATGTTTGTTGAGGAGCACAATGCAAACTTGGCAGAAGATGGTGAGAAATTAGAAAAGAAAGAACGTGTTGTAATAATTATAGATGAGCTTGCTGATCTTATGATGTCTGCACCAGGAGAAGTAGAAACTGCAATTATTAGGCTGGCTCAGATGGGACGTGCAGCTGGAATTCACCTTATTATTGCGACTCAGAGACCATCTGTAAATGTAATTACAGGACTTATTAAGGCAAACGTTCCTAGTAGGATAGCCTTTAATGTATCTTCTGGAGTCGATTCAAGAACTATAATTGATGGAGTTGGTGCAGAGAAGTTGCTTGGTAAGGGAGATATGCTATTTAGCCCTGTTGGTATAAAAAAACCGCTTAGGGTTCAGGGTGCCTTTGTTTCTGATTCAGAAGTTAACAAAATTGTGAACTTCCTTAAAGAAGAGACAAAGCAGTATAATGACACTATTATAAATAAAATTAATAAAGGGGCTTCCGGTGCTTCTGCAAAAAATGCTGAGCGTGATGAATATTTCGATGATGCAGTTAGACTTGTTATTGAAAAGAAAAAGGCTAGTGCTTCAATGCTACAAAGATATTTTAGAGTTGGATATAACAGAGCTGCTAGAATTATGGATCAACTAACTGAGATGGGAATAGTTTCAGGTGATGAAGGTTCTAAGGCAAGGGAAGTTCTTGTGACTTTAGAGCAGTATGAAAATATGGGAAAAGATGATTCTGGGAACGAAGCTTGATTATAACAGTATATAGTTTTTGTAGTTCTTTGATTTATACATTATTTCAGATTGGAGGTTTTTATGGCTGTAATATTAGATGGTAAAAAACTTAGAGATGAGATTTTCAAGGATTTAAGTGATAAAATTGCATTTATGGATGGACGTCCTTGTTTAGCGGTTATTATTGTAGGAAATAATCCTGCTTCAAAAATTTATGTTAGCCATAAGAAGAAAGCCTGTGAACAGATAGGGATTAAATCTTTGTCTTATGAACTGGAACATAAAACTAGCGAGGGCGAATTGCTTGAACTTATTGATAAGTTAAATAAGGATAAAGAAGTTAATGGAGTATTAGTTCAATTGCCTTTGCCTAAGCATATTGATGAGCATAAAATTATTGATGCTATTGATCCTAAGAAGGATGTTGATGGTTTCCACCCTGAAAATGTTGGTAGATTAGTGATTGGAAATGGTGGATTTACTTCTTGTACTCCTAAGGGAATAATTTCTTTAATAGAGCATTACGACCTTGACTTAACTGGACTTAACTGTGTTGTAGTTGGTCGTTCGAATATAGTTGGAAAGCCTATTTCTCTTTTGTTAAGTCGTAAGAACGCTACAGTTACTTTAGCTCATTCAAAGACGGTTAATTTAAAGAGTATTTGCAAAAAAAGTGATATTATAGTTGCTGCTTTAGGTTTGGATAGGGTTATTACAGAAGATTTTGTTAAAGAGGGAGCTATAATTATTGATGTAGGTATAAATAGGAATGAATTTGGTAAGATACATGGGGATGTTGACTTTATGAATGTCAAGAGTAAGTCGAGTTACATAACGCCAGTTCCTGGTGGAGTTGGACCTATGACTATTGCTTCATTAATGCAAAATGTCGTAGAAGCATATGAAATTCAGAAAGGAAATAATGAATAAAGGTAATGTTTTTTTAATTTCACTTGGTTGTGATAAAAACCTTGTGGATTCGGAGGTAATGCTGGGAAGTATAGTAGATGCGGGATATACTTTGGTGAATGATGAGAGTGAAGCTGATTACGTTATAGTTAATACGTGCAGCTTCATTCATGATGCTAAGGAAGAAAGTGTCAATACTATACTAGAAATGGCAAATTTAAAAAATGAAAATGTTAAGGGGCTAATTGGGGTTGGTTGTTTAACTCAAAGATATAAGGAGGAACTTGGTGAATTAATTCCTGAACTTGATGGAATGCTGGGAGCTACTAATTATGATGAAATAGTTGACGTTTTAGATAAGGTTCGCGAAGGTGAGAAATATTTTACATTTAAAAATATTAATTATAAGCCTGAGAATTATGCTAATAGAATAAGTGATTTTACGGCTAAATATGCTTATTTGAAAATATCTGATGGTTGTAATAATAGATGTGCTTTTTGTATTATTCCAAGTCTTAGGGGTAACTTGAAAAGTAGGGATAAGGGCGAACTCATTGAAGAAGCTAGAAAATTAGTTCGTGATGATAAGAGAGAAATTAATATTGTTGCTCAAGATAGTTTGAAGTATGGGCTTGATATTTATAAAAGGCTTGCCTTTGTTGATTTGGCGAACGACTTGTCTGAGATAGATGATTTAAAGTGGATTAGACTTATGTATTGTTATCCAGAGGATGTTACAGATGAGGTAGTTTCTCTTATAAAAAATAATGATAAGGTGGCTAATTATATAGATATTCCAATTCAACATGTTAGTGATAAGATTCTTAAATCTATGAGGCGTAAGACCAATAAAAAGCAAATATTTAAGATGATTAATAAATTAAAGACAGAGATTCCAGACATCGTTATTAGAACTTCTTTGATAGTGGGATATCCAGGCGAGACAGAGGAAGATTATAACGAATTGAAAGAATTTGTTAAGAGTGGAGTACTTGATAAGGTTGGAGTTTTCACCTATTCTCGTGAGGAAAATACCCCTGCGGATTTGTTGGATGGACAAGTTGATGACGACACTAAGGTAAGAAGACGAGATGAACTTATGGAGATTGCACAACTAAATGCTTTTGATAAAAATAAAAGTATGCTAGGTAATAGTTATGAAGTTTTGATAGAAGGGTTTGTTGTTGATGAGGGTGTTTATGTTGGTAGAACTCAGTATGATGCACCTAAAGTGGATAGTGTAGTTTTTGTTCATAGTGACATACCGATTTTGGTTGGTACTTATGTAAATGTTAAGATAACAGACTATTCATATTATGATTTGATTGGAGAAGTAGAGGATGAATATAGCGAATAAACTGACGGTTTTAAGAATAGTGATGATACCATTTTTCATGGTGGCACTTTACATGTATGAAGATACTATGCCTTGGATAGCACTTAGTCTATTTATCGTAGCATCATTAACCGATTTTTTAGATGGATATTTAGCTAGGAAGCATAATTTGATTACCGATTTTGGTAAATTTTTAGACCCAATAGCAGATAAACTATTAGTTATAAGTGCGTTGGTATACTTTAGTGAAGTAGGCAGAGTAGCTGGTTATTTGACTTTTATAATTATAGCAAGAGAGATTATTGTCAGTGGATTTAGGATAATAGCAGCAAATGAGAATATTGTTTTAGCAGCGTCTAAAATGGGTAAGGCAAAGACGGTTACTACTATGCTGACTATAATTTTTATGCTTATTTTCAAGCAATATGTTTTGCTTGAGAGTATATTGATTTATTTGACTGTAATACTTACTATAGTTTCTGGTGCTGAATATATTTTGAAAAACGGACATATTTTTAAAGGAAAGATGTAGGGTGTTAAGATGAAGAATTTGACTTGTGAAATAATAGCGGTTGGTAATGAACTTTTGTTTGGAGATACGGTTAACACTAATGCGACTTATATAAGTAAGAGACTTTCAGAAGAGGGGGTAGTAGTTAGTAAGCATACAGTTGTTGCTGATGATGAAAAGTCTCTTTTATCTGCCATAGATTTGGCAGTGAAATCCAATGATATAATTATTTTTTCGGGTGGGCTTGGACCAACAGATGATGATATGACTAAAGAAACTGTTGCCAAGTATTTAGATGAGGAATTAGTTATTGATGAATTTAGCCTTTCTATGATTAAAGAGTATTTTGAATTGAAGAATAAGGAAATGTCGCCAAATAATAAAAAGCAAGCTTTAAAGCTGAAAAATGGTGAGTGTCTTGAAAATATGAATGGCACTGCACCTGGTATACATATAAAGAAGAATGGGGTTCATTATTTTTTGCTACCTGGTCCGCCAAGTGAGCTCAGACCTCTCTTTGAAAGCAAGGTAATGCCAATACTCAGGTCAGTAAATAATATGTGTATACATAGTAAGACTATTTCGATTATGGGTATAGGTGAAAGCGACATGGCTCATAAACTTGGTTCTTTGTTAAATAATGAAAGTAATCCTAAAGTTGCGCCATATGCTAGTCCAGGAGTTGTTAAGTTCAAGATTACAGCTTATGGTGATGATGAGCAGGAAGTAAAGGATTTAGTTGATAAAAAGCGAGATGAAATGTATCCGATTCTTTCTGATTATATACTAACTGAAGAGAATATGAGCATTGAAGAAGTTGTAATTGATAAGTTGAAAAACCTTGGGAAAACGGTTGCTTTTGCAGAATCTTGTACTGGAGGTATGGTTTCTGCTAGCTTAGTTGATATTCCGTCGGCTAGTTCTGTTTTTTTAAAGGGAAATGTTACATATAGTAATGAGAGTAAAATAGTGGATTTAGGTGTTAAATCTGAAGTAATAGATAATTACGGAGCGGTTAGTTCGGAGTGTGCTATAGCAATGGCTGAGGGGGTAAGGGATTCCTGTGGAAGTGATTATGGCATTTCTATTACTGGCATAGCTGGGCCTAGTGGTGGAAGTGTTGAAAAACCTGTTGGGACGGTCTATATAGGGGTTTCGAGTGATAGTGGCACCTATGCTAAACTTTATAATTTTAGTGGTAATAGGGAAAGAATAAGGTTTTTTGTAAGTAGGTATGCGTTGATAAGTTTATTGAAGGCTGTTAAGTAGAGTGGAAATTACTTGATACTTAAATAATATTTTTAAAATATTAAAAATAAACTTGACACATACGAACGTATGTACTATAATTATATAAAAACAAACATACGTTCGTTAAAAACGAGAGGATAATATGAAAAAAACAAAGAATACTAAGTTGCCTAGTAAGGCAGATAAAGATGGTGCTTTACAAGCTGCAATTTCACAGATTGAGAGACAGTATGGTTCAGGAGCTATAATGAAACTGGGAGAAACAAAGGATTCGCTTAATATAGAGACTGTATCTACTGGAGCGTTGAGTTTGGATATAGCATTGGGTGCAGGTGGAGTTCCTAAGGGAAGAATAATAGAGTTATATGGACCGGAAGCGAGTGGTAAGACTACTCTTGCTTTACATATGATAGCGGAGGCTCAAAAAGCTGGCGGTACAGCTGGTTTTGTAGATGCGGAGCATGCTTTAGATCCCGCCTATGCTAAGAATATAGGTGTAGACACAGAAAATTTATATATTTCCCAACCAGATAATGGGGAGCAGGCTTTAGAGATTACAGAGATGATGCTTAGGTCAAATGCTATTGATATTATAGTTGTTGACTCTGTTGCGGCACTAGTGCCTAGAGCTGAAATAGAAGGTAATATGGGAGATTCCCATGTTGGATTGCAAGCTAGACTTATGTCACAGGCACTTAGAAAACTTACAGCCGTTGTTTCTAAGACCAACTGTGTAGTAGTATTTATAAATCAACTTCGTGAAAAGGTAGGGGTTACTTTTGGTAGTCCTGAGACAACTACTGGTGGTAGAGCGCTTAAGTTTTATTCGTCTGTTAGATTGGATGTTAGAAGAATAGAGACCTTAAAACAAGGAACAGATGCTGTTGGTAATAGAGTTAGAGTAAAAGTTGTTAAAAACAAGATAGCACCACCTTTTAAAATGGTTGAATTTGATATTATGTTTGGTAAGGGTATATCTAGGGAAGGTGATGTTCTTGATTTAGCTACTCTTATAGGTGTTGTTAAAAAGAGCGGGTCTTGGTTTTCTTATAATGATGAAAAACTTGGTCAAGGTAGGGAGAAATCTAAAGAGTTTTTAAAAGAAAATAGAGAAGTTTTCGATGAGTTAATGGCTAAAATAAAGGAACATTATGGGCTGATTCCTTCTTCGGGAGAAGAAAGTGACGTTGAAGACTCGAAAGAAAATACAGTTGAAAACTCTGATGATAAGTAATTTTTCTAATGGATGATTTCTGTGTTATCTTATTGTTAGGGAGTTGAGTGTGCTGAAATTTGTATTGAATGATTTTGATGATGTAATAGATGATGTAATTGAAGTTACCTATTCTAAGCTTAATGATAAAAAGGTTAAAGTATTTATTAGAGGCGAATATTATATACCTATTTACAAGAGTGAATATTATAAGTTTTTTGATAATAATTGTATATCAAAATCCAAGCTAATATTACTTAGAGATAAGGTTATAAATAGGGCGAAAAAGAGAGTGTATTATCTTTTGGCGAATAGAGAATATACAGTCTATGAAATTAGAACTAAGCTTATAAAGGGTGGATATCATCCAGATGATATAAGTGTTGTAATAGACTATTTTGTAAATCTAGCCTATTTAGATGATGAAAAATTTGCAGAAAGATATTTCAACTATTATAAAGATAAAAAGAGTTTGAGACAGATTAAGGATAAATTGAGAACTAAGGGGATTGGTAGAGATATAATTGAGGATCTAATTTTAGATTCTGATGACTTAAAAGAAATTCAATTTGAATTAGCATATTCTTTAGCCTTATCTAAGTCTAAAAGACTAGAAAAAGATAATTTTAGAGAAAAACTCTACAAGTATCTTAGTTCAAAAGGTTACAATTATTCAATTATAAGTAGAGTACTTGAGAGAATTACTTTTGATTTTGAGGATGCAGTTTAATTGCTTAGTATTTTATATTTAATTGGAGATGTTATATAAGAGTGAAAAATCAGGTGTTGATATTTATAGAGCAAAAATCAAATATTAATGTTTATCTAGCTGATGTTTATTTGTGAGATGTTTTATGTTTGACATTTATAAGTGAGAAGTTATTATATTTGCTATTTATACAGTTAGATGATATTTCATTTGGTGTTTATAAGTTTAATACAATTAATGAGAATAATTAATTAATCAAGGTTGAATACTTAAAAAGTGTTTATACCTTGATTATTTTATTGAAAGGAGTACTGCTTGTGATTAAAGGTATTTAATATCTAAATGATTAGCAACTGAGGAATAAAAATTGATATTTAAATAATTAAGAAAAGAAATTTAGAAAAATAATATAAAGAAATTTAATCTTCAACATTGTAGCATATTAGTTTATCTGATAGATATATTCTACGATAGATTTATATTTTTTGCTGAGAGTATTCACTATCATATTGCTTCATTAGTAAAATATGTTTTAATCAGTGTTTTTTGTAATACAAAAGTGGAATAGCAGTCTGCTTTATTTTGGATACTAAATAAAAGTTTTGCTATTGCAAAATTGAGGATAAACAAAATATAAGTGATATTTTAAGTGGATTGAAAAGATAAAATATATATTAGCATTATATTGAAAAAAATTAAAAATTGCTTTAATATAATAATGTAAGAAAATATAAGCATGAAAGCTTCTAATAAACACTTAAAATACAAAGTAAAAACACTAGAAGGAGATATTAATTATGAGTAAAAAGAAGATTTTGAGTTATATTATTGTTTTTAGTTTAGCGTTTTCAGTATTTAATATTAATGTATTTGCAGAAAATCAAATTAATATAAAAATAAATGGACAGTATGTTGAATGGACAGATTTAACTGGTAGACCTTTTATAGATAAGTCTGGGAGAACACAAGTACCGTTGAGACAAACTATGGAAGCATATGGAGCAAATGTAAGTTGGGATACAGTTAATAGGTCGGCGATAGTAGAAAAAAGTGGGATAAAGGTTATAGTGCCAATCGATAAAAAATTTATTTATAAAAATGGCATAAGAATTGAAAATGATACTATGGCTATTGTTAAAGATAATCGTACTTATTTGCCAATAAGGGCAGTCTTTGAAGCTTTTGGTTTAAGAGTTGATTGGGATGGAAAAACTAGAACTGTAATTGCAAGTGAACTCAGTGAAGAAAATACTAAAGATAAAATAACAGGTAAAGAGTGTGGCGATTCATCTGTGCAAAGGCAAGTTAAAGGAAAGGCAGATGTAACGATTTCAGCTTTGGATAAAAAAGCGGAATATATTGTTTTGGTAAATAATGGTATTTTTGACGTTGACTTGATTGATTGGACTATTGTTTCTGTAAGGGGAAATCAGAGATTTACTTTTCCGACTTATATATTAAAAGCTGGTTCAAAAGTAATCGTTGGAGATTCGTCTAGAAATAATGTTGATTTTCATTGGTTAGATGGTAAAGGGGTGTGGAATAATTCTAAGTCAGATCCAGCGAAGTTATATGATAACAATGGAAATCTTGTAGATGAATTTTAATTTGTAGAGGAGTATGTGAGTATTTTGATTTTAGGATAAGAACTATTTAAAACTCTTATCCTTTTTTATATTTAAAATTGATTATAAGGCAATAGATAAAGATTGTATGTTTAATGGTGCATTTTTTTGTGTGAATATTATTAATAATTAAAGTATTTTTAGCTAAAAAATGCTCGCTATACTTATGCAAGATACATAAAAAGTTTATAAAAATTTAATATTTTCTTAAAATGACGAGATTATTTAATTAATTTCGTCATTTTTTTGTAATGAAATACTTGTAAATAACCGATTAATGTTATACAATAAAAAGGACAAATATGGGTAAAAGTGGTCGGAAAAGGGTAAAAGTGTTCAAAAAATAATGAAATTTTGCTTTTTGGGTATTAAATTACTTATTTTCAGTAAATATTTTAGAAAGGTTAGAAAATGTTAATCGGTGGACACGACGTTGCTATTGATGGCAAAGGTCGTATAAGAATTCCTAAAACTTTAAGAGCTGATTTAGCTGGCAAGTTTTACATTACTAGAGGGTTTGAACAATGTTTATTAGTGTTCCCTGAAAGTGAATGGTTAAAATTTGTTGCGACATTTTCTGATGATAAAATGCGTGAGAACAACTACAGAAAATTACAGCGTTTTTTCATGGGGGCTGCGATTCAAGTAGAAGCTGACCAACAAGGTAGAATAAATTTAAGTTCTGGACTCATAGAGTTTGCCCATTTGGAAAAAGAAGGTAAGATAATTGGTCTTACTAGCAGAGCTGAGATATGGTCAAAAGAATTATATGAAGAATATGACAAGAATATTGGAGATATTTCAGAATTAGCAGAGCAGTGTATTGATATTTAGAACTAATAATCGAGGTAGATATGGAATTTAAACATATTTCAGTTTTGCTTGACGAAACTATTGAAAGTCTAAAAATTAAAGAAAATGGTATCTACTTTGATGGAACAGTTGGAGGGGCAGGGCACAGTAGAGAGATAGCGAAAAGGCTTGGTAAAGATGGAGTTTTAATATGTGTTGACCAAGATGATAGTGCTATAGCAAAGGCTAGTGAGGTCTTGAAAGACTTTGACTGTACTGTTCATATAGTTAAAGATAATTTTGTGAACATTAAAAGTATATTAAGTAGATTAGGTGTTCAAAAAGTAGACGGCATACTTCTAGACTTGGGTGTTTCATCTCATCAAATTGATACTGTCGATAGAGGATTTTCTTTTAATAATGATGCCAGATTAGATATGAGAATGGATCAGAGTAAAGAAAATACAGCGTATGACATAGTTAACACATACACTAAAGTTGATTTGGCTAGAATTTTTAAAGTTTATGGTGAAGAAAAGTTTGCTAATAATATAGCCAAATATATCGTTGAAGATAGAAGCAAGAAACCTATAGAAACAACCTTGGAATTAGTTGAAATAATAAGAAAAGCTATACCTATGAAGGTACAAAAGACTATGGGTCATCCGGCTAAAAAAGTTTTTCAGGCAATTAGGATAGAATTAAATGCCGAGTTGGATGTCCTAAGAAATGGCCTTGATGATATGCTTGATTCTTTGTCTGATAAAGGAATTATTTCTATAATTACATTCCATTCATTAGAAGATAGGATTGTAAAGAAAAAATTTAAAGGATATGAAAACCCTTGCACATGTCCTAGAGAGTTTCCAGTTTGTGTATGTGGGAAGAAGAGTAAGGGTAAAGTAGTAAATAGGAAACCGATAGTAGCAAGTAAGGTAGAACAAGAAACTAATAGCAGAAGCAGGAGTGCAAAATTAAGAGTTTTTGAAAAAAAAGGTGATTAGTATGGCAGTAAGAAAAATTAATCAAAATCGTTATTATAGCGATGGTGCCACAGCGTTAAAATATGAAGAATCTTCTGTTGTAATTAGAAAAAGAAGACGCGTCAAGAAAGCTAGACCAGCTAAAAAGTTTAGTTTGGTAAGTTTTTTGCAAGTTTTTTTACTTTTTCTATTGTCTTTGTGTGCTATTTCTATTATAGTATTAACTCTAGGAACAGATAATATGGTTGTAGAGTCTAGGATGGAAATCAACAAGCTTTCAAGAAAACTAGCTGATATAAACCTTGAAAATGAAAAACTTCTTAATAAAATAAACAATGCGACTGATTTTGTGAAGATTAAAGATATTGCTATGAATGAATATGGAATGATAATACCCACTAGAGATGATGTTTTATCAGTAGATATTGATAAAAGTAATTATACAGTTGTTTATAGTGATATTAATGAAGAGAATGTAAGAGAAGTTGATTTTTACAACGTTCTAGCGTTTATAACGCGAGGTTGGTGAGAAGATTGAAAAATGATAAAAATTTTTTAGCTAAATCCACATTTGTACTTATTAGTATATTTATTGGCTTTGGCTATTTAATATATTGTCTTGTAAACATAGCTTTTGTCGAAGGCAAAAACTATGATCTTGTTGTTTTGAGGCAAAGGGCTGATTCCAAAAATGTATCTTATGGATTTTCTGAAAATAAGAGGGGATCTATTTTGGATGCGAATGGGATACCCCTAGCTGAAAGCCATCTAATATATACTATAGTATATGACCCAAAATTAATTATCAGTCTGGAAGAAAGCGAATCAAAAAAGTCAGATGAATTGATTAATTTACGTGAAGAAATTAATGCTTTTTTATACGAACAACTGAATTTATCGGAAGGTAGTCTTGAAAAATTATTAGAAGAAAAAAAAGAAAGTCATTTTGAAAAAATACTTGTGAATGCTGAATTTTCTGAGTGTGCAGAGGTAATTCAAGCTATCGATTCTAGAAAGTTACCAGCAGGAGTTACATATAATAAAGAATATACTAGAAATTATCCTTATGGAGATTTAGCTTGTGATATAATAGGGTTTGTGCGTGGCGATAATATTGGACTTTGGGGATTAGAAAAGCGTTATGATGATTATCTAAAGGGCAAAAAGGGTAGAAATTTTGGATTAGTTGATGAAAATGATGACTTTATTATTACAAATATAGAAGAAAAAGATGGTTATAATTTAGTTTTAAACATCAACTATATGGTTCAAAAATATATTACAGAAGCTATGGATAGGTATGCTAAGGAAAATAATCCTATGGCCATGGAAGTAATTGTCATGGATCCCAGAGACGCTAGAGTTTTAGCTATGGCATCATATCCAAGTTATAACTTGAATAATCCGTATAGTTTAAGTGATTTCTTTTCCAAAGACGATTTAGATAAAATCAGAAACGGTATAAAAAGAGAAGATGACTTCGAGAGGATAACAAAGTTTAAGTATTTTACTAATAAAGACGAAGAAATACTCAAGCAAGGTTGCAAGGATGAAGAAGAGTATGGAAAGATAATACAGCATTTTCGAGACAACCTTTGGAAAAATGGCGCTATAGTAAATACATATGAGCCAGGCTCTACCTTTAAGAGTTTTACCTTAGCTATGGCTTTGGAAGAAGGTATAATTGATGAGAATGACACTTATATGTGCAGAGGTTCCAAAGTTCCGTTTGAGGGTGAAAGACCAATCAAATGCCATAAGTGGAGCGGACATGGTCTAATTGACTATTCGGCAGCCTTAGCAGGTTCTTGTAATGTTGCATTCATGGATATTGGGGAAGCGATAGGAAGAAATATATTCTACGAATATACTAGAAATTTAGGATTTGGTTCAGTAACAAACATAGATTTAGATGGTGAGGTAAGTGCTAGAGGATTGCTCAATCCATTAGATAAATTGAATCCTGTTGAACTTCAAACTAATGCTTTTGGACAAGGTTTTAATATAACGCCGATACAATTAATAACTGCCTATAGTGCGCTTATAAATGGCGGGTTTTATTATGAACCACACGTTGTAAATCGTGTTGTTGATGAAGATGGAACTATTATAATGAAAAACGATAAAAAGCTTCAAAGAGTAATTTTATCTAAAGAAGTTGCGGATGAGGTTAGGTATCAATTAGGAAATGTTGTTGAAGGTGGTACAGGTTCGAAAGCAGCAATAGAGGGATATAGTATAGCAGGTAAAACTGGCACTGCAGAAAAAGGAAAAAGAAGCGAGAAAGATTATATACTGTCATTTATTGGATTTAGTCCTATTGAAAATCCTGAAGTTTTAGCTCTTGTTGTTATAGATGACCCAGATAAAGATGATGTGTCTTCTGCTGAGGCTATTAAAGTATTTAAGGATATGATGAAGGATGTATTGCCTTATCTTAGAATAACGAAGGATTATTCAAAAATTGAAAAATAATGATTTAAAGGTTGAGAACAAGGAGGGAAATTATGATATTAAAAGCTTTAATTGAAGAATGTAATTATAAAAAAATACTTGGGGATAAAGAAGTAAATATAAAATATATTACAGAGACTCCTGAGGAAGTAAAGGATGATGCTCTATTTGTATGTTCGGTAGAAGAAATAGAGATTCAAAAAGAGAACATTAATTTAGCTGTAGAAAAAGGTGCAGTAGCTATAATATATTCAGGTGGATTTGATATTGATTCTGATATAACTGTTGTAGAAGTTGAGGATGTTAGAAAAGCTATGGCAAGTATTTCTATTAAATATTTTAACAATCCAACTTTTAATTTTAGACTCATAGGTGTAGTAGGGTCAACAGGTAAGACACCAACTATAAGTATAATTGAAAAAATATTATTAACTAAGGGTAAAAAGGTTGGAAGAATTGATACGAATAGGTCTGCTCTTAATTCAGAAGTTTTAGTGGATGAGCATATATCACAAAATTCAATAAAATTACAACACTTGTTTCATGAAATGGCTTTGGAGAATGTTTCAGATGTAGTAATGGAAGTATCATCAAGAACTATTGAAGTTGATAAGATATATGGCGTAGAGTATGATATTGCTGTACTAACCAACATTATAAATGAGAAGATAGATTTTTATAAAACTTTTGAAAATTACGTAGAGAGCAAGAAAAAGTTATTTAAAAATAGTAGGATGGCTGTTGTAAATTTAGATGATGAAAATAGTTCTTATATGCTAGAAGGAAATGATTTCGAAGAGTTAATAAGTTATAGTACTTTGGATGACAAAGCAAATCTTTATGCATATGATATAGAAAGATTAAATGGAAGACTTGTTTTTTCTTTAGATTATAATGAAAATAAGTATAGAATTAATCTAGAAGAAAGCAAATTCGTTAGTGAAAAAAGTGATGATTTGCACAATATATTGGCAGGTATTGGAGCGGCTTTACTAGCTCGTGTATCTATGCATGATATAATCAAAGGCTTAAAAGAAATGTAGTAAAAAGGGTTTGTTAATGAAACTAAGTGTAATAGCGAATGCCTTAGGGTATGAGGCAGAAGAATACAAAGAAATAGAGATTAAAAGACTTATAAGTGATAGTAGAAAAATTGTTGATGGTGACTTATTTGTTCCAATAATAGGTGAAAATTTTGATGGTCACGATTTTATTGATGATGCTATAAAAAATGGAGCAAGTGCATTAATATCTTCAAAAAATATAAAAGTAAATATACCAGTTTTAAAAGTTGATGATACAGTAGAAGCGTTTTTGAAAATTGCAGGTGCTTATAGAGACTTTTACAATGTTAAATTAGTTGCTGTTACTGGTTCAGTGGGTAAAACTTCCACAAAAGAAGTGGTTTATGGGGTGCTTTCAAAATTAGGTAAAACATTAAAAAATGAGGGTAACTTAAATAATGAAATAGGCGTACCAATGACTTTGCAAAAACTTGATGAAAGCTATAAATATGCGGTTATTGAAATGGGCATGGATGACTTGGGTCAGATTGATAGGCTCGCGAAAGTATGTAAACCAGACCTAGCTATTATAACAAATATAGGAACATCACACATAGGAAGACTTGGTTCTAGAGAAAATATATATAAAGCAAAGACTGAAGTTTTACCTTATATAAAGAGTGAAACAGTCATAGTTTGTGGTGATGATGACTTTCTTGGAACTCGCTTAAAGGGTAATTATCCTAATGTCATCACTTATGGTGAAAATATTCAGAATGAAATAGTTGTGAGTGATATTGATGTAAGAAGAATGAGCTTTAAAGCCAAGTCTAAAAGAGATAATTATGAGGTAAGTTATAGCTTAAATGGTAGACACAATGCTATAAATGCATTGGCAGCTATTGCAGTAGGAGAATATTTTGGTTTAGATAAAAAAGAAATTGAAGAAGGTATTGCTGATAGTTCTTTAACTGGCTCTAGGATGAAGCTTATTAGAAACAAGGATAAGATAATTATAGATGACTGTTATAATGCTTCTTATGAGTCTATAAAAACTGCTTTGGACTTCTTTGATGAAGTGATATCTGGTAGTGGAGCAACTATTTTGGGGGATGTATTTGAAATGGGTGATTTTTCTAGAGAAGGTCATCAAAAAATAGGAAAAGCGGCTGCAAATAGCAAGGCCAATATTTGTGTTTTTATAGGTAAAGATAGTAAATATGCCTATGAAGAGGCAAGTAAAATATGTGGTAAAAAATTGTACTATTATGAAAGTGTAGAAACTTTTTTAAATGAAATAGATGTGGTAAAACATTGCAGAAGTTTTTTATTAAAGGCTTCAAGAGGAATGCATTTTGAAAGAATAGTGAGGAGATTAGAGAATGAATTTAATTCTTAATATATTTTTAACTGCTCTTCTTTCTGGGATACTTATAAAAATATTTATTCCCGTTTTGAGAAGGCTTAAATTTGGACAGAATATCAGAGAAGATGGACCTCAGTCACATCTAGCTAAGTCTGGAACGCCGACTATGGGGGGGCTTGTATTTATTCCACTATCTATTATAGTTATTCTTATTATTGGAATTTCCAAGGAATCACTAGCTATTTTATTTTTAACGGGTGGATATTTTCTAGTAGGTCTTATAGATGATTATTTAAAGGTTGTAAAAAAAGAGAATGAAGGTTTTAAAGTAAAACAGAAACTACTAGCTCAAATAATAATTTCGATAATTTTTATTTATATTATTAGTGATGGTTCGACTTCTACTTTGGTACCGTTTTTTAATACCTACCTAGATTTGTCGTACTTTTACTATCCATTTTTATTAATAGTTATTTTAGGAACTGTTAATGGAGTAAATATTACAGATGGCCTTGATGGATTGTCGTCATCGGTAACAATAGTAGTGCTATTATTTTTTATGGCAATAGGATTAGCTGTAAATCCTGATATTGCAATTATATCTTCAGTGTTTATAGGTGCATTACAAGGATTTCTTTTCCACAATAAAAAGCCAGCAAAGCTATTTATGGGTGATACAGGTTCCTTGGCTTTAGGAGGACTCGTTTCAGGATTGGCTATATCACTCAAAATGCCGCTAATTATAATTATTGTTGGTATTATATATTTCATAAATGCCCTTTCTGTTATAATACAGGTTGGATACTATAAAAAGACAAAGAAACGTATATTCAAGATGGCGCCTTTGCATCATCATTTTGAACTTTCTGGGTATAGTGAAAATATTATTGTAATAGCCTTTGTAATTGTAAGTGCTGTGTTTGCGGTATTAGCTTATTTTGTAACTATTTCAACATTTAATTAGTAAATTTATTTGTGAGTTTTAGAGAGTGTATTATGAATAATTTGATAACAAAAGGAAAATTAGATAAAACTTTACTTGTGTCAATTATTAGTTTGATAATATTTGGTGCCCTTATGGTGTACAGTTCTAGTGCTCACTATTCTTTGAAAAAGTACGGAAGTACCAATTATTTCTTTTTTAGACATCTTGCTTGGCTTGCGGTGGGTATAGTAATACTCTTTATAGGCTCTTATATTAATTACAAGATAATTTTTAAATTTTGGTTTTTATATTATATAATTGCACTGGGGCTTATGATTTGGGTTACATTTGCGGGAGAAGAATCTTATGGAGCAGTAAGATGGGTTAGGTTTCTGGGATTTAGATTCCAACCATCAGAGATATCGAAATTACTTTTGCTTATTTTTTATTCGGTATATCTTCCGAAAATTGGTGTAAAGATAAATTCATCGAATATTAAAACAGGTATATTTTCGGCTTTTAAGGCAATGGCTATATCTATCTTACCTCTTGTACTAATTTTAAAAGAAGATTTAAGTAGTTTTGCTGTATTATTTTTAGTTTTTGCGGTGATGTATCTTATTACTACAAGACATTTAATAAGAGATTTAGTTATGGTCATATCTTTGGGTGTAGTTGGTCTTGTTGGAAGTGTTATTTTTGAAGGAATAATGTCAAAACGTAATGGAGAGAGAGCAGCTTATATTTTTAAGCAGTATAGAATAGATAGATTTAATTTGTGGTGGGAAGGAAATATTACAGATGACCCAACAGGTAAGGGTATGCAAATAGCTCAATCACTTTATGCTATAGGTTCTGGTGGACTTTTAGGTGTTGGATTTGGAAGAAGCATACAAAAAGAAGCAAAGCTTCCACTCCCTCATAATGATGTAATATTTTCAGTTATTTGTGAGGAAATAGGACTATTTGGGGGAATAGCTGTAATAACTTTTTTTGCGATAGTAATATATAAGTTATATGATTTGGCTAGGTTAAGTATAAATAATATGGAAAGATTGTTTCTTATTGGCCTTATGACTCAGGTTGGTGCGCAGGTATTTATAAATGTTGGAACTACAACAAATGCTATTCCTGCTACAGGAATACCACTACCTTTTATAAGTTATGGTGGTACAGCTTTCTTAGCTATAATGGCTCAAATGACAATAGCTTTAAATATTTCTAGACAGATTTATTTAAAGATAAATCAAAGGTATAAAGATGTCAAATAAAGTAATTAAATTAAAATCAAAAAAGAGTAATAGCAGATGGATTATTATTCTTATTCTATTAGTTACAATATGCCTTATTTATTTTGTTTTTAGTTTTAATAAGATTAGTAAGGTAGAAATTGTAGGGGATAGTAAATACAGCAAAGAAGAGATTTGCGATATGATTGGTATCAAAGAGGGTGATTCTTTTCTTAGTGCCTATATTGCTAAGAGAAAGAAGATTAATTTTCTACCATTTATAGAGGAGTTAAATGTTAATATTAGGTCTATGGACAGAGTATTAGTTAGTGTGAAGGATAAGGAAGTAACGAGTTTAATACCTTTTCAAGAAGATTATGTCGTTATAGACAAGGATGGATATGTTTTAGGTTATGAACCAGAAATTATTTCAGGTGTTCCTATATCTCGAGGTATTAACTTGGATGAGGCGGTAATTGGTGAGATTGTACCGATTGATAAAAGAATTTTAGATGTAGTATTGTTGATATATTTTTCGGCTAAAAAGAATTTGATTGATATAAACGAGATTTTTTTTCTTGGGGGAAGTCCCGAGAAAATTCATATACATATAAATGATATTAATATATTACTTGGAGATGCCAGTAATATTGATGAGAAAATGAAGACTGCAAGAGCTGTTTTAGAAAAATTACCGCAAAATTCAAAAGGTAGTTTGGATTTAAGTAAGAGTAGGAGTTCTTACGTATTTAAAAATGATTTTGAACTAAGATATTATGTTATTGATGATAGAGGTTTTTGTGCAGTAGACAAGAATTATATTATTAAGAAAATTAGTCATAGTAAATTTAATGATAGTATAACCGTATCAAATCTTGAAGCTTTTGCTGGGAATGTAGGAGAAGAAGCAAAAATTATTGAGGAAGAAAAAATTTTGCTGGATTCAATAATCGCTGAGGCTAATAAAAATAATTTAAATCTTAAAGGAATTGATTTGAAATTTGGTAAAAAGGAAGAATTGGCAATATTTACAGATAAGGTTAAATTTGTTTTAGGTAAGAATGATGAAACGATAAAAAAAATAAAAATTGTTAAGGCATATTTGGATGATTTAGATGAAAAAGAAGAAAAAAATAATGAAAAAAAAGAGCTGCCTATAATATATATTGATAAAATAAAAAATAAATATCAAGATTTAGATTAAAATAGTTGATTTATTAACAAAAAAACTATATTATAGTTATAATAGGAATTAAGTGTGGGATAGTGTGTTATTTTATAACAATGATTATATTTAATGAAATTGAAGAGAGATAAACGCTTATAAGAAATATAATTTTGGAGGTATAAGCTATGATAGAAGTAAGTGCTAGTCAGAGCAATAATGAAGTGAAAATTGTTGTAGTTGGTGTTGGTGGCGGTGGAAACAATGCCGTAAATAGAATGTTAGAGCAAGATGTAGACGGTGTTGATTTTGTTGCGGTTAATACTGATGTTCAGGCCTTGGCTAATTCAGATGCTAAGGTGAAAATACAAATTGGTGAAAAGTTGACAGGTGGTCTTGGAGTAGGGGCAAAACCTGATATTGGAAGAAAAGCTGCTGAAGAAAGCGAAAATGAATTAAGAGAAATGTTAGCTGGCTATAATATGGCATTTATTACTTGTGGTATGGGTGGAGGAACTGGAACAGGTGCTGCTCCACTAATATCAAAAATTTCTAAAGAGATGGGTATACTTACAGTTGCAGTAGTTACAAAACCGTTCTTGTTTGAAGGGACTGGAAGGATGAATAATGCTATTAGCGGTATTTCGGAAATAGAAAAAAATGTTGATACATTGGTAGTTATTCCAAATGAAAAATTATTTGATATAATGGATAAGAAGGCTACAATTAGAGATGCTTATAATAAAGCTGATGAGGTTTTAACTCATAGTGTTATTGGTATTTCAGATATTATTCTTCGTCCTGGTATTATTAATCTTGATTTTGCTGATATTATGACTATCATGAAAAACAAAGGGAAAGCACATATTGGTATAGGTGTAGGTAGAGGTGAAGATAAGGTCGAAGAAGCAGCTAGAATGGCTGTTGAGAGTCCATTGCTTGAAACTAAGATTATTGGAGCTGATTACATTCTCCTTAATATTCGTGGTGACCAAGATATGGGATTACACGACACAAGATATATAGTTGATTATGTTCAAGATGCAGCAGGTCAAGCTACTAATCTTATTTATGGTCATGCTTTAGATGAGGAAATTTCTGATGAAATAATTGTAACTGTTATAGCTACTGACTTCAAAGAAGAGAAACAAAAAGATTTTCCTAATTATACAGAAGATGTAGTAAGTTCAGATGAAAATGAAAAAGAAGAATCTGAAGAAGCAGGTGGTGTATCTATAGATGATAGACCAACAAAGACTTTAAACCTTGGAGAAGACTCAGAAAGCTCTGATTTTAATAGTGTTCAACCAAAGGGTTATGAGACACAAAATCAAGAAGATGAGATAGTAATTCCTGACTTTTTACAAAAGAAAAGAAGATAATAATTATGAAATGTCCTTATTGTGCGAGTGAAAAAATAAAAGTATTGGATTCAAGACCAACAGAAGAAAATAATGCTATAAGACGTAGGAGAGTTTGCGATAATTGTTCTAAACGTTTTACAACATATGAAACTATTGAATCATTGCCGCTCATAGTAATAAAGAAAGATAATACTAGAGAAGTTTATGATAGGGTGAAGATTATAGATGGTTTAGTTAGGTCATGCCATAAAAGACAGGTATCGTTTGCTGATATTGAGAAACTTGCTAACGATATAGAAAACAAACTCTATAATTCCCTTGATAAAGAAGTCAAGAGTTCTGTGATAGGTGAGATGGTAATGGAGGGATTAAAAGAATTAGATGAGGTTGCTTATGTTAGGTTTGCCTCAATATATCGTGAATTTAGAGACATTAATTCATTTATGAATGAAATAATTAAGATAAAAGAAGAAAAATAAAAAAGAGGACTGCCTTTAGTTAATGCTTAGCTTGAGGTAGTTTTTAATTTTTTATGATATAATTTTGTATAAAGATGATAAATTATACTAATTTCGGTTTATAAGTATTATTACGGTATTTTTAATTGGTATTATATTTTTTGTATGATTTAAAATATTGTAAAATCAAATAAATGAAGGAGAGAATATGAAAAGGTTTGTATTTATTTTAGTATTGGTTTTGATTTTAAGTAGTTGTACAAAGTATTATACTAGCAAAGAGAGTGAAATCAAGACTAGTGAAATTGCAAAAATCACTGAAGAGAAAGCTTATATATCAACGGTTAAAGAAAGTGAAAAAGAAAGCCAGACGAGTATTGACGTTACGGCTAAATTTACTGATTCTAGTTCGGGAGAGGGGAAATTTCTTTCGGAAGAAGATTCTATTAAGTATGGTAAAAAACTAAACGAAATATTTGAGAATATTAAATCCGATAGAGGATATCCAAATAATAGTGAAATAAATACTGAGATGATTGGTGATTTGGATGGCGATGGTAGCGTTGATGCGATTATTACTGTTAAGGTTGCAGATAGAATGTATCAAATGTTTTATTTGAAGCTAGAAGAAGATGGATTAGACAATCAAATTGGACATTTCCTCACATATGAAAATGTAGATTATATGGGAGTTTCTATTGAAAAAATAAAGGGTAGCGAGCAGGGATTACCAGTGCTTAATGTAGAATTAGAGGGAGGAAATGGTGCTGGTTTTATGCTCTATTATTTAGATGGTGCTGGTTTTTCGGGTTTTCTTAATATGTATGACGATTTTTTCTATGGATATAGGTATTTAGATGATTCTGATGGGGATGGAATAATTGATTGTTACTTTGAAGATGAAAATAGTGCAATAACTCTTGGAGAAATGGTTTATAAGAAAATAGAATTTGTAGAACACGATAAGTATAAGCCAGATAAGGCTACCGCTACGACTGAAATAAATAATTTATCAGCATTAGATACTGTTAAGACATACATAAAACTGTTTTATTTAAAGAATTTATTTTTAGAGGAGGGGTATGATGTAAGCGATTTTGATGCGAAGTTAAAAGAGGTAACGAGTGATGAACTTGATAAATACTTAGAGTGGAATTCTGAAATCCTTATAAATACTTTTGCAGGGTTTAAGCCTTATTTGAATTTTACCTTAGGAGATGCAACTGTAAACGCTAGTGGTGAAAAGGTTTATAAAGTGGAAGTTTCGCTTGATGGGACTTATTATGAAAAGTATCTAGGGGATTTTGCTGATGCTCAAACAGTTGCTTATGAACTTAAGGAACTTGAGAATGGTAAATTTGTGGTATCTGGGCAGAAATTAGAAGATGCACATTGGCAAGGAATGGATGAAGTCTATCAAACGCTTTTTTTACCTATGAGAAATAAGGACGAAAAATTTGAAGTTCTTGAATCTATTAATTTAGAAAAGGGTGAAGAAATAAATATAATAAGCAAATTTATTTACAGAGATGAAAACAAAGCTATTGCTCATATTTATCTTGAGGATGAGGACGGATATATTTTAGATGGTTCTGGTTTTGATTATTATTTTTTAGAACAGGCATGTCGCTTATATATTATGGACGGTCTTGGATTTGATAATTATATGTTAAATGGTGAATTAGATGATGGAGCTATGTTGCTTTTTAAAGAGCCTTTTGAGAAAATTAATTATGCTGAAAATATAAGATTTGCTGGTGGAAGTGTTGAAAAAAATCAATATGAGTATACTTGTAAAATATTGGGATATGATGCTATAAATTATGTGCTGAAATTTAAACAAGGGCAGGGATTAGTCAGATTTGAAATGTTGTTTGATGATGGTGAGGCGATAATAAAAACAAAAGTGTTAGAATAGTATTAACTGCATAGAGTATATTGTTTGAATTTTATTAAGCATAGGGATTAGGTTCACCTTAACTTGATATTTGGTGTAGCTTAAAAAGTTTGAGAATTATTTTGTTCGATATCTAAAGAAAAATTAGCACTCTATTACATAGAGTGCTAATTTTATATTGACTTTTAATAATTTACTGACTATAATAATTAAAGATTGAATTTTAGGAGGTATAATTACAATGGAAAAAGGAAGTTTAAGTATACATAGCGAGAATATTTTTCCTATAATAAAAAAGTGGTTATATTCTGACCATGATATATTTTTAAGGGAAGTTGTATCAAATTCTTGTGATGCCATTACAAAGATAAAAAAATTAAATGGAATGGGTGAGTTAGATCTTGCTGAAGACGAAAAATTTAGAGTGGATATTGTTTATAATGAAGCTGATGCAACAATTACAATAAGCGATAATGGTGTTGGTCTTGATGAGGAAGAAGTTAAAAAGTACATAAATCAAATAGCTTTTTCTGGGGCAGAGGACTTTTTGAACAAGTACAAAGATAAGGCTGATAATGAACAGATAATAGGTCACTTTGGCCTTGGATTTTATTCTACTTTTATGGTAAGTGATTATGTTGAAATACAGTCTTTATCGTATAAAGAAGGTTCGAAGCCAGTTCACTGGAAGTGTGATGGTGGTACAGAGTATGAGATAGGTGAAGGCAGTAGAGCGACTAGAGGTACAGACATTATATTACATTTAGGTGAAGAGGGTAAAGATTTTAAAAACCAAGCTAAAATCAGACAAACTCTTAATAAGTATTGTTCATTTATGCCTTATGAAATATATTTTAAAAATGCAGATGATAAAGAAGTGGATGATGAAGGCAATAAAATTGAAAAAAGTCCTATTAACAATGTAAACCCTCTCTATACAAAAAAGCCAAATGAATGCGGTGATGAAGATTACTTGAACTTTTATAGAGAAACATTTATGGATTTTAAAGAGCCGCTTTTTCACATTCATTTGAACATGGATTTTCCATTTAATTTAAAAGGGATTCTTTATTTTCCTAAGATTAATACAGAGTTTGAAAGTATAGAAGGACAGGTTAAACTATACAATTCTCAAGTTTTTGTTGCGGATAATGTAAAGGAAGTAATACCTGAATATCTCTTGCTTCTTAAGGGGGTTATGGATTGTCCAGACCTTCCGTTAAATGTGTCTAGAAGTTTCTTGCAAAACGATGGTTTCGTTAAAAAGATTTCTGATTATATAACTAGAAAGGTTGCGGATAAGTTAAAAGAAATATACAAAGATGATAAGGATAAGTACACTCAGATTTGGGATAGCATAAATCCTTTTATAAAATATGGAAGTATCAGAGATGAGAAATTTTATGATAGAGTTAAACCTGCTATCATTTATAAAACAACTGTAGCTGATTATGTGAGTCTTGATGATTTTCTTGAAAGAAACGAAGAAAAAACAGCCAAAAAGGTATTTTATGTAACTGATGAAAACACTCAAGCTAAGTATGTAAAGATGTTTGAAGAGGCTGGACTAGAGGCGGTAATTTTGACTGATAGAATTGACCAAGCGTTTATATCTAGTATTGAAGCCAAGAATGAAGGAGTTTCGTTTGCAAGGATAGATGCCGATATAGAGGATGTTTTGGCAGAAAAGTTGGATGAGGAAAGTGTAAAGGAAAATGAAGAAGAAGCTAGTAAATTAGCCACTTTATACAAGGATAATCTCGGCATAGAAGTAAAAGTAAAGCTTGAAAATCTAAAAGATAAAAATACTTCTGCACTTATAGTTTTGGCAGAACAGAGTAGAAGAATGCAAGATATGAGTAAGATGTATGGCTTTATGGGAATGGGAACGGATATGCCATCAGATGAGACTTTACTCTTAAATAAAGAAAACAAACTTGTTAAGTTTATTATTGAAAACAAGGAAGTAGAAGATAAAAAAGAAGATTTAAATTTGTTACTATCTCATATTTATGACCTTGCTATGATGAGTCATAAGCCATTAGAAGCTGAAAGAATGACAAAGTTTATAGAAAGAAGTAATCAAATTTTAGAGCGAATAATGTAAATAAAAATGAGAATCCTACATAAAAAATTATGTGGGATTTTCTTTCTTATGATAGCAAAATTTGTTTGTAAGATTTTAAATTTTTATTATTAAATAAGTATAAACAAATTTTAGAAATATTTAATTTTCAAAAAGTTTATGATATAATTTCAAGTAACTATTTATTTTTGAAAAGATATAATAAAAGTTAATAAAAAGAATTATAAGGTAAAGGTAAATATGAAAATTTTTCCAGATGTTTATGCAGAAAGTGTTTTTAAAATTAATTATAAAAAGTTGTATGAGAAGGGCATTAGAAATATAATTTTTGATGTTGATAATACATTAATTAGTTATGATGAAAGTGAGCCGAATAAGAGATTGATAAGTTTATTTGACCATATAGAAAAACTTGGATTTACAATTTTTTTGGTTTCTAACAATACGCATGAGAGGATTGCTTATTTTAGCAAAAACTTGGATTTTCATGTTGTTGCAAATTCAAATAAACCTTTGCCATTTAAGGTTAAAAAAAGCCTGAAGGGTCATACAATAAACAAAGGTAATACAGTTATAATTGGTGATCAGCTTATGACGGATGTTCTTTTTAGTAAGTTTTTAAAGATTAGAAGTATTTTGGTAACGCCAATTTCTGTTAGAGATATGTGGTATACTAAACCATCAAGAAAGATAGAAAAATTCTTGTTAAAATTTGACAAGAGGCTAGCAAAGTATGATTTCAGATAGGAAGCTTAAGTTAGGGCTTGTTGGCGAGAATATAGGAACTAGTTTATCACCTGTTTTGCATAGGATATTAGCTGATGAAAAGAAAGTTGATATAGAGTACGGACTTTATGAGCTTAATGGTGATCTTGAAAGCTTTATAAAACAATTTAAAAAATCTTTATTTACAGGAATAAATATTACGAAGCCTTATAAAAAATCTTTTTTGGAATTTGTGGATAAAGTTGAAATTAATGCCAAAAAGATTGGAGCTATTAATGTTTTATCTTTAAATGATGAAAAAATAAACGCTTATAATACAGATTATTGGGGGGCTTATCAAGCTTTAAAACAGAATGATTGTAAAGTAGAGGGAAGAACAGTTATTGTGCTTGGTGCTGGTGGAGCAGCTAGGTCTGCTGTTTATATGGCGGGGAAGTATGGAGCCAGTAAGGTTGTTATAGTAAATAGAACTTATGAAAAAGCTGAGAAGATAATTAGTGATATGAAAAAGTATTTTACAAATAGTTTTTATTGCCTTACTTATGATGAATTTAGAAAAACCGATGAATATAAGGACTTTATTTTGATTAATGCTACTTCTGTAGGTATGAAAGGTTTTTTGGAAGAGTCCATACTAGATGATGAGATTATTTCGGGTGCGAGCTTTTTTATGGATATGGTCTATTCTCCTAATATTAGTAAAAGCAGAGAGTTTGCGAGTGGAAAGGGGATAAATAATATTAATGGACTAGATATGTTGTTTTTTCAGGGTCTTAGAGCTTTTGAAATATGGACGGGGTTAACCTTTGATGCTATTGAAATAGAAAGATCGTATAATACTTTTGTTAACTTTGTAGATGGAGAGAGTAAAGTATATAACTGATTGTAATTTACAGATTTAATGACTTGGATATTAAGGGGTTTTTGATGGAAAATATCATTTTAATAGGTTTTATGGGCAGTGGAAAATCAAGTGTGGGCAAGGAACTTAGCAAAATGCTTAAGATGGACTTTATAGATATGGATGATGAGATTGAAAATAGGGAAAAACGAAGTATTAAAGAAATATTTGATAAAGAAGGCGAGGACTATTTTAGAAAGCTTGAGAATGAACTTTTTCAATCTTATTATAATAAAAGAAGTGGTATTGTTATAGCTTCTGGTGGTGGAATAGTTGAGAGTGTTAAAACTGAAGAAATTAGAAAGTTTGGAAAGGTTATATTTTTGCACGCTAGCAAGGAAGAACTTTTGAGGAGAACCATAGGTTCCGATAGACCTCTTCTTATGGTTGAGGATGTTGAAAAAGTTTTTGATGATTTACTTGATAAGAGACAAGCCTTATATGAGAACGCTTCTGATTTAATAGTTCAGACTACAGATAAGAAGATAAAAAATATTTGTAAAGAAATAGTGGAGATGATTTGATGAACATATTAGTGCTTCATGGTCCCAATTTGAATTTATTGGGTAAAAGAAAGCCGGAGATATACGGTAATAGAAGTTTAGAAGATTTGGATAATATGATAATAGAGCACTCTCAAAATCTAGGTATAGAAATTGAAACATTTCAGTCTAATCATGAGGGTAGTTTAATAGATTTGATACATGACAGATGTGAAGAAATTGATGGTATTATAATTAATGCAGGTGCCTTAAGCCATTACAGTTATTCACTTAGAGATGCCATTGAAAGCGTTGGTGTAAATACTGTTGAAGTACATATTTCAGATATATATAACAGAGAGGAATTTAGAGCGAAATCAGTTCTTAGTGATGTTTGTAAAAAGACTATAGCAGGAAAAGGTTTTGAAGGATATATAGAGGCGGTTGATGTTCTTGTAGAACTCAATAATTGACTTTATGAAATTAATGTGAATGAATAGAACTTTGCTTATATTAATTTTGGAGGAATTAATATGAATGTAGGATATAGCGTTGCCTTAGTGGGAGGTATAATGTCCTTTTTTACACCTTGTATTTTGCCATTGCTTCCAGTTTATTTTGGATATTTGGCAGGTGAAGCTGTAAACGATTTAGACAATGAAAAAATAAATAAAAAATTACTAATTAACGCGTTTGGATTTGTGTTGGGATTAACAACTCTAAATATACTTTTAGGATTTGGAGTTACTGCACTTGGAAATACTTTTTCTTCTGGTGGTGACTTATTTAGAATAATTGGAGGAGTTCTTGTAATATTATTTGGCTTTTACTTTATTTTTGATTTTAAACTTGCATTTTTAGAAAAAGAAAGTAAGGTTGAATATAAAAATTATGCCCCTACATTTTTTAAATCATTTGTGCTTGGAGTTGCATTTAACTTTGGTTGGACTCCGTGTAATGGCCCTATAATTGGTACTATACTTGCGATAGCAACCTTCCAACATGACTATGCAAAGGCAGGTCTTTTGATGTTGGTATATTCTTTAGGATTTTCGGTGCTGTTTTTATTGTCGGCATTGTTAATTGGGATTTTTCTAAAGAAAGTTAGAGGGATATACAAGCACTTCAGAATGATTAAAATCGTTAGTGGTGTATTAATGGTAATTGTAGGATTACTTATGATATTTAACAAATTGCAATTTTTAAATGTCATTTAGAAAAGGAGAAGATATGAAAAAATTATTTATGTTGCTTTTAATTTTGACTATTGCGGTATTTGCATTTTCGAGTTGTTCAAAGCAAGAAAATAAGAAAGAAGATAATACATCTAAAGTAGAAAACAAAATTGAGGTTTCTAAAGAAACTATTGAGAAAAGTTCAGAAGAAAAAAGTGAAGAAAATAAAACTAAAGCAGTTGATTTTACTTTAAAAGATAAAGATGGTAACGACATTAACTTAAGTGATTATAAAGGGAAGATTATTTTTCTTAATTTCTTCACTACTTGGTGTACGTATTGTCGCAAGGAACTTCCTGACTTAGAGGAACTTTCACTCGAATATGGAGATGATGTGGAATTCCTATTAGTGGATGTGTATACATCGGAAAATATTTCTGTTGAAGAAGTTTATAAGTGGTATGATGATTTTAATTATACAATGCCTATGGTAGCAGATGTAGATGGAACAGTTATTGAAACTTATCCAGTTCAAGGATTTCCAACTACTTATGTAATAGATAAGGATTTTAATGTTATGGGATATTTACCAGGGATGATTACAAAAGAGGACGGCAAGAATATTATTGAAGGGATACTTAAAAAATAATGAATGACGGTAGATTTGATAATTATAATGAAAAAGCTTTAGAAGTAATTGAAAAATCCAAGAAGATTTCTAAGAGATTAGAATCTGGGTATATTGGAACAGAGCATATTTTACTTGCTCTTGCTTCTGTTGGTGAGTCAATAGCATACAAGGTACTATCCTCAGAAGGTGTTACTTATAAAAAACTTTTAAAGATTTTAAAAGATAAGTATTTGATAGAAAGTAGTGGTGATTCCGTCATCACTTTTTCTGCTAGAGCAAATAAAATATTAAGTGAGAGTTCAGAGATTGCAAGGACTTATGGTGTTGACTTACTTGGAACAGAGCATATACTTCTTGCTATTTTAAAAGAGAGAAGTGGGGTAGCTGATAGGATTTTATCGGATCTAGATATTGAAAAGAATACCTTGATAAAAGCTATTGAAAAGATAGTTGGACCACTTATGCACTTTGGAAATATTCCAATTGATAATGATGCTGAGTCAGATGGAAGTGCTTTAGATAAGTATTGTAAAGATTATACATTGATGGCTTATGAAAGGAAATTTGATCCAGTAATAGGAAGAAAAAGTGAACTTGGGAGAATTGCTCAGATACTTACAAGGAGGACGAAGAATAATCCTCTTTTGGTAGGTGATCCTGGAGTGGGTAAAACAGCTATAATAGAAGCCTTTGCGTCTAATATTGTTAGTGGTGCAGTTCCTGAACAGCTTGAAAATAAGAGGCTTTTAGCACTTGATTTAACAGCTATGCTCGCTGGAACTAGATATAGAGGAGATTTTGAAGAAAGAATAAAAAATGTTCTTGAAGAAATAGTTAGTTCAGGGGATGTTATTTTATTTGTTGATGAGATACATACACTTATTGGTGCGGGATCTGGTGAAGGCTCTTTGGATGCCTCAAATATAATAAAACCTTATCTTGCAAGAGGTGAGATTAAGTTAATTGGAGCAACTACAAATAGCGAATTTAAAAAATATTTATCTAAGGATAAGGCATTAGAAAGGCGTATGCAAAAGATATCCGTTGAAGAAACTACGGATGTTGAAACATTAGAAATTTTAAAAGGTCTTAGGAAAATATTTGAAAAGCACTATAAGCTTAGGATTACAGATTCAGCGTTAGAACAGGCAGTTTATTTATCGAAGAGGTATATTACCGATAGATTTTTACCTGATAAGGCAATCGACACGCTTGATGAAGCTTGTAGTAAGTCTAAATTAGGTCTAAGTATTTTACCTGATAAGATATTGAAAATAAAGAATGAGCTTGACCTAGTTATAAGGGAGAGAAATGAACTTATGAAAAACCTTGATATTGAAAGGTTAAATGAGATTAATAAGTTAGAACTTGACCTTGATAAAAAATACGAGGCGGCATATAGAAGATGGAAAAGAGCTAATTCTAAAAAAGAGATAGTAGTTGATGATTCTGATATAGAGATTATTATTAGTGATCAGACTGGAGTTCCGATTACAAAGTTAAATCAAAGTGAGAGCCAAAAGTTGAACAATCTTTCAAAGGAACTTAAAAAGAGAGTTATCGGTCAGGATGAGGCGGTAGAAGTCTTATCAAGGGCGATAAAGAGAGGTAGGTTGGGTTTGGCAGACCCTGATAAACCACTTGGAAGCTTTCTTTTCTTAGGACCAACAGGAGTTGGAAAAACAGAGCTTAGTAAGGCGCTTGCTATAAGTTTATTTGGTGAAGAAAAAGCGCTGATAAGACTCGATATGAGTGAATATATGGAAAAGCATTCAGTTTCCAAGATAATAGGTTCACCTCCAGGATATGTAGGATTTGAAGAAGGTGGTGGACTAAGTGAGCAGGTTAAGAAGAAGCCCTACAGTGTTGTTTTATTTGACGAAATTGAAAAAGCTCATCCAGACGTTTTTAATATACTATTACAGATACTTGATGATGGACATATTACAGATAGTTCAGGTGTTAAAATAGACTTTAAAAATACGGTTATAATTATGACTGGTAATGTTGGAGCTAGGACTATTGTTAGTAACAAGCAGTTAGGCTTTACTGCTAATAATGAGAAGAAAATAGATTATGCTACCATGAAGAAAAATGTAATGGATGAAAGCAAAAAACTTTTTAAGCCAGAGTTTTTAAATAGAATAGATGAGTTTGTTGTATTTAAGAGCCTTGATAGAAAGGATATGATAAGCATAGTAGACATTACATTTGAAGAACTTAAAGAGAGAGTTAAACAGGAAGTTGGCATATATGTTAGTTTAACTTTTGCAGCGAAAAAATATTTGGCTGATAAAGGTTTTGATGAAGTATATGGTGCTAGACCTGTAAAGCGTGCTATGGTAAACTTAGTACAAGATAAATTGACTGATTTGATATTATCAGGAGAATTTAAAAGCGGTGATAAAATAACTATTGGATATAAGAAAGGCTCTTTAAGTTTTTCGAAAAAATAAAATAGTTTTAGTTTTTATGACGATAGTATTTTTGATAAACATTATAAAAAAGATTAATAAAGTAAATGCTTTATGAGGAGGAAAAATGGCAGGAATAGTAGAATTAATTAGGATTGAGGAATCAGGAAAAATAAGTTTTGGAAATCATTTGATGGACAAGAAAAAGAAAATTAGCGATTTTGAAGTTGGGGCTGATGTATACAAGGTGAAAACTTTTGCAGAATTTACTAAATTAGAAAAAAACGGTAAGTTTTTATACGAGTCAAATCCTGGAACTACAGTTTATGAGTTGTCTTTATCTGATAATGGTATTGAATTTTATGTAGAAGGTGAGAAGGAAGCGACTATAATAGTTGGACTTGAATCAAATACTAATTATAACATTATAATAGATAATAGGATAAATGGAACAGTTAAGTCAAGCATATCTGGAAAGATAAGCTTTAGTATAGATTTTAATGAAGAAACAAAAAAAGTTGAAGTAATGAAAGAGTAAAAAATTGGGTAAATCAAAGACTGTCTTTGTTTGTAGTAATTGTGGACGTGAAAGTTCTAAGTGGATGGGGCAATGCCCATCCTGCTACGAATGGAATTCTTATATTGAAGAAGTAAAAGTAAATAAAACAGGAGCATCTGCGAAAAAAGTTAACTATGGTATGCAAGCGATTAGTAAGATGACTGATATTAGTCTTAAAGAAGATAGGGAACTTAGTGGCATTGGTGAGCTTGATAGTGTATTGGGGGGAGGCTTGGTTAGAGGCTCTCTTCTTCTTATTGGTGGAGATCCTGGTATCGGTAAGTCGACCCTTATTATGCAACTTGCGGAGAGTATTTCTGTCAAGGGACAAAAGGTGCTTTATGTATCGGGTGAAGAGTCCGCCAGTCAATTGAAATTAAGAGCAAATAGGTTAAAAGTTAAAGGTGACAATATTTACATCAAATGTGAAACGGCATTTTCTTTAATTGAAGATGAGATTGTAAAGTTTTCACCCGATTTAATAGTGATTGACTCTATACAGACCATATATTGTGATGATTTATCATCTGCTGCTGGTTCTGTTTCTCAGGTTAGAGAACTAACTAATAGGCTTATGAATATTTCTAAGGGTAAAAGTATTACGACTATAATTATTGGTCATGTTACCAAGGATGGAGCGATTGCTGGACCTAGGGTGCTTGAACATATGGTGGATACAGTTCTTTATTTTGAAGGCGAGTCGTCAATGACATATAGGGTTATAAGAACAGTCAAAAATCGTTTTGGTTCATCTAATGAAATTGGTGTTTTTGAAATGACGGACACTGGACTTATCGAGGTCAAAAATCCGTCTAAATACATGTTGACAGGTAAGCCAGTTGGAAGAAGTGGCTCTGTTGTGACTTGTGCAATGGAGGGTAGTAGACCTATTCTTATCGAAGTTCAAGGTCTTGTTAGCAAGACTAATTATGGTATGGCTAGGAGAAGCGCAAATGGTGCTGATGCAAACAGGACTAATCTTTTGGTTGCCGTTATGGAAAAAAGACTTGGAATAAGTATGGCGGAATATGATAGTTACGTCAATGTTGCTGGTGGATTGAAGGTAAACGAACCCTCGGTTGACCTAGCTATAATTTGTGCTATTTATTCTAGTTTTAGAAATGTTGTCATTGATGAGCAAACTATAATAATTGGTGAAGTTGGTCTTACAGGTGAGGTTAGAGGTGTAACCCAGTTTGCTAAGAGAGCAATGGAAGCTAAGAAACTTGGTTTTAAGAGGATAATTGCACCAAAGGTAAATGTCGATGAGAGTAAACATTACAAAGGTTTGGAATATTTAGGAGTTGATGAAGTTAAAGATGCTCTAAATATCTTGTTAGGAAGGTAAGTTATGACTGTTGGATTAAAACGAGTTGCAGTTATTTTATTATCCATATTGATTCAAATAGCCTTTATAGGATTAGTTTTTTGGGTATTTCCTGAATTATGGCAAATCTTTGTAATCGCTTTTACACTTATGGCTGTTATTGTTATGTTGTTGATTATTAGATACAACATAAGCCCTGATTATAAATTGACTTGGATTTTTGTAATATTTATTTCGCCAGTTTTAGGTACAATAATATTCTTAATATCCAAGAGGCAGTTATTTAAAAAGTATGATTCAAACTTAGTTTTTAGTAGAGAATTTAATAGTAGGTTAGATGATGACTATGATGATTTTTTAAATAAGAATGTAAGTATGAAAAAGCAGGCTTATTATCTTAAAAAAAGGGCAAATGCAAATATTTATAAGAATAATAGTACAAAGTATTATAAACTTGGAGAAGAGCTTTGGAGAGACCTTTTAATTGAGTTAGAAAAGGCTGAAAAGTTTATTTTTATGGAATACTTTATTGTCGAGGATGGAATAATGCTACAATCCATTGTTGATATATTAATGAAGAAGGCGGCTGAGGGTGTTGAAATAAGGTTTTTGTTTGACAGTTTTGGAAGTCTTTTAAAAGCACCTGACCATTTTAGTAGAGATTTAAATAGAGCAGGAATAAAGTGTATAGCTTTTAATAGTAAAATAAGAATTTTGAACTTTGGTTTTAATAATAGAGACCATAGGAAGATAACTGTTATAGATGGAAAGGTCGCCTTTACTGGTGGAATAAATTTAGCTGATGAGTATATAAACAAGGTAAATAGGTTTGGACATTGGAAGGATACAGGGATTAGGATAAAAGGTAGCTCTGTGGATTCTTTTACTAAGATGTTTTTAACTTTGTGGGGAATATGTAAGGATGAGCTACCTGATTATAATAATTTTATATTAGGACGAGAAAATGCTGAGGTTTATAATGCAGATGCTGTCAATGCATTTGTGGCTCCTTATACAGACTATCCAAGAGATGGTGAGGAAGTAGGGGCAACTATGTATGGAGAAATGGTGAACTCATCACAAAATTATGTATACATAACGTCACCGTATTTGATTTTAGATTATAATATGATGAATGATTTGATAATAGCGGCAAAATCAGGAGTAGACGTAAGAATAATTGTTCCAGGAGTACCTGATAAAAAGACTATTTATATGCTAACTCGTTCATTTTATACTCCACTACTTAAATCAGGTGTTAGAATATTTGAATATACACCAGGTTTTATACATTCTAAACAATTTGTAAGTGATGATAGTAGTGCTATAATAGGTACTATAAACTTAGATTATAGGTCGTTAACTCATCACATAGAAAATGCAGTTTGGCTAGTAAATACGGAAACTGTAAAAGATATAAAAGTCGATTTTTTGGAAACACAAAGTAGGTCGAGGGAAGTAGATGTCAATGAAAAGAGGAACTCGCTTTTTATGGAAGTTTTTGTACTTCCTATACTACGTGCTTTTGCGCCATTGTTTTAATAATATTATTTAGAGGAGTCTTATGTATAGATTTAAGGATAAAAAGAGTGTAGTTATAGTATTAGTTTCTGCCGTTTTACTTGGGATTATTGTTGGTTCGATAGCGGCTATTTTTGGATTGATTTTAATAAAAATAACTAATTTTAGGTATGAGCACTACAGTTATTTGTTGCCGTTCTTGTCTATTTCTGGTTTGCTAATTGTATTGATTTATAGAAAGATAGGTAGGAATAGTTCGAAGGGTATGACCTTGGTTTTTGAAAAGGCTCATGGTGCTGATGAGAAGATTCCGGCTATTATGATACCGCTAGTTATAATTACAACTTGGATTACACACCTTTTCGGTGGTTCTGCTGGTAGAGAGGGAGTATCTGTTCAGATAGGTGCGACAGTTGGATATAAGATAGGTGAGTTTTTTAAAAGTGAGGAAATAAGTCATGTTCTTCTAATTGCTGGTATGGCTGCAGGTTTTGCTGGTCTTTTTAGAACTCCGATTGCTGCTATTTTCTTTGCGATGGAATTACTAGTTGTTGGTAGAATGTCATATTATGCACTTATTCCTGCTACGATAGCTGCTTTCACTGCTTACAAAACATCCGAATTTATAGGTCTTGAAAAATTTACCTTTATAATTCATACAGATGGTCAGTTGATTTATAGTCCTGAATTTATTATTAAGATAGTTATTATGGCTATATTGTTTGGGCTTACAGGAAGACTTTTTGCAGCCTTGCTTAAATATTTGAAAAAATATTTTGGAGAAAAGCTAGACAATCCTTATAAAAAGATATTTGTTATTGGTGTTTTAGTTAGTATAGTAATATTGTTTTTCCATCAAGGTAGATATGCGGGACTAGGTCTTAGACTTATTTCAGATAGCTTAAACGGTGGAACAATTTATTCTTATGATTTTTTGATTAAATTATTACTTACAACTGTAACACTTGCAGCAGGATTTCAAGGTGGAGAAGTTACACCGCTTTTTGCTATTGGTGCCTCTTTAGGAGCATTTTTGGCACTTGTCTTAGGGTTTAATGTTCCGCTTAGTGCTGCGCTTGGTTATGTTGCTGTTTTTTCAAGTGCGACAAATACCTTATTAGCACCTATTTTTATTGGTGGCGAGGTATTTGGATATGAGCATATGCCACTTTTTGTATTTGTTACGATAATAGCTTATAGTGTAAATGGAAACAGGACAATATATGCTAGACAGGATATTTTAAGGGTAAATTATAAGAAAAAATAGATAAAAAATGTAATCACAAATGTTTTAACTATGATATAATATAAGAAAAACTAGGAGCAAGAAAGTATGAAATTATTAAAAAAAGCCTTGGATATTGCAGCGATAGGTTATATTGGTTCTTCATTTTATTATCAGTATAACGTATCTCATCCTGATACTTGGGGATATGAAGATGTTATTGAATATGGAATAGAAAATGGTTATTTCGAAGAAGATTTTGTTAGGAATTTCAAAAAAGAACTCGTTATTCTTCGTTCTGAATTTGGATATGACTTATATGGATATTTTATAGATAATGGAAGCGATAAGAATGTGATATTTAGTCATGGCATTACTTCCAATATTTATGGAATGATGAAATATGCTCCTATTTACTTGGAAATGGGATTCAATATTTTTGCTTATGACCATAGAAATCATGGTAGAAGTGGTGGTAGTAATACTACGTTTGGATACTTTGAAAAAGATGATTTAGAAACAGTTGTTCAGTGGGTGAGAGACCGCGTTGGTAAAGATAAGGTGATTGGTGTTCATGGAGAGTCCATGGGTACAGCTATTGCCTTGCAACATCAAGCTAAATATAGGAGTGCTGATTTTGTTGTTGCTGATTGTGGATTTGCTACTATGAATGGTATTCTTAGAGAGATTGGTGAGCGTGATGCAAATGCTCTTGTCAGGGCATCTAGACCATTGGCTTCCCTAATAAATAAAGCATTTGGAGCTGATTTTTATATGAATATTTCTCCGCTAAAGGCTGTGGAAAAGATAGAGGCGCCAGTATTTTTTGTTCATGGTGATGCAGATGACTATGTATATCCTAGTAATTCAAGAGATATGTTTGCTGCTAAACTTCATGGTTACAGAAAAATATACTATGCAAAAGGTGCAATGCATGCTAGGTCTATAGTTATGGACAGAGAGGGATATAATAGAGAACTAAGAGAATTCTTTAAGGATATTGGAGTTTTGTAGACTGCTTTTTATTTAAGGGAATTTTTATAAAAAATTAGAGCGAGTTGTATTTAAGCATAGCTTATAAACTCGCTCTTTCTTTATTTAAACTTATTATAAACGCTATTGTA
>PDWI01000530.1_pt1 | contig 61745 bp, 52 predicted proteins | sample 1430891 | NCBI WGS metagenome assembly PDWI01 (sample SAMN01162508, study PRJNA174530) | Oral metagenome, whole genome shotgun sequencing project. | biome: Marine environment; feature: Marine mammal; material: Swab sample of the gingival sulcus; isolation source: swab sample of gingival sulcus... | reverse complement strand
TTGGACCAAATGCCAATGTTGATATGGGTGGTAACCAAATCCATAATGTTGCACCGGGTAAGGCACCAGGCGATGCGGTTAATTTCTCTCAATTGAACAATCTTGGTGACAAGTTAAATGATAAGATTGATGATGTTGAAGATGATGCGAATGCAGGTACCTCATCTGCAATGGCACAAGCAGCTATTCCGCAAGCTTATATCCCTGGTAAAACTATGCTTGCTGGTGGTATCGGCACTTATAACGGACAATCTGCAGCAGCGGTTGGTGTATCTAAACTATCAGACAATGGTCGTTGGGTATTCAAATTGCAAGGTTCTGCAGATACCAGCGGTAATTTAGGTGCAGCAGGCGGTGTAGGCATGCACTTTTAATCTTAACTTTTAGACTTTAAATAAAAAACGCTCTCAATTTGAGGGCGTTTTTTTGTTTTGTTCATTTCGTTTAGTTTTGTTTTGACACAACAGTTTATTATTTTGATACTAACGTACTGATAGGGTAGAAAATAGTAGGATATGGTGAATGAGTTGAATTTGTGGTACCTACAGTGTAGGTGGTCAGGTCAAACTTGCTCGAAGTATTAGTTATACATCTTCGCTTGTTTTCCTTGTACTATGTACTATAGTCGTAGATAAGATAAATCATTACGGTGTCAAGCTCGCTTGCAGTATTACTTGTACATCGGCACTGGCTTTTCTTGTAATACATTTACTTTTGTTTGACTATACTTTCTTATTTTGCTTACTGTATAAAAAACGCCATCTTTGCAAAGGCAAAAATGACGTATGATAGTTGTTTGTGTAAACAATAAATGGCTTAGGTGTTAGAACCAAGTATAGGTAAGCGAACCAAATAGGTTAGTGCCATCCATTGCGTACTGTTCACCATAGGTATCAATGGTAGTATATTTTTCATTGGTTAGGTTATTAATTCGTAACGTTGAAGATAGGTTGGGTGTTAATTGGTAGTTACCAATAAAGTTTAATAAAGTATAGTTATCCATACGTGTGCCTAAATCATAGCCATAGGTATCATTAGCATATCGTGTACCAACATATTCTACTTCAGCTCTAATATCAAAGTCATTAGCCTGATAACCTGCATAGGCTTTACCTTTATGCTTTGGTCTAAATTTAATTTGCTCACCATTATAAACACCAGATTTGTTGATAGCATCTTGATAATCATAACTAAAACCAAATATATTGTTATTAACAAACCAGTCTGAGGTAACATTGGTTCCAGAAATTCGTGCTTTATTGATATTACCTTTTACCCAACCATTGTTTGGATCATAGTCAATTAAATTTTTGATGTCAGAATAATAACGAGTGATACGAGTTGAGTGGTTGTCGCCATTAAGCTGGGCAAAAAACTCATAGTTTTCGCTTTCTTCAGGTTCTAGGTCAGGATTGCCACTACCTGGATAATATAAGTCATTAAAGCTTGGTTGCCTAAATGCTGTATTATAAGATGCTCCAAAACGTAAACTTTCTGAGAGATTTTTTGCTAAACCTATATTAAACGTATGTTGTGTGTCATAATCAGAATAATCATCTATACGCATATTGGTTTGTATATCATAGCTTTCATTGCCATAATTATAGCCAACAAAAGCACTTTTAGTTTTTCTATCTTCAGTATTATAATTTGCTTCACTCGTATTTAAAGATTGTTTTAGGTACTCTGCACCAAACACAAGGTTGCCTGGTATCTTAGTAATAACAGATTCTAGACGAATATGTTTTTGTTTATTATCAAATTTGCTACCTTTAGGGCTTTTACTGTCAAAAGCTTCAACTTCTGAAATGCTGGTACCATAGTTGAGAGTAGTAGTAGCATGGTCATGAGCGACCTCTACATAGGCATTAATTGAACCATTATTGTTATTGGCGTATGTGTTAGTGTAGCTAGAACCATTATCGTACTCTACGGTTGAGCGGCTGTATAGTCCATTAACACCAACTTTTACTTTATCATTAAGTTGTTTTGATGCAGTGAGTGAGTAGTTGTCTGATTCAAATCCATCTTTATCGTTATAATAATTGCTATAAGGATTGTTAGCGGGTTGCTTAATAGCATTAAATCCATCAGTTTCATTATGAGTGGCAGATAGAGCAAGTTTGTTACCCTCATCATCACTAACAACAGCAGTTGCACCATATAAAAATTGATTATTTGAACCTGCACCGGCGGTTATTGAAAATTGGTTATAATCGTTACTAGACTTGGTGAAAATTTGAATTACACCACCCATGGCATCTGCCCCATAAATACTAGTACCTGATGCTCCATGCAAAATTTCAATGCGTTTTATATGTTCGGCAGGTAGTAGGTTAATGGGCGGTTGTCCTGAAGCTAATGAACTAAAACGTACACCATCAATTAAAACCAATACTTGACTGCTGTCATAACCTCGTAGATAGAAGCTACTTTTTTTTCCCATTCCTCCACTTTCATAAAAACCAATACCTGGTTGTTTTCTCAAAACATCTAATACGGTTTGCCCTTGATAGCGTTGTAAATCTTGCTCATCAATTAGGGTGGTTTGGGCAATCACTTCACTTACTTTGCTTGGGCTGCGGGTTGCAGTTACTGTAATTGGGTCTAGAGTCGCAACGGGTATATTGGATGCTTCGTTAATGTTAGTGGTATTGGCATAACTGAAGGTTGAAAGTGGGCTAATTGCTGCAAAAATGGCAGAATTAATCGCAATGTATTTTGGTTTTAAGATAGTCATAATAACTCTGTTTAATTAACGATAGTGAACGAACTGAATTTGTGCTACGGTGTCAAAATCGCTCGAAGTATGAGTTATACATCTTCGCTCGTTTTCCTTTTACCACTTTCTCATTTCGCTCACTATAAGTGCAGATGAAAAATAATAATTATATCAATAAATTTAGCCAACTAAAATGGCTAGAATATGTGTGTTATGAATAAAACAAAAAAACTCGCCCAACTTTTTGAGCGAGTTTTAACAGACTAAGATATAAGATAATCATGTACGATTATTTATTGTTACGCTCTTTCCAGTATGGGGCGTTGTTAATGCCAAACTTTTCTGGATCGTAAGTGTATTTGCTGACACCAGCTTTACGTTGTTGCTCATAATCTTTAAGGGCAGCAATGGCAGGTTTTGATACCAAAAAGATGATAATAATACCAATAATGTTTAACCAAGCCATTAAGCCAACACCAACATCACCCATATTCCAAATATAGCCAGCACTGTTAATACCACCATAAGCAACCATCAGCATGATTAGTACTTTAACTACAAATAAGCCTGCTTTATGAGCATCTTTGCCAAAAAAGCGAGTGAGGTAAGTGATGTTTACCTCGGCAATGTAGTAGTATGCCAAAATGGTTGTAAAAGCAAAGAAGAAAATAGCAACTGCAATAAAGGTATCACCAAAAGTGCCAAAGGTTGCTTCCATTGCCATTTGAGTAAAAGCAGGTGAATTAATTTCTATTGCTGCATCAACGTTTTGTACTAAAAAGCCATCTTCTAGTGTACCTTTGATGTTGTACAAACCTGTTGATAAAATCATAAAGGCAGTTGCCGAACAAATAAATAGTGTATCAACATAAACGGAGAATGCTTGTACCAAACCTTGCTGTGCAGGATGGTCAACTTCTGCTGCACCAGCCGCATGAGGACCCGTACCTTGACCAGCTTCATTAGAGTAAATACCACGTTTTACCCCCCAACCAATTGCCGCACCAAAACCCGCTTGTGCAGTAAAGGCATCACCAATAATCATACCAAAAACATGAGGAATTTGGTCAAAGTTTAGTACCATAATAACAAGTGCTAAAACAATATAGCCAATTGCCATAAATGGAACAATTAATTGTGTAAAGTGTGCAATGCGTTTAATACCGCCAAAGATAATGGTCGCTAATACTACTAGAATAATACCAAGACCAATTAAACGGTATGCACCTATTTCGCCAAAGATACCTGTATTAATTTGAGAACCTTCACCAAATACTTGTGTTATCGCATTGACCACGCCATTTGCTTGTACCCCAGGTAAGAAAATACCACAGGCAATGATTGATGCAAATGCAAAAATAATGCCGTAGATTTTTAAGCCCAATGCCTTTTCAAAATAATAAGCTGGACCACCACGGTATTCACCTGTTACATCATCTTTTTCTTTATATATTTGGGCAAGGGTAGATTCTGCAAACGCAGTAGATGCCCCCAAAAAGGCAACAACCCACATCCAAAATACCGCACCAGGACCACCAAAACCAATAGCCGCAGCAACACCAGCAATGTTACCCATACCAACACGTCCTGCTAAGGATACCGCCAATGCCTGAAAAGATGAAATACCGCTTTGGCTAGCTTTACCACTAAATAGTAAGCGAACCATTTCGCCAAATAGGCGGACCTGTACAAAACGAGTTAGGATTGAAAAAAACAATCCTGCACCCAAGCATAAATAAACAAGTGCTGGGCTCCAAATAATGCCGTTTAACTGACTAATTAAATCTTCCATTAAAAAATCCTCCAATTTTAATGAGTTTGTATTCTTTTAATTGCCCATTTAAGTTAATCACTTAAGTGAGATAATTGTCTTTTTCTTTAAATACAAACGCATTATAAGTTTAACTTGTATGCGACAATGGTTTATCTTTTATATGCGGTTTATCTTGATATAAAAAAGACAAATACAAAGCGATGAGCAAACAAAAATAAATCACAATAAACGCTAAACTTTACAAAAAATAAAAATTATTTTACTTTTTGCAGCTTAGTTTACACAAACTTGCATATTGTTACTGCAAAGTGAATTAAATTTGCCATATTTTTTAATTAATTACCAGTAAAAAAAATGAATTTTAAGGTTTTTTATCAACTTTTTGTATAAAAAAGTATGTTTTATTAACAAAATCCTTGTTTTTAGCTCTTAAGGACATCATAAAACAATTAAGAGAATGATTAAATATAAGAGGATGATAAGTAGCATCTTATGGTTTTTTTTGTTTTGTATTTGATTGTTAATAGGCGTTGTGAAAAAACACGTTAGTTAACTTTCTGCCTGAATGTTTTTTAATGATGCAATGCACTAATATTTAAAACGCACTATTATTTAAAATACACTGGTGTTAAAAATGCAAGACTATTAAATTAACTTAGTGCTGGTTTATCGATTGCTGGTTTATTGATGATAACTGGTTCTGTTAGTATATAACCCAATCTTTTATATTTTAAACGTATCATGTTTTTTGATGTAAATAGAATCTTATTTAGGAGTAGCTTATGCGTTCTATCAAATCGGTTTTAAAACCACTGGTTTTATCAACAATAATTGGTTTGTCTTCTGTTAGCTTAACAGGCTGTGGTTATAACAAACTGCAAGCACAAGATGAGTCTGTCACTGCAGCTTGGAGTGAGGTAACTAACCAATATCAACGCCGTGTTGATTTGGTTGACAACTTGGTTGAGGTGACTAAAAAATATGCCTCGCATGAGCAAGAAGTATTTACAGAGGTTGCCCAGGCTCGGTCGCAAATTAGCGGTATGAAGGTTACGCCAGAAGTACTAAACGACCCAGAAATGCTTAAAAAATATCAAGAAGCCCAAGCAAATATGGGGGGTGCCTTGTCTCGTTTAATGGCTGTTTCTGAGCGTTATCCAAACTTAAAAGCAGATGCGTTGTTTCAAGACTTAACGGCACAGTTAGAAGGTACAGAAAACCGTATTTCAGTAGCCCGTAATCGTTATATCGAAGAAGTAAAAGGGTACAACACCACTGTGCGTCAGTTCCCTACAAACCTAACTGCCATGGTATTTGGTATGGATAGAAAAGAAAACTTTTCGGTTGAAAATGAAGCAGCAATCTCTACTGCACCAAAGGTTGACTTTGGGGATAGTAACACAACAGAGGCTTCTTCAAAATAATTTGAGGCACAGTTTGTGTATGTCGTTGTTTAAGTTTGTTAATGGCTTATCACTTTTTTATCTTATTACTTTTTTAAAGGTTTAAAAGTTTTACAAGTTTAAAAGGTGGTAAGCACTTGTTTTAAGTTACCTTAATCGAGCTTATCTATCTATGCTTTGTTTTTTATAGTGATTTTGTATTTAGCTTAGGCGCTAACTTGTTTACTTTTGTTTATTTTATTGATTGAGATTTTATCATTATGTTGTCATCAAACCGCTTGTTGTCTGCTGTGTTATTAAGCTTTGGGTTGTCTGTGTCTATGGCAACAACGGCTGCAAGTGCAGGCAATCAATCTAATGCGGCAATTGCCGTTGCCAGCACTGATAATGCTGATACAGCAAACAGTGCCAATAATAATGAGGCTGTTGCCGAAGACCTTGTTGTGATTGGGCAAGTTGCCAAAAAAAATGAAGCAGTAAACGAGGCGGTTTTAGGCAATGATGCGATTGGCGGTATTTTACCTGAAGCGTTGGGTGGTAGTGATAGTAATCAAACAGCATCTACCGATTCTGCACAAACGCAAAACAAGCAAACGCAAAACAAGGGCAAATCTCGTACTTCTACAGCACAAGGGGTGGCGGCGGACAAACTGATACTTAATGAGCCTGTTATTGATGAAGCGAATATTTTAACAGCATCAGAAAAGCAATATTTAAGCCAAAAACTACGCAATATTTATGAGCAAGGAAAAGCCCAAGCCGCCATTGTGATTGTGCCAACAACCAATGGTATGGATACCTTTAGTTATGCCATGAAAGTTGCAGACAGATGGCAATTAGGGAAAAAAGATACAGATGATGGTTTGTTGATTTTAGTATCCATTAATGACCGTGATATGTATATTTTAACGGGTTATGGCTTAGAAGGTGTATTGCCAGATGTGAGAATAAAACGTATTATCCGCAATGACATTACCCCATATTTTAAAGTGGGAGACTATGCAGGTGGTTTGGATGTTGGCTTAAGCAGAATTGAAGAAAGGCTAAATACAGACCCTAAAATTTTGGCACAAAAAGATGCACAAGATTCGGTTTCTGTTAATGCACCCAGCCCAATATTTTTATTTTTTGTTGCCTTTATTTTTGGCAAAATCATTACCGCCATTTTTGGTCGCTTGTTGGGTGGTTTCATGGTTGCTGGTGGCTTTTTTGCAGGGTCAATGGCATTGGGTGGTGGCTTAGTGTTTTCTGCCCTATTAACCTTTGTTTTATGGATATTGATGCTGGGTGCTGGTGGCGGCTTTGGCGGTGGTAAAGGTGGTCGTGGTGGTCCAATTATTGTGCCAGGTGGTGGTTTTGGCGGTGGCGGATTTGGTTCTGGCGGCTTTGGTGGCGGTGGCGGCGGCTTTGGCGGCGGCGGTGCTGGTGGCGGCTGGTAAAGCTTATTTTAGTTTATTTTTTAACTTGCTTATATAATCTCATTAGGTGTTTAAATGGAACAAGTAAAATCTCAACCAAGCTTTGCAAGATGGTGGCGACAAATTTGCTTTGTACCCATGCTGCATGGCAAATGGGTAACGGCTGAGTTTAAACAAAAAATTACCCAAAAGGTAACAGAAGCAGAACAAGGGCACTCTGGCGAGGTTTATTTTATTATTGAAAATAATCTACCTGTTGCCAGTGCGTATCGTATAGATTGCCGTGAACGAGCCATTAACCTATTTGCTGAACACAGAGTATGGGATACTGAAGAAAACACAGGTGTTTTGGTATATGTGAATGTATGTGAACACACCTTAGATATTGTGGCTGACCGTGGCATTAATGCACATGTTAGCCCAAGTATATGGAAAGCAATGTGTGATAAGGCCGTGGCTGGATTAGCAAAAGGGGAGGTTGAGCAAAGCTTAAGTGAGCTACTTAATGAAATAGGGCAGTTATTGCGTCAATATTATCAATTAAAAGATGACCCCGAAGGCAATGAATTATCGGATACGGTTGTGCATTTACGTTAAAGTCAATAGTTAAGCAATAGCAAAATTTTGGCACAACCATAAAAATACTTGTCTTTAAAAGATAGCTGTTTTTTGTGGGTGTTTTAGAGTTATACTTAAATTTGGCTTATGAGAATAAATTAAGGTTTGGTATGCAGTTAAATGGTGTTTGGTGGTTTATAATTTTACTGGTTGTGGTGGTAATACTGTATATTTTTGCAAAATATCGGCAAGGTAGCCAAACGGATAATAAAAGTATAAAAAAAACGGCAACATTAAAACAAAATGGGCCATTGGTTAAACTGCATAATAAGTTAAAAAACAAAGATGCAGATTTTAATTATTATTTAAGAGACAACCATATTTTGGTTAGTCAAACCAAAAATGGTGATCAACAAAAAATTGCGATGATTACTTTAGATAAAAATAAAGCAGCAGAGGTAAGAAAGCTGGGAGAAGTAAGTGTGTTAAATTTTGATCATCAACCAACTGCCCAGCGAGTAAAACAAATGATTAAAGAATTGGTTTGACAGTTAATTAAAGGTTTATTTTGTTAATTAAATGGTGTGCTCGGCGAGAATCGAACTCGCGACCTTCGGCTTCGGAGGCCGACACTCTATCCAACTGAGCTACGAGCACAAATTTTTTAGTGAGTAAGTTATTCTTTGATTGCGTCAGTAGTCTAGCAAAAATTTTTATAAAATCAAATCAATTAAGTTGTGTTACCCAAATATTTTGAGATGTAATATAATGCCATTAATTTTGTCCATTAAGCCTAAAAAAAGGATGATAACAACCAGTATACAAAAGCACATAATAAAGCAATTGCTAACGTTTAATCGCTGCTATCCAAGTTTTTTAATAAAAACGCTTGCCTTGTGGGGTAGGCGTTTTACGTTTTCATAAGTTTTATAAAATGATGGGCTGTAAAAAACTTAATAGGCAGATGGGCTTTGTTTGACTATGATGGACAAATCTTAGGGTGTTATACCGTTTTTAACGTACCTACTACAACTCTATTATATTTAAAATTTTACTATTTTTAATAAACTTGTTTAGGTGCTTGGCATGCAAAAACTAATAGATGAGAATTTTAATAACATAAGTAAGTAATTAAGGCAAAAAATGATGCAAAATAACCCAGCCAACATACCAGCTTTGCGTGTGCAAAATCTATCAAAAACATATGATAATGGTTTTGCGGCACTAAATAATGTTGATTTAACGGTGCCGCAAGGTGGCTTTTTTGCACTACTTGGACCCAATGGAGCGGGTAAATCAACCATAATTGGGATTATCAGCTCTCTTTTTAAACCATCGGCTGGCAAGGTGGAAATTTTTGGTATAGATTTAGCCAAAAACCCAGCCAAAGCTAAGCAGCAACTTGGTGTCGTGCCGCAAGAATTTAACTTTATGCAGTTTGAAAAAGTAATTGATATTTTAATTGTGCAGGCAGGCTACTTTGGCATACCTGCCAGTATAGCAAAGCTAAGAGCCACTAACTTGCTTAAAGCACTTGGACTATACGATAAAAAAAACGATAAAGCCCGTGCGTTATCGGGTGGTATGAAACGTCGCTTAATGATTGCCCGTGCATTAATGCATCGCCCAAAACTGCTTATTTTAGATGAGCCAACAGCAGGCGTTGATATTGAGTTACGTCGCTCGATGTGGGATTTTATGGAGCAAATCAATCGAGAAGAAGGGACAACCATTATTTTGACTACGCATTACCTAGAAGAAGCAGAGCAACTGTGTAGAAACATTGCCATTCTTGACCATGGTGAAGTAAAAATTAACACAAAAATGAAGCACCTGCTGGCAAGTCTTGATGTACAAACCTTTGTTTTTGATTTAATTGCTCCAGTAAATAAAGATATTAAAATTGCAAATGCCATTAGCGTAAACCAGCCAGACTCATTGACCTTAGAGGTGACCGTAAAAAAAGGTGATAGCTTAAATGATATTTTTGCCATATTGAGCCAACAAAATATACAGGTTGCTAGTATGCGTAACAAGGCTAACAGACTAGAAGAGCTGTTTATGCAATTGGTTGATAAAAGCCTTGAAGGTGATTTAAGCTAAAATTAATGTATGGGGTAAACAATAAAGACGTTTAAAACAGTTTTTAAATGGCAAAATCTTTTAAACAAGAAGCTTTAATGCAAACTTAAGGTTAGCATTACGACGGTTATTGAAGTGATGCAGTAAGTAAATAACGAGTATAAAATAATATGAATTTTCAACAACAATGGATAGCGTTTACAACCTTGGTTATTAAAGAGGTCAAACGTATTTTACGTATTTGGCCACAAACCTTGCTACCACCTGCGATTACCATGAGCCTGTATTTTATTATTTTTGGCAAAATGATTGGTTCACGAGTGGGTGAGATGGGCGGTGTGCCGTATATGCAATTTATTGTGCCTGGTTTGATTATGATGTCGGTTATTACCAATAGTTATTCTAATGTAGTATCGAGTTTTTTTGGTACAAAATTTCATGGCAATATCGAAGAAATGCTGGTATCCCCTGCATCTAAACACACGATTTTATTTGGTTTTATTGCGGGTGGTTTGTTCCGAGGGCTGGCGATTGGCACGATTGTAACCATACTTGCCTTGTTCTTTACTAAATTGACGCTTAGCTATGTATTTGTGACCTTATTTACGGTGGTAGTGACTTCCATGCTGTTTTCACTTGCTGGTATGATTAATGCAATTTTTGCACGCTCATTTGATGACATTAGTATTATTCCAAGTTTTGTGTTAACACCTTTGACGTATTTGGGTGGAGTATTTTACTCGTTAGATAGCTTGTCACCATTTTGGCAAAAACTGTCTATGCTTAACCCGATTGTATATATGGTAAACTCGTTTCGATATGGTATTTTAGGACATTCTGATGTGAATGTGTGGTATTCAATGATTGCCATTGCCGGTTTTTGCGGTATTTTTTATGGTATTGCTTATTATTTATTGACTGATGGTTCTAGAATCCGACTGTAATAATAAATAAAAAATAAGGAAGGAAAACATATGAGTAACCAGAATATTTTACAGGGTGCTTCTCATAGCATTACTCATGGTGTATTGGGTGAAACCACAAGCTATCCAAAAACATATAGCCCCTCTGTACTGTTTCCAATTTCTCGCTCACTGGGGAGAAAGGAGATTGAAAAAAAATCAGCCATGACGCCTGATATAGTATCGCTGGGTATGGATTGGTGGCACTGTTTTGAGCTGTCTTGGTTAAATCTGCAAGGTATCTCGCAAGTGGCAATGGCTCGCTTGGCAATTCCTGCTGACTCACAATTTATTATTGAGTCAAAGTCGTTAAAACTTTATCTTAATAGTTTAAATTTTAGTGAGTTTGCTTCTACCGAAGTTGTTAAAAATACCATTGAGACTGATTTATCAAATACTTTAAAAACGCAAGCTAGGGTGGATGTTTTTTCAATCAATGACGCTTTTGCTTTAAAAATTGCGCAACCTTTAGGCAAAAATATTGATCAAGCACTGAATAAGACAAAACATAAAATAGACATGGTTGATGATGTGACAGCAGACATGCTTAAAACCGAAGATGGGGCAATTGGTATATTAAGCCAAAGCTACCAATCACACCTTTTACGCTCAAATTGTCCAGTAACTAATCAGCCTGATTGGGGCACTGTGCAAATCGATATTACCAGCACTAAGGTGGATGAGGCGAGTTTGTTAGAATATCTGTTAACATATCGTCAACATAATGGCTTCCATGAACAGTGCGTTGAGCAGATTTTTGCTGATTTAACCAAAGTTTTTGTACCCTCTACTTTGATGGTACGTGCTTGGTATACTCGCCGTGGGGGGATTGATATTAATCCATGCCGTGTGAGTGAGGCAAGTTTGCTGCCTCAGCCTAGTCGATTGGTTAGGCAATAATCATGATGAAGGCTATAGACTAGCTTGTAACCAAAACTAAAGACAATAACAATGACTAAACAAACCGATAAAAAAATCAGCATTAACATTGCTAAACAGCGTCTTGAACTTTTAGTGGATGGAAAGCTCAAAAAGGCTTATCATGTCTCTACTGCTAAAAATGGGATTGGTTCTCAAGAAGGTAGTGGTTGTACCCCGTTGGGTTTGCACATGATTGGTGATAAAATTGGTGGAGATCAACCGATCAACTCAGTATTTGTAGGGCGTATACCCACAGGTGAAATTTATACAGAGGCGTTGGGCAACCAAGCACCAGAGCGTGATTGGATTTTATCTCGTATCTTATGGCTAACTGGATTAGAAGAGGGTTGCAACAAAGGTGAAAACGAGCATGGCATTTGTGATACCTACCAACGATATATTTATATTCATGGTACACCAGATACAGAGCCTATGGGCGTGCCACGCTCTCATGGTTGTGTGCGTATGCGTAACGCTGATATTGTAGAACTTTATGATTTGGTTGAAGAAGGCGACGTTGTTATTTTTTTAGAAAAATAGAAAAAATGATTAAGAGAGAAGTTAATGAAACAAGTAACGTTTAAAGGCACAGGTAGCGAGTATTTTAACATTTGGATAGTCAATGTTTTATTGTGTATTGTAACTTTGGGTATTTATTACCCTTGGGCAAAGGTGCGTACTCGCCGTTATTTTTATGCTAATACGGTTTATGAGGGTCGTAATTTTGAGTACCATGCGACGGGAAAACAGTTGTTTTTGGGGTATGCCATTGGTGTCGGCTTATTGATACTTATGTCTGCTTTAAACTCGGCGTTTCCTGCCAGTAACGTTATTACCCCAATTATTTTGTTTGTTGGTTTCCCTTGGATTATTTGGCGTAGTTTAAAGTTTAATACTCGTGTGACCAGCTTTAGTAATGTGCGTTTTGGATTTGATGGCAGTTTAGGTCAAGCGTATTTCAACTATTTATTATTACCTATTTTGAGCTTTTTGGTTTTTTATTTACCAATCATATTGGTTTTTTTGCCAATATTGTTGGATACTGAAACAAGCATACCTTCTTGGCTTAAAGTTTTTGCACCTTTTGTGGTAATTTTAGCGATTGTACTTAGCATTTATGTGGCAGGTTTTACTAAAAAGAAGATTACAGACTACGCCATTGGCAAAGCAAAGTTTGGTCAGGGTAGCTTTAATACTAATGTGACGACCAAAAAGTTTATTGTTATTTTATTAAAATCTGGTTTGGTTGCTTTTGGGATATTTATTGTTTTGGCAATTTTAGCGAGTATTATATTTGGTTTGATGATGGGTGGTAGCATGTTAACTGATGTGAGCAACCTAGACCCAGAAACTATGGCAGAGAATATGGTAGGTAATGTTAATCCACTGTTAGGTTTGTTGATACCATTATTGTATTTGGGCTTTATTGCTGCCTCTTTATTTTTGCGTGCTTATTTTTACAGCCGTAATCGTGGTTATATTTATGCCAATACTCAATTAGATAATAAAATTGATTTTAAATCTAGCGTTGGTGCTAAGTCATATTTTTGGATTATATTTAGTAATTTTTTAATCACGATATTTACACTTGGGCTTGGTCGCCCATGGGCAAAAGTTCGTGAGGCTCGCTATCTGGCAAACAATACATGGATAGATGCAACTGATACAGATATTGACAGTTATTTAACCCAAAAACAAGATGAACAGTCTGCCATTGGAGAAGAGATTGGCGATGTATTTGATGTGGATGTTGGTATTGGCTTATAGCCCTTGAAAAAAAGGACTATTGCGTCAAGCTTGTGCTAGTTAGTATCTTGTGCTAGGTAGTATTTAGTTAAACTTATACATTGTGGCTTGCTTAGCTTGTAGTGGGCTTATTTTTTCTGTGACTGTGTGCTTGCTGGTTGCCAATTGGTTTAACCCAAATTTTAACTGACATAAAAGGTGGATGAATTGATTAAAGGAAGTTGGTATCCAACTGACAGCTCAAAAAGGTTTGATGCCAATCTTACCGTGAGTGGTGAGAGCTACCAGTTGCATGTGCAAGGCACTGATGTGCCAGGCGTGCAAATAGGTAAATGGGCAGATGTTAGCATTAGTAATCGCCTAGGTAAAACTGAACGTAAGTTAACCTTGGCAGATGGCTCTGTATTTGCCACTTTGGATAATGACGCCATTGATGCCATCATCAAAAATCAAGCAGGTTTTAAGGCAGACCTTTGGGTACACAAGCATGAGTCCAAGCTGTCTAGCGTTTTGGTCATGGCAGCTTTAACCATTGCATTTGTGTTTGCATTTTTTAAATGGGGGCTACCGTGGACAAGCCATGCCGTTGCCCATGCTTTGCCGCAAAAAACAGGCGAGGTGATTGGTACGCAGTCATTAGAATTTATTGATAAGTATTTTTTAGAATCTACCGAGATTGCCCAAAGTGAGCAAGAAAAAATAAGAAAACGCTTTGAAACACGTTTAAAGCCACTTGATGAGCATAAAGACATCAATTACACAATACACTTCCGTAAAATGGAAATAAGCGGTGTGAGTGTGCCCAATGCCTTTGCCTTGCCATCTGGCGACTTGGTATTAACCGACAAGTTTATACAGCTTAGCAAAAATGATGATGAGGTTGACTCGGTATTATTGCATGAGATGGGGCATGTGGTGCATCGCCATAGCCTAGAGATGCTAACCCAAAGCTCTTTAACCACTATGATAGTAATGCTGGCATTGGGAAACCCAGATGGCACAGGCGAGCTGGTAACTGGACTGGGTACAGCGTTGGTATCTAATCATTATTCCCGTAACAAAGAAACCGAAGCCGATGATTTTGCGTTTAAAAAAATGCTTAAAGGGGGTATTAACCCACAGGCCTTTGTGGATATTTTAAGCCGTATGGAAGCTTATGCAAATGATGAGCTTGGCAAGGCTGAAGAAGTTGATGACAGTGCTGATAATGTTGAGGCAAAACCTGACGATGGTCAAATTAACGATCATCAAAATCATGGGCAACAACATGATACAGTGAATGATGGTAGCTATGATGTTGGGCATGAAGACGATGTCTCTGTGTCTGACTATTTTTCTACCCACCCAAGTACGCAGGCGCGTATTGATATGGCAAAAAAATATGGTGCCTGTTATCAACAAGGGTTAACGGTTTGTGATTAATGGTGTACCTTAAAATACATTGCTACAAACTAAATGACTGTGTTACAATTTAAGCCTATATGATGAGAGAAGTGATAAGAATATGACGGCTACTACAATGTTGTTTACAGAATCACTGATGAAATTAGGGCAATCTTTTTTAGCAATTTTTATTGAGTCTGCACCTTGGTTATTGTTTGGATTTTTTATTGCAGGGCTTATTAAAGCATTAATTCCAAAAGATTTTTTACAACAGCACTTAGGTGATAATAGTGTGACTGCGGTGATAAAAGGGGCGTTTATTGGTGCACCTTTGCCGCTTTGTTCATGCGGTGTTATACCAGCAGCTTTAGGGCTTTATCGCTCTGGTGCGTCTAAACCTGCAACGACATCCTTTTTAATTGCGACACCAGAAACAGGGGCTGATTCAGTATCAGCGACTTATGCTTTGATAGGACCTTTTATGGCAATAATCCGTCCTATTGCGGCGGTTAGTACCGCGATTGTAGCAGGGCTGATGGTATTGTTTATTGACAAACCAAAAGCAGTTAACAGCAAGCAACCTTTATTGGCAGAAAAAGATACGAATATGACAAGTTGCTGCTCTTTTAAAAAAGAGCCTAAACCAAGCAGTTGTTGTAGCAATGAAAGTGTGAGCAACGAAAGTGAGCTAACAACGTCCGCCTGTTCTAGTTCTACTACTGGCAAGATGTCAGTAGCTGTTCAATCTACTGCAGGCTGTTGTGCCAGCAAACAAACTCAACCGACAGAGTCTTCCGCCTGCTGTGATACAAAACCAAAGATGCAACCTACAACCTTTTTTGCAAAAATAAAAGAGGGACTGAGCTTTGCGTTTTTTGATTTATTGAAAGATATTAGTGTGTGGTTGCTGGTTGGTTTAAGTCTTGCGGCTGTTATTTTGGCATTTGTACCACCGTCATTTTTGGCCACTTGGGGGGCTAGTCCTTATGCTTATCTTTTAATGGCAATAATTGGTGTTCCTATGTATATTTGTGCGACAAGTAGTACACCAATTGCAGCCGGGCTTTTATTTGCGGGGGTATCGCCTGGAGCTATTTTAGTATTTTTGTTGGTGGGACCTGCCACAAACATTGCAACGGTATCTTTAGTAAAGCAAGAGCTAGGTAAAAGCAACATGGTTGTTTATCTCACCAGTATTATTGTTATGGCGTTTATTTTTGGGGCATTAACGGATTGGTTGGCAACTGGCTTAAATATACAAATAGTGAGTCAAGTAAGCATGGAGCACGCTCACACTAGTTTGATTGCCATATTATCGGCAATAGTGTTAGCTTTGTTAATTGTTAATGCGTTATGGCAAAAGTATGCTCGTTAGTTGGTTCATATTCGTTATTTGGTTTATAGTCAAGCAATTATATTTGTGCCACGGTGCCAAGCTTAATTATGCTTAACTATGGTACTAGCACATACACACTGGCTCGCTTTTCTTGTCATATTCTATATTGCTATATGCCGTTTTTAGCAAATTAACCCAGTAAAAAAGCCACAAACAAAAGGGCAGGTGGGTAGATTAATAGCCATTGACTAAAATTTACCAAAATTTAGGTGCATTTTTAACAGTTTTTAAGGAATTAGCACAAATAACGGCAGATTGTTGTTCCTGTGCTAAAAACCAACCAACTGCAAATAAAGCTTGAGCATCTACTTTTGAGCGTTTGAGATAAAACTCATAACCAACAATGTTATCATTGTAATCTCCTAACACATTTTGGGCGGGCTTTAAATATTTAATGAACGCTTTGGTGGATTTTTTGTTATATATAGGAGCGACAAACTCGCAAATATAGCGTAAGCTTTTTAAGCGTTTACGTACATTGTGTTGGGCTTCAAGATCTAACTCTGCAAAGTGGTTGCTTGCAGTGGCGATTTTGTTAAACAATTTATCTAAAATTTTAACCAGCTTTGGTTGAGCAGCTTTTGATTTACCTTCTTCATCAGCATCTGACAATGCAAACTCTATAAGCTCAAGCAAAGTAAGTTGAAAATCGTTTGCTTGTATAGCGTTAATCGGCATGACTTTAATGTTTGTAGACCACTCAACATGTGGAGAGCCAATATCTTCTAGCATTGGTTGTGTCTTGTGCTTTAATACATCACGGTCACGGTATTCGCCAAGTAAGTTAAAGGTTTGTTTTAGCATTGGCATCCAGTCGGGATTAATGTTTTGACTAAAACCATCAAAAAACTTTAAAGCAGTACGCAAACGCCTTATACCAACCCGTAGTTGATGAACATGGTTGCCATCTTTGCTACCTGCTACAATGGCACTGGCATTTGGCATAATTTGTAATAAGCAGTTGTGAGTAACAGCACGTATAAATTGGGCACTACTCATGTTTTTATGGATTTCTAGGCTTTTTACGTCTGCTTTAACAGCGTTGGGATGCTGTTTACCTGCTAATAATAGGTTACCACGTTCGGCTTTGGTAATGGTTGAAAGGTTTAGTTTGTAGCGTTTACACCAAACTTTGGCGGTCTCAAATAAAAAATCTTTCTGACCTCTTAATAATTCAAGTTCAACTTCTTGCAAGGGCTGTATTTGGTTATTGTCTGTTCCATGAATAACTTTGCCTGTATCAAAGGCTACTTCAATTGCTTGCCATTGTTTTTTAATTTGGCGAGTTGTTCTATCAACATCTGTAATGTATTGGCAAGTAAGATGATTGTTTAATTTGTTGATATCGAGTTTTTTAACAATTTTTTCGATTGGGGTGTCAATATAAATTTTTAGGTCTGGCTTGAGTTGGTTTTGTATAATTTTTTGGTTGGTAAGATTGCCGTCTAATTTGTAGTTATGTTCTATGCGACTGGCTAATCCATCGCCTTTTGCTTTGATTGTTTGAACCCAATCACTCCCTTCTTTACGGATTCTTAAAGCGATGCCATTTTTTGCTAATATCTGATCTGGTGTATCAAAATAATAAGCTGCTAAATTTTCAGTAACAGAAGACTTGATGTGTGTTTGACGTTTAATGGTGTCTAGCTTTGCAGGTGGAACAAGGAATTTGAGTTCAATTTCTTTCATGAGAGAAGTTATCCAGTTTGCACGTGTATGGTAGTTATACTAACAACTTTGCTTAAAAAGACAAGGGTAATTTATGGCACTATTGTGTTATGTGTATTTTTCATAGTTATTTATCTATTAAAGCCCCAAATACAATAAAGCCCTAAATAAAATAGTTACTAATAAAAGTTATAAACAACAAAAAAACACCCAACCAACGGGCTGAGTGTTTTTTGATAAACAAGTTTTAAGCTGATTAGAACTGGTTAGAAGTGTTTTTTGCACCACCAGCTTTAAGTGCTTGGTCACCAGCAAAGAATTCTTTGTGGTCATCACCAAGGTCAGAACCTGCCATACGTTGGTGCTTAACACAAGAAACGCCTTTACGGATTTCTTGACGCTGTACACCGCCAACATAAGCCAGCATGCCTTCTTCACCAAAGTAACCTTTAGAAAGGTCATTCATGTGCAATGCCGTTGTGTGGTACGTAGGTAGCGTGATTAAGTGATGGAATACACCTGCTTCACGTGCCGCATCAGCTTGGAAGGTACGGATTTTTTCATCAGCATCTTTAGATAATTCTGAATCATCATATTTAGCGTTCATTAGGTCATCACGATCATAGCCAGAAACGTCTTTACCTTCAGCAACCCAACGGTCATAAGCTTGTTGACGGAAGTTTAGTGTCCAGTTAAAGCTTGGAGAGTTGTTATAAACAAGCTTAGCGTTTGGAACCACTTCTTTCACACGGTTAACCATAGCAGCGATGGCTTGTACATCAGGTGTTGGCGTTTCAATCCATAGAAGGTCTGCACCAGCTTGCAAGCTAGAGATACAGTCAAGTACAACACGATCAATGTTAGTGCCTTTACGGAACTCATATAGACCCGAAGCAAGACGAGTTGGGCGGTGTAGTTTGCCATTACGCTTGATAAGCACTTCGTCTTCTTTAACGTCAGCAATGTCAACTTCTTCAGTGTTTAGGAAGCTGATGTATTGCGAAGCCAAATCACCTGGCTGGTTAGATACAGGGATAGATTGAGTTAGACCAGCACCTTCAGAGTCAGTACGTGCAACGATAACACCATCGTCAACACCTAGCTCAAGGAATGCATAACGCAATGCGTTGATTTTTGCATGGAACTCTTCATGAGGTACAGTGACTTTACCATCTTGGTGACCACATTGTTTTACGTCAGAAACTTGGTTTTCAATTTGTAAGGCACAAGCACCTGCTTCAATCATTTTCTTACCAAGCAGATAAGTCGCTTCTGGGTTACCAAAACCTGCATCAATATCAGCGATAACAGGAACAACGTGAGTTTCAAAGTTATCGATTTCTGCTTGTACGTCTTCACCAGCAGCCTGACGACGGAATAAGTCGTTTAATTCTACTGCGTCAGCTTGGCGTAAGAAAGTGTATAATTCTTCAATAAGGGCAGGTACAGCAGTTTTTTCGTGCATAGATTGGTCAGGTAGTGGACCAAATTCAGAACGCAGTGCTGCAACCATCCAACCTGAAAGATATAGATAACGCTTGCTGGTTGTGCCGTGGTGCTTCTTAACGGCAATCATTTTTTGCTGTGCAACAAAACCATGCCAGCAGCCTAGAGATTGAGTGTACTTGCTATGATCAGCATCGTATTCTGCCATGTCTTTACGCATGATAGCAGCGTTGTACTTAGCAATGTCTAAACCAGTTTTAAATTTGTTTTGTACCATCATGCGTGCAGCACTTTCTGGGCTAATATCTGCCCAAGTTTCGCCAAATTTTTCTTTAATAGCACGTACGTGTTCTAAAGCTGAAGTGTATGCTGTCATTCCTATAACTCCTAGTTGGTTGTGTGTAATAGTTGAGTGATGACACCAATCTATTTAACTATATACTTAACTATATTAATTAAGATTAAGCCTATACTTATCTCGTCAGATAGATTGGTGGCATAAGGTTGAACATGGTGTATAATTGCATTTTAAATAACTTTTTTATAGCCTATTTTATAGCAGATATATACAATAACTTTTTAACCTAAGGTTACTATAGCTTGACTTAAAAGATTTATCTAATTTATGATTGTTATTTCAAGTATTTCTTAAATATATAGTTATTTATTATCAGTTACTTATATGGTAAAATGGTCACAAAAAGTACAAATGACTGACTATTCATGTAGTGTAAGAAAATATTTTTTTGCTTTTGAATAGCCCTAACAATAAAAAATTAATGAGTTGGTAACGGATGAACTTACAAAGGGTAGATTTAAATTTATTGGTACATTTAGATGTATTATTGCGAGAAAAAAATGTGACTCGTGCAGCAGAACAATTGGGCATTACGCAACCAGCTATGAGCAATATCTTGCGTCGCCTGCGTAAACTTTTTAATGACCCATTATTAGTACGTTCTAGTGAAGGAATGACCCCAACCGAAAGAGCGCTTGAGTTACAACCTAGAGTAAGGGAAATACTGGCAGACTTAACTCAGGTATTAGAGCCTCGAACGGACTTTCGTCCCTTTAGCACTTCACGTGTGTTCCGTATTATGACGTCTGACTATGCTGAGGCAACGCTTGTTCCAAGGCTGGTAAAGGCGTTGCGTAGTGAAGCACCCAATGTGGTGTTAGACTTTTTAACACCATCAGATGTTTCTTATAGAGATATGGAACAAGGACGTGTTGATTTGGCGATTAACCGTTTTAATGAAATTCCTCAAAGTTTCCATCAGGTTTTGGTGTGGCGAGACACTTTTAGTTGTTTATTAGCGGCAGATAGTCCATATTTACCTACTTTTAACCTTAAAAACTATCTAGAAGCTCAGCATGTGTGGGTGTCGAAAACAGGTATGGGTGTCGGTTTTGGGGTTAACCCAGATAAATCTGGTGGACTTGGCTCTATTGATCAGGCCTTACATCGCTTAGGTCAAAAACGCCAAATTAGTGTGTTTACGCGTCATTACCAAATGCCTGCCATGTTAATAGCAAATAAAGACTTAATAGCAACTTTGCCGACACGTGTTGCAAAAATGCAAGCAAAAAATGACAGTATTATTATCAAAGAACCCCCATTTTTTATTCCAGAATTTGAGCTCACCATGGCATGGTCTCCTTTATTACAACATCACCCAGCACACAGGTGGTTGCGTCATCTTATTATGCATGTTGCGCGTCAAATGGTTGCAGAAGAAGGTAAAATGCAATTACCACCAGGTAGCAATTTATACTAAAGTTAGGAAGGCTTATGAATCTTTTAAAAAATAATTTTGTTGGGTTAATCAGCGTGTTGATGCTTGTGGGTTGTTCTAATGCTATCGATAGTGATTCACAAGCAGAGAAGTTGGCAAAAACAACCATAGAGCAGGCATCTGTCGTAACAAATGAGATTAAACAGTTTGCTGGGCTAAATGATGAGCAAAAGTCTTGTGTAGAGAAAATTGATTTTAGCCCTATGGAAAGTAAAGTTAAAACCATTTTAGAAAAAGCGTTAACTGGCGAGGAGCTTAAAAAGATTAATGAATTTAATGCTTCTGAACCTGCTCAAGCCTTTATCAACTACCGTCGAGAACAAACCATTATTGCAACAGGTGGTACAGTAGATAAGCCGAGTCCAAAGCCTAGCGAACAACAAATGAAACAAGTTTTAGAGTTTAGAGAATCTGATTTAGGTAGCAAATATGCAGAAGTTTATGAATCAGAAGAGCAAGGCGGGCTAGCATTAGCAATGGAAAATTTTTTAACTCAAGAGCTTACTAAGTGCCATGTGGAAATGACAAAGTAATTATTATTTTTGATTTTATATTGTTAATTTTTTTGGCTGTTTTATTAAATCCGCTCATTGATATACGACATGTGTGTTGATAGGTGGTTTTTTTTATTAATCATTAAAGTTTATTTACCATTATTATACTGTATTGTTATTGAAAGTTTATGGCTGTACTGTTAGCCTTTTAGGCAAAAGAATATGACCATTGAAAGCTTTATTCTTCTATTGCTTTTAATATGCTTTTTTGTAAATTTTGATAACCCACTATGGTGTATAAGGTGCATAAATTACATGAAACTTTTTAAAACGACTGCCATTATTATCCCAATGATTTTAGCAATAACAGTTACGATAGGTTGTGCTAAGACTAATGAACAGGCATCAGCAGCTAAACAACTTGCACATATCACAGCAGAGTCTGCAAGAGTAACTTTTAGTGCAATTAAAGGGGTGGATGGTTTAGATGAGCAACAAATAAAATGTATTGAGTCGATTGATGTGCAACCATTAGAGCAAAAAGTGCAAACTATTTTAGAGGAGGACTTTACTAAAGATGAACTCGCTAAATTAAATGAGGTTCATTCTTCTGATGCGGCAAGAGCATTTACAAATTATGGACGTGATCAAATTATTGTTGCTTTCGGTGGTACAATAAAAGAGCCTGCACCAAAACCAACCGAAGCACAAGTTAAACAGATTATGGATTTTTCTAATACTGAGTTGGGTCAAAAATATACAAAATTGAATGATTCGGTTGCAGAAGGGAGTATGACATCAGAGGTAAACAAATTTATTGGTGCAGCATTGGACAAGTGTCATGTCGATATTGACATGTAAAAATTAGCCCTTTTATTTTCAGCTGTTATAAAAACGCCTAACTTTTTTAGTTGAATGTTAGGCGTTTTTTGTGGGTTTATTTAGTTTAAGATATCATTTGGTTAAATCTAAATGTTTACTCTTTTTAGTAATGATATTTAGATAAATGTACCCAGCAATACCAGAAAGTAATGAGCCAATAATAATGCCTAAACGTTCATCAAATGCCTTTTCTATACCACCAAATGCTAGCCCACCAATAAATAAGCTCATAGTAAAACCTATGCCACAAAGTAATGACACACCAAAAATATGATGCCAAGTAATCCCTTTAGGGATAGAAGCAAGCCCAAGCTTGACACCAACCCAGCTAAACAGCATAACCCCAATCGGTTTGCCTAAAAACAAACCAGCAGTAATTGCCATTGGTACAGGGTGTACAATATCGCTAATACCAGCATTCGTTAAATTAATACCAGCATTAGCAAATGCAAAAATTGGTAAAATTACAAAAGCAACGGCATCTTGCAAGTCGTGTTCTAAGTCTTCTAATGGTGAATGCTCTTCATCATCCTTATCCCACATTGGGATACACAGTGCGAGTAACACACCTGCAATGGTTGCATGAATGCCAGATTTTAATACGGCTGCCCACATCACAATACCAATAAGGATATATGGTGTAATACGTGTTACGTTTAAACGATTTAATACAAATAAAATTGCAAGGGCAACAGCGGCAATACTCAATGCAGAAAGAGACAGACCATGTGAATAAAAGAAAGCAATAATCAAAATTGCACCAATGTCATCAAAAATTGCAATCGTAGCTAAAAATATTTTAAGGGAGGCTGGTACTCGGTTACCAAGCAAACTAATAACCCCTAACGCAAAAGCAATATCTGTGGCGGCGGGTATTGCCCAGCCATTTAAATAGTCTGGATTGCTCCAGTTCATTGCTGCATAAATAAGCCCAGGTATAACCATACCACCAACGGCTGCTAAGGCGGGTAGAATAACCTTACGTACTTCAGATAACTCGCCAACAAGCATTTCTCGTTTAAGCTCAAGCCCCACCAAAAAAAAGAAAATAGCCATTAATCCGTCGTTAATCCAATGTAGTGCATGTTTGTCGATAACAAAGTCATCAACATGTACACCAATAGAAACTTCTAACAAATGGTGATAGTAGTCGTACAAAGGGGTATTTGCAATGATCATTGCTAAAATAGCGGCAATTGCAAGCACAACACCACCGGCTATTTCTGACTGAAAAAATTTGCGTATTGCTTGCATGAATGCCTCATGTAATTATATTTGTCGTTTTGCAATTTTAATGAAAAAAATGAGTTTTGGCAAAAAATCTGAGTGCTTCTCTCGAGTGTTAAATACCTGACAATCTATTTATGTAGCCTGCTTTATTTAAAACTGGCTACATAAATGGTTATTTACTAAAAATTTATTCAAAAAATGCCAATTTCCAAGGCAATGCTGGTAAGCACTCTGGGGTTGCTAGCTGAGAAAAATCTACCTTTTGATTATCATTGGCAAACATACCCTTGGCTATTAAATGAACGACCCAAGGAAGTAATTTGTATTCAAGTTCATGTACTCGATTTTGTAAGGTTGCGGCTGTGTCTGACGTTTTAATTTTTAATATGGCTTGAGCAATAACCGTACCCGCATCTAATTCTGCTGTTACCACATGCACGCTACAGCCATGATAAACCTCGTGATTGTCAATAGCACGTGCATGGGTGTTTAATCCTTTAAATTTTGGCAGTAAAGAAGGATGCAAATTAATCATTGGGGCAGGGCAAGCGTTAATAAAGCCAGCACTTAATACACGCATAAAACCAGCAAGCACGATTAAATCTGGTTGCCATTTTTTTAGTTGGTTGAGTGCATGCTGTTCAAAAGTGCTTATTTTCATGCGTTTGCCTGATGAGGTATGAGACAGTACAGCAATATTTATTGCTGCTTTGTTGGCGCGTTTGATAGCATAAGCATCTTCTTTATTGCTAATTATACCAACAATCTCGATTGGCAATTCAGCTGTTTTTTGTGCATCAATTAAAACTTGTAAGTTACTGCCATTACCTGATACTAGTACGGCAATTTTTAGTTTTTGTTTGTTCATGAGGCTCTCATTTGTTGAGTTATCAAACTATTATGTAACAAAACATGCGTAATAAAAAGGCGTATCATATATGATACACCTTATTTGCAATTAATTTAGGGCAACAGTTATTGATTTAGTCATTTGCTTAAACTGTTAATTTATTTGACTCAAAATTTTTGATAATACTTAATCGATTTACCACAAATGAAAGTCAGTTAATAGGCGTTTTTAAAAAGATGACCACTTATTTTAGACTTTAAAGCTATTGATAAGTAACCGCATCTTGTTTACGTTCAACAATCTCACCCAGTTTCCAAGCTGTTTCGCCAGCTTCGTTAAGGGTGTTGATGGCATTATCTGCTTGATTTGCAGGTACAACCACGACAAAGCCAACACCACAGTTAAAGGTGCGATACATTTCGGTTTGTTCAATATTACCATTTGTTTGCAACCATTTAAATAGGTCGCTAAATTGCCAACTTGCGGTATCAATTTGTGCACTTAGGTCATGTGGTAGCACACGTGGTAGGTTTTCGGTCAAACCACCACCTGTAATGTGTGCCATTGCATGGATGTTTTGGTTACTTAGGCGTTTTTGTAATGCTTGAATAGATTTAACATAAATTTTGGTTGGTGCCATCATTGCATCTTTAAAACTCATGCCATCAAGTTTTATATTGGTGTTGATGTCTGTATCACTAACTTCAATAACTTTACGAACTAATGAGTAACCGTTAGAATGTGCACCATTAGATTTTAGCCCAATTAATACATCACCTTTTGCGACATTGGTACCAGTAATAATTTCTTCTTCTTCTACCACGCCAACACAAAAGCCTGCTAAATCATAATCTTCATCTTGATACATCCCTGGCATTTCGGCTGTTTCTCCACCAATTAGAGCACAGCCAGATTGTTTACAACCTTCTCCAATGCCTGTTACAACAGTTGCTGCTGTATCAACATCTAGTTTGCCAGTAGCATAATAATCTAAAAAGAATAATGGCTCTGCACCGCAAACCAGCAAGTCATTGACACACATGGCAACGAGGTCAATGCCAATACTGTCATGTTGGTTAAATTGTAGGGCAAGTTTTAGTTTGGTGCCAACACCATCTGTCCCAGAAACCAATAGAGGAGATTTATAGCCTTGTGGGATGCGACATAATGCACCAAATCCGCCTAAGCCACCAACAACCTCAGAGCGAGTGGTAGATTTAGCTACCGATTTTATTCGACTGACGAGTGCTTCTCCAGCGTCAATATCTACGCCAGCATCTTTATAGCTAAGAGATTGGTTTGATGGGTTGCTCATGTGCTTAAAACCTCGTAGAAGAAAATATAAAAGTCACATTATACCTATAAAATAGTGAGGCTGACAAAGGTTATCTGTATAAATGTTGCACTTATCAGTTGTACTTTAATCAACGAATACCTACAATAGAAGATTAATCGTTTTTTATGCTTAAGGTAAGCAATTAGTCATGCAACAAAAGCAACAACACCAAACACATACGCCTGATAAACCAGACTTAATAAATAAGTCGGCTGAAAGTCGGGTGGCTGGCTCTGTGAGTGCATCTATGGATGGTTCTGTAGGCTCTGTAGGAATAGTGATACCACAAAAAATTCATTTTGATACGCCATTAACGTTAGAATGTAATCGTACTTTGCCAGCGTTTGATTTGATGGTAGAAACCTATGGCACACTTAATCAGGATAAAACCAATGCCATTTTAATTTGTCATGCGTTATCTGGTAGCCATCATGCTGCAGGGTATCATAGTAAAGATGATAAAAAACCAGGCTGGTGGGACAGCTTTATTGGACCAAACAAACCCATAGATACCAATAAATATTATGTGGTTTGTTTAAATAATATTGGCAGTTGTTATGGTTCAACGGGTCCAACATCGATAAATCCGCAAACAGGCAAACCTTATGCATCGGACTTTCCGTTAATTACCATTAAAGACTGGGTAAAAACGCAAACCATGCTATCAGATAAGTTGGGGATAGATGTTTGGTATGCAATAGTTGGTGGTTCTATGGGTGGTATGCAAGCGTTGCAGTGGTCAGTTGACTATCCAAATAGATTAAAAAAATGTGTGATTATTGCCAGCACGCCAAAGCTTTCTGCCCAAAATATTGCATTTAATGAAGTGGCAAGACAATCTATTTTGTCTGACCCTGAGTTCCATAAAGGACAGTACTTACAACAAAATACTTATCCAAAGCGTGGTTTGATTCTTGCCCGTATGGTTGGGCATATAACTTATTTAACTGACGAAGCAATGAAAGAAAAATTTGGTCGTGATTTGAAATCTGGCGAGTTTATGTATGGTTATGATGCAGAGTTTCAGGTAGAAAGTTATTTGCGATATCAAGGTACGCGTTTTAGCAAAAATTTTGATGCAAATACCTATCTGTTAATGACCAAGGCGTTAGACTATTTTGACCCATCACGGGGTTTGGTAGCAGAAGGTTTGACCGAAGAAGAAGCGCTTAAAGCGGCATTAATTAACACCGCATGTCAATTTTTAGTGGTATCTTTTACAACAGATTGGCGATTTTCTCCAGAACGTTCGCAAGAAATAGTTAAGGCACTTATTGCCAACAACAAACCTGTTAGTTATGTAAATGTTGATGCCCCTTATGGGCATGATTCATTTTTGTTTGATATACCACGCTATAACAATGCGGTACGCAACTTTTTAGATGCTGGTTTAAATGATGATACCCCAAATAATACGAAAAAGAGGGAGACTTTGCATGAGAATTGATCATCAACTAGCAGAACAATGGATAACCCCTAATAGCCGAGTGTTAGACTTAGGCTGTGGTGATGGTGCACTATTGCACCACCTGCAAATTAGCATGGGTGTTTTTGGCTATGGTATTGAGCTAAACGAAAATAAAATGAATGAAGCCATTGGTAAAGGGTTAAATATTATTGAGCAGGACTTAAACGATGGACTAGCAAGCTTTGCAGATGATAGCTTTGATACCGTTGTGATGGCACGAGCTTTGCAAGCGGTGCAAAATCCAGACACCTTATTGTTAGATATGTTAAGAGTTGGTAAAGAAGTTATTGTGACGTTCCCTAATTTTGCTTATTGGCAAAACAGATTATATTTGGGGGTTAAAGGTATGATGCCTAAATCAGAAGCTTTGCCTTATGAATGGTACAACACCCCAAACATTCATTTATCAACCTTTAAAGATTTTGAGGCACTATGTCGGCAATATGACATTCGTATTTTAAACCATGTTGCAGGGACAGATTCTGAAATGGGTAAAAATAGCTTTGCACAAAAATTGATGAATCGCTTCCCTAATTTAATGGCGGATGTTGCGATTTATCGTGTAACAAAAAAATAAAACTTGTGGATAAACTTGTGGATAAATCACAAACCTCTTATCTGCACGACAGAAATCCTTATTCCTTTTTAAATGGCATATCTTAATCTGGATGATGCTGTTTTGTATTATCTTGTTACAAATTGTTGAAATAATATTAAATATTTTAATAAAGTAAATTCACTACAATATATTGGTATATATCGCTTTAAAAGCTACTATAAATGCTATTTTATAGCAGAGATAGTTCACTAAACTTTAAATAATAACAACATCTATATTTGTATTTATTTTGTGGTAATGATACCCTACCAAGAATATTTTAAGAAGTTTTGTTTATTCTTCAATTTAATTCATGATTGTGGATAACTTTTTTATTTATTTGTTTAAAAAATGGATAGTTGTTTTGTTCTAATAATAGCGATGACCTTTATTGCATAAATTTGTTGTTGAATTTAGATAAGAGCTATCGTTAATTATTATTAGATTTATTATTTAGCCATTCTATTTTAATTTAAATTATCGAGGAACTGATGAAATGAAAGCTTTTTTAAGAAATTCTTTGTTAGTTGCCATTCTAGGTGCGTCTGCTGGCATTGCAAATGCAGAGTTAAGCTCTAATGTTTCATTAGATGTTTCGCGTTTTGAGATGATAAATATTGATGAGCTAACAAGCTATGCTAAAAAAGGTAGCGATCAAGCTCAGTTTTATTTAGCAAAACGTTTGCAAAAAGGCATTGGCGTAGAGCGTAATGCATCTAAAGCAGTTAAGTGGTACACCAAAGCTGCCGAGAAAGGCGTAACGCCAGCTCAGTTAAATTTGGGTATGATGTATGCGATTGGTGATGGGGTTAAAGTTAATGAATCCAAAGCAAGATATTGGTTAGAACAAGCCGCACAACGTGGTGACAATCGTGCTAGTTTTGCTTTAGCTATGATTGATGAGAAGCAAGAAAAACTGGTTGATGCCTATAAATGGTATGACCTTTCTACTCGTGATGGCATGTTAGATGAACGAGTACGGACTAAAGCCCGCAGTAAAATTGGTCAGTTGGCAGTTAACCTTAGCTCTTCTGATATTGCTGATGCACGTAAAAAGGCAAATAGTTGGTTGTATACTAAATAAACAGCTCAAATGATAGTTAACTGTTTACATCAAAACCAGCTTAAAAAGCTGGTTTTTTTATTTGTTCCAAATTTTTTTATATTTTTTTTCTAACTGCTGAGTTGTTTCATTAAGGTCGGTATCTTTGATAATACAGTCTATTGGGCAAACTTTGTCACAAGTTGGCTCATCATAAAAGCCAATACATTCGGTGCACAAATCAGGGTTAATAACATAGGTTTTTTGTACCTTGTTATCATAGCTGATTGCCTCATTGGGGCATTCTGGCTCGCATATATCACAATTGATGCAGTCGGATGTTATTTTAAGTGACATAATAAAAATAAACTAAAATTCAAGGTTGGTGAGTGAGATAAACGAATACTCGTTTAAAATATAACCGCTTACAAAGGCAAAGTATTCTCTAAAATACGCATTAGCATGGATGCTTAAAGGCGTTTTGCTAGCAATCATGATGACATTAGAAAAACCTTGTTGTTTGGCGATTGCTTTTGCACGTATGGTATGAAAATCATTCGTTACAATTGCAATAGGTTGATTAAGCTCAATGTTATGTTTTGCTAAAATAGACTTGCTAAATGCAAGGTTAGTTTGCGTGCTTGTGCTTTTGTCTTCAAGTTTGATTTTACTAAGAGGTATATTATAAGTGTGGTGTAAATAATTTGCCATTACTTGTGCTTCACTGGTTTTTCTGCCATGACCAATACCACCACTAACAATAACTAATGAGTTTGGTTGTTGCTGTATTAGCTGAGCAGCTTTATCTAGGCGACTTGCTAATGTTGGGGTAGGTTTATCAGCATTGACACCAGCCCCTAAAACAATTAATGCATCTACTTGTTTTAGGTTGTTTTGGGTGTTTATTTGGCTGATTAAAAAACCAATAAATAACATAAAACTAATAAACCAAATAGCAAATAGCCCCCACAAGGTTATCCAAACTTTTTTAATAAATTGATTTTTTGCGACAAAGTTTTGGATTGTCTCCCAAAAAAAGGCATGTACCAAAAAAAGTAAACCGATTATAAAAGGGATGACTGTACCAAAGTTTATTTTTAATAAAAAAATTAGTACAAGGCAATCTAATGTCAGTATGATGCCAAGAATAAATAAAACTATTCTAACAAGGCTTGTCGGGGTTAAAGTCATTGATGTTTAGAGGTTATATATAAATAGTGGAAGAATTTGGATTAGGCTTAACAACCAGTTTTGCCCTCTGCCTGTCGTGCCTTTTTGCTACGAATAGGTTTTGGGCAGTCTTCGCCATAGTATTGACGGTCAGCAAAGTAGCTTGAGCGCACCATAGGACCTGCCCACACGCTATAAAATCCAATTTTTTTACCATATTTCATATAGCGGTTAAACTCATCAGGATGCACATATCGGCTAACAGGGGCATGATCCTTACTTGGTTGTAGATATTGCCCAATGGTTATGATATCTACATCGTGTGCTTTTAGGTCATCTAACAGTGCATAAACCTCTTCTTCTGTTTCACCTAAACCAACCATAAAACCACATTTTGTTGGAATATCAGGACGGCGGTTTTTATACTCTTTTAGCAGCTCTAAAGAGCCTTTATAAACAGATTCTGGTCGCATGGCTTTGTAAAGGCGAGGAACGGTTTCGATATTATGGTTAAATACATCTGGTGGCGTTTCTACCAAAATATCAAGGGCTTTATCAACTCGCCCCCTAAAATCTGGGACTAAAATTTCTACCAAGCAGTTTGGGCTAAGTTTTTTAGATTCGTTAATCACCTCGGCAAAGTGTCCAGCACCTCCATCACGCAGATCATCACGGTCTACTGAAGTGATGACAGCATATTTTAAACCAAGATTATGGATGGTTTCTGCGGTGTGGCGAGGTTCGTCTTTATCCAGTGCATTGGGCAGCCCATGTGCGACATCACAAAATGGACAACGGCGTGTACAGATGTCACCCATAATCATAAAGGTTGCTGTACCTTGACCAAAGCATTGCGGTAGATTAGGGCAGGCCGCTTCTTCACAAACGGTATGTAACCTTTGAGAACGCAGCTTTTTTTTAATACGTGCTACTTCTGATGGTGATGAAATTTTAACACGAATCCAGTCTGGCTTTTTAGGGGCTTCTTCAGTTGGCAAGACCTTAATGGGAATGCGTGCGACTTTATCAAAGCCACGCATTTTCTCACCCTTAATTAACTTTTTTGGTTTGCGTCTTTTTGCGTTTGTTGGCTCAGTGTTAGAGTCAATCTTTCTGTTAGTTGGATTATAGGCTTGTACGCTTGCGTTTGTCATTAATATTTAAGCTCTTGTTAAATTTATAACTAATCATAGGATTAATTATAACAAATATGGTAACGGGCAGTATTAGGTTTTTGCTGACTTTTTTAATGTCTGTTTTATGTTGTTATGTTTCTGTACTTACTTAAAGTAGTTGTGATTTATTAGGTAGTTGTGATGTATCTGTCGGTGCGGTGGTTCATTGCTAATATCAAATTTAATATAACCACCCCAATCATAGAGATTAATAACAGTTTACTGGATATATAAGCAAGAGATACTATTAGTACACAAATGTCCATCGCCATTTGTACTTTTCCTGCTGGTATTTTGTAATATTCTTGAATATACAATGCCAGTAAATTAAAACCACCAAGGCTGGCACGGTGCCTAAATAAAATTAACAGTCCAATGCCAATACATATATTAGCGGTAATTGTCGCATACCAAGGGTCAATATTATCAATATTAAAAAATAGTGGATGAACTTCTGTCATAATAGATAATAAAGCAATTGATACAAACGTTTTTAGTAACATTGTTGTCCCTAGCCTTTTATAAGCAAGATAATAAAAAGGGATGTTAACTAAAAAAAATAATAGGCTAAAGTTTAACTTGGTAGCATAGTGTAGTAAAAGGGCTAAACCTGCTGTCCCCCCTGTTAAAATACCAGCTTGTTGCATGAGCATTAAGGCAAAAGAGCATAAAAATGTGCCTGTTAATAGTGCGATGATATCTTCAATGTTTGAATGCTGGGTTGATGTGTTTTGTTTATTGGTTTTCATATTATTGGTATGTCTAAAAAATGGCTCTTTTTTAAGAGCCAAATTATATATTAAAACTTAAATTTTAATAAGTGTTAATATTTAATATTCATTTCGTCAAATACTGCCATGGCTGCTCTAAAAGCGGTTTGAGTCGCAGGTGCTCCGCAGTATGGCAAGCTATGCATTAGTACTTCTCTTATTTCTTCAACACTTGCACCATTATTGATTGCCCCTCTTATATGACCTTTTAGTTCTGCCTCACTTTTTTGAGCGGTTAAAAAAGCCAGCGTAATCAGTGACCGATATTTGCGAGGTATGATAGTTTCATCTTGCCAAGTTGTACCCCATGCGTGTTCAATAATCCAGTCTTGCAGGGGTTGAGTAAATTCAGTTGCTTGGTTAAGTGAACGTTTAACATGTGACTCTCCCATGACTTGAGTGCGTGCTTTGAGACCATTTTTATAACCATCATTTGCCATCAGTGGCTCCTTTAAATAAATTGAAGTAGGGTAAGGATTTATATATTAAATATATACTAAAATAGCTGGTAAGTTTATCATAGCTGAAATTAAACATTTATTAAATAAATAATGGATATGTGATAGGTTTTTGTGATTTATGATTAACTTTTTACCTAATTTGGGCTATTATGAAAAAGCTAATAAACCATTTTTTAAGCATAACTCAGGGGTGTTTTACATATCCTAGGCGTGCTTATTATCCTCAAAACTTAATAAAAGGAATCTCTTATGTTAGAAGCCTATCGTAAACACGTAGAAGAGCGTGCAGCTCTTGGTGTTGTGCCACTTCCATTAGATGACAAACAAACAGCAGACCTAGTAGAGTTATTAAAAAACCCACCAGCAGGTGAAGAAGCATTTTTAATGGACTTACTAGAAAATCGTATTCCACCTGGGGTTGATGAAGCCGCCTATGTTAAGGCCGCTTTTTTAGCTGCTATTGTCAAAGGTGAAGCGACTTCTCCACTCATTGATAAAGTAAAGGCAGTAAACATCCTTGGCACTATGCAAGGTGGTTATAACGTACAGCCTTTGGTTGATGCGCTTGATGATGATGAAATTGTTGAACATGCTGCTAATGCACTTAAAAACACCTTATTAGTATTTGATGCCTTCCATGATGTTGCAGAAAAAGGCAAAGCCGGTAACGAGCATGCACAAAGTGTTATTCAATCTTGGGCAGATGCAGAGTGGTTTTTAAATCGCCCTGAAGTGCCAAAAGTTCAAACTTACAAAACATTTAAAGTCACAGGTGAAACAAATACGGATGACCTTTCTCCAGCACAGGATGCATGGTCACGTCCTGATATCCCATTACATGCATTAGCCATGCACAAAAACGCGCGTGATGGTCTATTCCCTGATGAAGATGGCGTTCAGGGTCCAATGAAGCAGATTGAAGAATTAAAAGCAGACGGTTACCCACTGGCTTATGTTGGTGACGTTGTTGGTACTGGTTCTAGCCGTAAGTCTGCAACCAACTCAGTACTATGGTTGATGGGTGAAGACATTCCACATGTGCCAAACAAACGTGCAGGTGGTCTATGTTTAGGTAATAATATTGCTCCAATTTTCTTTAACACCATGGAAGATTCTGGTGCATTACCAATTGAAGTGGATGTGCAAAATCTGCACATGGGCGATTTGTTCGATATCCACGCACACGATGGTAAAATTACTAAACACGACAGTGATGAAGTAATTGCTGAGTTTGAGCTTGCGTCTGCAACTTTATTAGATGAAGTTCGTGCTGGTGGTCGTATTCCATTAATCGTTGGTCGTGGTCTAACTAACCGTGCTCGTGATTATTTAGGTTTAGGTCATTCAGAAGTATTTGCTAAGCCTGAGCAACCAGAAGATACTGGTAAAGGTTATACATTGGCTCAAAAAATGGTTGGTAAAGCCTGCGGCTTACCAGGTGTTCGCCCAGGTATGTACTGCGAGCCTAAGATGACAACCGTTGGTTCGCAAGATACGACTGGTCCTATGACTCGTGATGAGCTTAAAGACTTGGCTTGTCTAGGTTTCCAAGCCGATTTGGTTATGCAATCATTTTGTCACACAGCGGCATATCCAAAACCAGTTGATGTAGAAACCCAACACACATTGCCTGACTTTATTATGAACCGTGGTGGTGTGAGCTTACGTCCAGGTGATGGTATTATTCACTCATGGTTAAACCGTATGCTATTGCCTGATACTGTTGGTACGGGTGGTGACTCGCATACTCGTTTCCCAATGGGCATTTCTTTCCCAGCGGGTTCTGGATTGGTTGCCTTTGCGGCAGCGACGGGTGTGATGCCACTAGACATGCCAGAATCTGTACGTGTTCGTTTCTCAGGTACCATGCAACCAGGCATTACGTTACGTGACCTAGTACATGCGATTCCATTATACGGTATCAAACAAGGGTTACTAACTGTTGAGAAGAAAGGTAAAATCAACGAGTTCAACGGTCGTATTTTAGAGATTGAAGGTTTAGAAGACTTAACGGTTGAGCAAGCGTTTGAATTGTCTGATGCCTCTGCTGAGCGTTCTGCTGCTGGTTGTACTATTACGCTTTCTGAAGATTCAGTAAAAGAATATTTAAATTCAAACATCACCATGCTTAAGTGGATGATTTCTGAAGGTTATGGCGATGCTCGTACAATCGCACGTCGTATCGAGGGTATGGAAGCATGGCTTGCTAATCCAAGCTTAATGCGTGCTGACGCTGATGCGGAATACGCGCATACCATTGATATTAACATGGATGACATCAAAGAACCTGTATTATGTTGTCCAAATGACCCAGATGATGCCAAAACGCTAGCGGACGTTGCGGGTGCAAAAATTGATGAGGTATTTATTGGTTCATGTATGACTAACATTGGTCATTTCCGTGCAGCAGGTAAGTTGTTACAGCAAGTACCAGCAGGTAGTTTAGCAACTCGCTTATGGATTGCACCACCAACTAAGATGGATGAGCATCAGCTAATGGAAGAAGGCTACTTTAATATATATGCACAAGCAGGTGCACGTACAGAAATGCCTGGCTGTTCACTATGTATGGGTAACCAAGCTCGTATTGCGCCTAAGTCTACTGCGGTATCAACCTCTACGCGTAACTTCCCGAATCGTTTAGGTCAAGGTGCAAATGTATACTTAGCTTCTGCTGAGCTTGCATCGGTTGCAGCGGTACTTGGTAAGCTTCCGACTAATGAAGAATATCAAGAATATGCGGGCAAACTTAACAGCATGAGTGATGAAATCTATACTTATCTAAACTTTGATAAGATGGAAGAGTATACCGAAAAAGCAGACAAAATTGATGTTGCACAACTTGCATAAGCATGAAATACAAGTTTGCTTAAATTTAAAACCCATTACTTTACTAAGTAGTGGGTTTTTTATGGAATCGTTAACAGTTAACATAAATAAAAAAAGGAGCTAAAGTCGCTCCTTTTTTTATTAAGCCTTGTGGTAGAGTTAGAATAACTGTTTACAAGCGTGATGTATTAAAAGTGTGATGTAGCACCAAGATAAGCACCTGCCTGCATGTTGTCTGTTGCATCGCCTTGAGCAGTTACACCTATTTGTAAATTGACAGCAGGGCTTAATTTTGCATTGACTCCAACTAAGACAGCAAAATTGTTGGCATCTGTACCTGCTGCTGGTAAGCTAAATCCACGTGTATAGTTTGAGCTAACTGATTTTAGATTAGCGGTTATGTTTTGGTCATCATCTTTAAAATCATGGCTATAACGTAGGTTGCCGTATAAATCGTATTTGCTGTTTAAGGTATAGTTTGCTTTTACACCAATTGATCCAAGCACACTATCTTGCTCATTGGTTTTAAAAACCATGGCGGTAGCGCTATTATCATTATCTTCAACTAATGAGTTGATACGAGTTTTTTGTAGCAAGGCACTCATGTATGGGGTATAGGTAAACTTATTATTGGTAAACTCTTTCCCCATTTGTAGCGATAAGTGTTCACGTCGTCCAGCACCATCGGCGGTATGTAGGCTTGATGCTGTCCCAAGTGAGACTTCACGCTCCCAATCATAATCAAGCTTATCAATACCAAGGTGTAAGTTTAGCTTATAGTCGTTGATATGATGTTTGTGGTAAACGCCAAAGCCAGTTTGTTTTAAATCAAAATTTACCTTATCTCCTGCTGTGTATTTACCTTGTTGGCGTTGCAAGTACATACCTGTTTGTGAGTTTTCACCAAATCCTAAACCAGCTCCAATGGTACCATTTTTGTCCATCGAAGTACTTTCGGCGTTGTCTGTTTTGACATCGCTAAACTTGCCTTCTGCCCAAAGGCTATTTTTGCCAACTTCTAGATGGTCAAGCCTACGATGCAACTGCACATCTTGTGCAAAACCACTTTGCTTGGCAACATTACTAACTTTTGCAAAGCCAGCGGGGGCATCTAAAACAGATAGCGTATAATTGGCTAAGATTTCATGTACTTTACCAGTTGGATGGACGCCATCAGCAAATATGGAAGTTTTTGGGTCTAAATTTGGTTTTAACGTGTCTGGTGTACAGACAATAGAGCTTGGAGTTGTGCAAACTGGTATATTGGTGTTTTCGATACCGTAAGCTATTGGATTTGCGACAACTTTCTGTAAGATGGTAAAAGTATCTAAAGGAATGACATTTGCAGAGCCGTCGTCTAATGTGCTGTATAGGGTGTGATTATGGTAATTAGCTAGTTGAGTGACACTATCAGGATTATTACTTGCAAGTGCAAATGGTGATTTACCGACATCTGGTAAATTTGGGACTATAATGTATTTTGCCCCTGCATCGGCTAAAGTTTGAACGGTTTTTGCAGTATCTTGAGCGGCGGTAGCAACAACAGTGGGTGCATTACTTGGGTCACCTGCCACAGCTAAAAAGTCATTTGCACCAGCCCAAACGCTGTAAAGTGTATTGTCACTAGGCGTATTATTTGCTAAGTAGGTCGCTACCTGTGTTTTTGCAGAGGGAACTGGCAGTCCAAGCGATGGGTGTTTGGCTAAATCTGTGCTAGATAATGCACCACCTGCTGCATAGTTGTTACCTTCTACACCAACGGCAGGTGTATTGGCAGTTGCTTTGGTGCCATAGGCTTCTGCGACAATTTCAGTCCATACTTTGTCTGGGTTGGTTGTAAATTTGCCTAAAGCAGGATTAAAGTTAGTAAAATAACCACTATCAGATAAACTATCTCCAAAAAACACAACCTGGTTAAAATCTTGCGCATTTACGGTTTGAGTCAAGCTGATAGAAATTACAGCAGTAGTAAGGATGGATGGTTTGAAATATTTATGAAACTGTCTCATTGTGCCTCCTTGCATTAATTGAAAGAATTTATAGTCCACTAAATAAATTTCATTGTAGGTGAGTTAGCCAAATAACACAAGCTACATGCGTATTCGTTTTTTGTTATTTTTACCTTGGATTTATTGGTATTAAAACTTACCCAATAACTATGCGGGTATTATAATTGTAGTGTGGGGATTATAACGGTAGTAGGCTAGCATAATAATGATGCTAAAATGTTGAAACGGTTTAGTTGGCATGATAGGGTGCTATCTAAATTTTGTGTAAATGTAAATAAGTTAAATTGATGCATATTTTTAACTTAAATAGCAATGCATAAAATTAAATCAACAAGGTTAAAAAAATAGGTAATTAATAGGTAATTTAAGTAACTTATGAAGCAATCCAACAACTTTTCTAATCGGCTCGTTAGTTTAAGCACTCAATTAAAAAAACAGTTAAAAACGCCACTTAATGCTGCGAATAGAGTTGCTAAAACAGCAAAAGTTGCTGGTAAGTCGGCAATACGTATCGCAAAAGGAGAAAAACCAAATCCTAAGTTGTTGCGTGAGTCTTTTGAAGAGATGGGTACCACCTATATTAAAATAGGGCAATTTATTGCCAGTATGCCTTCTGTATTCCCTAAAGAATATGTACAAGAATTTCAAGGATGTTTAGACCAAACGACACCATTGCCCTATAGTTATATTGAACAAATTTTAACGCAAGAACTTGCCACAAATAAGCCATTAACTGCCATTTTTAAGCATATTGATTTTAAGCCAATTGCTTCTGCTTCTATCGCTCAAGTACATGCAGCCACATTGCGAGATGGTACAGAAGTTGTCTTAAAAGTGCAAAAACCTGATGTTAAAACCATCATAGAAACTGACTTAGGCATGTTGCATGGCATTAGCAGAGTACTAGAAACTATTGTACCGAGTATAAAAATTGCCAGTATTACCCCAATTATTGATGAAATACGAGCTCAAATGACTGCGGAAACTAACTTTATTCTTGAAGCACAAAACATTGCTGATTTTCATGAGTTTTTGCACACCAGTGATAATGATAGCGTTACTGCACCAATTGTTATTAAAGAATTAACTACCAAACGAGTGCTTACGATGACACGTCTTGATGGGGTGTCTATGATTGATATTAAAGCAATGCAACAATATTGTGACGATCCAACTAAAGTGATGACAAACACATTAAATACGTGGTTTGCAAGTATCACTGAGGCAAAAAGCTTTCATGCAGACTTACATGCTGGCAATTTGATGTTACTTAAAAACGGGCAAGTTGCTTTTATTGATTTTGGTATCGTGGGGCATATTAAGCCAGAGTCTTGGCAAGCCGTGTTTGCACTTATGAATGCTATACAAGTTGAAGACTACGCTATCATAGCAGAGGCTATGATAGAGGTGGGTATGACTAAGGTGCGTCATAAAGTTAATAAAGTACAATTAACTTTAGATATTGAGTCGGTAATAAATATAGTTAAGCAAAATCAAGAACAAATTCAAACTCAAATTAATGAAAGTATGAGTCAAATAGATATGACTAACCTTAAAAGTAGTATTAAAAATATGCAGCAGCCAATGGACGAGGTTAACCAATTATTACTTGAGTTGATGGAAGTTGCAAAAAAACATGGGATACAGTTTCCACGTGATTTTGTGCTACTTATTAAACAAATGCTATATTTTGATAGGTTTGTGCAGGTTTTGGCACCAGATATGAATGTATTTCATAATGAGGCGATTGAAATGGTTCAATAAAATAAACCAGAAAAGTAGTTTGTCTGAGTTTGGTATTAATATAATACTAACAAAAATAATACTAACAAAAAAGTTTACCGTTTAAGCGTAGGGTACTTCTATTTGTCTGACCTGATCAGCTATAATGAAGGCTTGAATATGCCAATAAACTGGCTTACATTAAATAGATTATTTTATATAGAAACAAATAGCAACAAGTCTTTTTAAATATATGTATATTACAGCTTTTAAGAGCAGTTTAAACAGAGCAGTTTAAACGGTTCTTTACTTGTGTTTGTTTCATTTACTTTTAACCGTTTATCTGCCTAATTTTAGTTATTGTTACAGTAATGAAGGAATGATTAATGAGCAGTTTGCTGTCCAATATAAGGGTTAAGTTATTTACCAATCGTTTTTTATATAACTTATATCAAAACATGCTAGCAGCTTTAGTTGTTAGCTTTGTTGCAATTAGTTTGGGTGCTTCTTTTGGTGTTATGTCGGGTCGTGGGGCATTGTCTGGCATGCTAGCGGCAGGCATAATCGCTTGTATTACCTCGCTACTTGGTGGTACTCGTATTCAATGTTCTGGACCAACGGCTCCCATGTCGGCAGTTTCTGTTGCAGTATTTTTTGCAGCAACCCAATTATCTGCTGATAAGCTGGCAGGTATGACGGTTGATCAAGTTTTTAACTTTACGGTCATACTAAGTAGCTTGATTTTGCTTATAGCAGCGATATTACGTACAGGCAATTTAATTCGACTGATTCCACATAGTGTGATTTCTGGATTTATGTCGGGTATCGCAATGTTGATTTGGATTGCTCAAGTTAAGCAGTTATTTTTACTGGATGGAACTTGGACTTTTGGCAAAACTCAAGCACTCAATACAGGGGTTGCTATACTAACGTTAGCAATCATTTTTGGTTTGCCACGCATTCCACAAAGGCACATTCAACGAGTTGTGTGGGCAATGATGCCGTTTTTTCCAATGACTTTATTTGCCATTATTTTTTGCACACTTTTGGTAAATTGGCTTAGTTTGCCAATCGCAACCATTGATATTGATGCATCACTATTTTCTGGCTCTCTTTTAGAGTGGGTTGGAACACAGGTACCGAGTGAATTTTCATGGAGTCTACTCTGGTTTAGCTTGCCACTTGCGTTTGAGCTATCGCTACTTTGTTACCTGGATACTTTGATGACAGCCCTGGTAATGGATAAAATGAGCAGAGAAAAGACTCAACGTAATCGAGAGTTGGCTGCTCAAGGTGTGGCAAATGCAATAGCAGTTATGTTTGGTGGTTTACCAGGTGCTCAGGCAACTATTCGTTCAGTTTTGATTTTAAAAGAAGGAGCAACCTCTCGCTTGGCTGGGGTATTGGTTGGGGTATTTGTTATTGTCGAATTGTTTGTATTTTTAGATTGGATTAGCATGATTCCACAGGCGGTATTTGTGGGTATATTGTTTAAAGTGGGCTATGATGTTTTTGATTGGACAATTGTCAAAGCCTTGTATAAAAAGGCTACCAAACAACAAACAGCTTTTTCCTTTTTTGATTTGCCGTTAATTGTGTTGACTGTGTTGGTAACGATATTTTATAACTTAAGTGCCGCTGCGATTGGAGCGACAGTCTTGTTTTATCTCATCCAAAAATTTAGTAATAATGCTCTACCTGATTTGCATGGTATTGTTGAAGATTAGGCTTTATAAAATGATGGGTTGGGTAATTGTAGAAGTCAATAAGCTTTTAAATTGATTTAAAAAAGGATGCTAAATTATGGGTGATTTTTTTATTAAAAAAGCAGCTACCTATGATAAAAGTAGCAGGCGTGTTGCTAATGTTAATGCCATTGTGGCTAGCATGCTTAAAAATATTAACTTTAACAAAAGCATGCACATTATGGATTTTGGCGCAGGTACAGGGTTATTGTTAGAGGGTATTGCACCATATGTTGCTCAAATTACAGCGGTAGATGTGTCTGATGCAATGATAAATGAGCTTAACAAAAAAAAGCAAGCATTGTTGAATAAACATGATTGTACGTTGGATATTGTCAAGACTGACTTAACCCAAACTATCAGGTTCGAATTGATATTTAATCAGTCGTTTGATGGGATAATATCTTCAATGACACTGCATCATATTCAGGATATCCCTGCTATTTTATCTGGTTTAAAACAATTGATTAAGCCCAATGGTTTTATTGCCATTGCTGATTTAGATACAGAGGCAGGTGATTTTCATACCGAAGATATGGGCGTGCATCATTTTGGTTTTGATAGAGATTATTTAAATAAAGTTGCTTTAGATGTTGGATTTAAAAAAATACAAATACACACGGCTAATGAGTTTGTAAAAAATGGGGTTAACTATAGTGTATTTTTGTTTATTGGTTATATCTAACGCATTTTCTTAAATCACGTCTTTGCTTAAAAAAATAAAGTTGTATACAGTTTAAAAGAAATGAATTAAAAACCTTCTTTTTTAATTGTTATATTTATCAATAAATTAACTACAATAGAAACATCTTTCTATAAAGAAAAACTTAATATATAAATAAATTATATAAATAAATTATATTTCTTTTTGTGCTGACTTTTTAAAAAGCTATTGACATCTTCATTATTCATTGCTATTTTCTATCTAGATATCCACATATGGATGGTGGTATTTGTTAAGACCTAAACTCTATATTAGGTGTCCATTTCATATGCGCTTACGCATAAATTTATCAAAAGGAATTGATTATGTCTGTTTTATCATTGAAAAACCTATCTACAATGGCTGTTTCTGTAGCTATGGCATTAAGTATTACCGCATGTGGTGGTAGTGAAAAGCCAGCAGCGGCAGGTGACGCTAAAACTGAAGCTGCAGGTGCAGAAACTAAAGCTGCTGCGGATGCAGTTAAATTGCGTTTTTCTCACTTTTGGCCTGCTACTTCTTCTATCCAAAAAGAAGTATTTGAGCCATGGGCTAAAAAAATTCAAGAAGAGTCAGGTGGTCGCTTGATTGTTGAAATTTACCCATCTGCCCAGTTAAGTAAGCCACAAGCAACTTATGACGCAGCAGTTAAAGGTATGGTAGATATTGGTTCGCAAGCACAAGGCTATACCAATGGTCGTTTCCCGCTAACTCAGATTACCGAGTTGCCAGGTTTATCAAGCTCAGCGAGTCAAATGGGTTGTATGATGCAAACTTTGTATGATAACGGCACAATTGCAAGTGAATATGAAGACTCTCACTTATTATTTATGTATGGTGCGGGCCCTGGTACATTGCACACAACTGATAAATTAATTGAAAAGCCAGCAGATATGAAAGGACTACGTATTCGCCGTCCTTCAGCAGTTGCTGGTGACTTAATTGAGAGTATGGGTGCACAACCAGTTGGTATGCCAGCAGGTGAAGTATATACTTCTTTACAAAAAGGCGTGATGGATGGCTTAAGTTTCCCATGGGAAGCAACTGAAACATTCCGTATTAATGAAGTTGCTAAAAACCATACTAATATCCCATTTTATAGTTCTGGTTTGATGGTTACCATGAACAAAGCTAAATACGATAGCTTACCAGACGACCTTAAAAAAGTACTTGATGATAATTCTGGTATGGATTTAGCAATGCAAGTAGGTAAGGTGTTTGATGAGCGTGATAAAGCTGTGATTGATAAAGTGAAAGCTGAAGGTCATAAAGTTGCTGAAATCCCTGATCCACTAAACGATCCAGATTGGGCAGGACCACTTAAAAAAGGTACTGAAAAATATTTAAGTGATGTATCAGCAACTGGTAAGGATGCAAATGCTGTATACGAGGCCGCAAAAGCAGCTAGTGAGGCTTGTAAAGCTTCATAATTCATTTAATAATGTTAATAAGGCTTCTTAATGCCATATCTTGGCAATTATAAATAATAAACTAGTCACTTACTTACCTATATTCAAAAATATGGGTAAGTTTTATATTGTAAGTAATTAAACTTCATTTTTTTATTCTTTTTATTAACTTCGGAGTTAACATGAATGCGTTATCCCGACTTAGCGAGTTTGTATCCAAAATATGCCAAGTTATTGGTAGTTTAAGCCTTGTGTGTATTATTATGGTTACCCTAACCGATGTTGTTACTCGTTATTTATTTAAAATTACTCAAGGAGCGTCAGGCTTTACCGTTAAAGGAAGTGTTGAGTTGGTATCTTATTTGATGCTATTTGCACTTTTAGCAGCATTTGTTGCTTTTGTTGAACGCTCCCAAATTATTGTAGATGTATTTACCCAAAAAATGTCACATAAAATCAAAGCCTTTTTAATGGGCGTATTTATGATGGTGTTTGCTGTTGTTTCTTTTGTATTTGTGCTTGGATTATACGAGCTAATGCATGACTCAATCGAATACGGTAATGTCACTCAAGATTTAAGAATTTCAATGACCCCAATTTATGGGTTTGCGACATTTTTGTGTTTCTTGTTAATGATTCGCTCTTTTATTGAGTCACTTAATATTTTTCGTACTGGTGAATTCCACAATGCAGAGGAGGCAGGCTAATGAGTCCAGAGATTATCGGTGCTATTGGTTTAGCTATCATGATTTTATTTGTAGTATCACGAGTACCTGTTTCACTTGCTATGTTATTAGTTGGTGTATTTGGTTTTACGATTATTACGACACCAGCAGCTGGCATGCAAACATTAAAAGATTTACCAGTTGAGGTTTTGGCTAAATATGACTTTAGTGCAATTCCACTGTTTATTTTGATGGGGGTTTTTGCTGCCCATTCGGGCATGGCAACTAAACTGTTTGATGCCACTCGTACTATTTATGGTGGGGTTAAAGGTGGTTTGGCGGTTGCAGGGATTGGGTCATCAGGCATTTTTGCTTCAATTTCTGGTTCTTCTTTAGCAACAGCTTCTACTATGACGCGTGTTGCATTGCCAGAAATGGAAAAATACGGATATAAACCAGGATTTGCTTGTGGCGTTCTGGCAGCAGGTGGTACTTTGGGAATTATGATTCCGCCAAGTATTGCTTTGCTGGTTTATGCAATTTTAACAGAGCAATCCGTTGGTGATATGTTCATTGCAGGTTTCATACCAGGCATTTTGGGTATGATTATGTACTCATTGACTGTGCTTGTGATGGTACGTTGGAAACCGCATTTAGCAGAAGGTGGTCAACCAACCAGTTTTAAAGAAAAGTTTTTGGCATTAACCGGTTTAATTCCCTTTAGCGTTATTTTCATCATTATTATTGCAGGTATCTTTTTTGGTGTCTTTACGCCAACAGAAGGTGCGGCAGTTGGTGCATTTGCTTCTTGGGTTTATGCAGCATTTAAAGGTATGGGTCTTAAAATGCTTGGTCAGTCTTTGGTTGAGGCGCTTTCACTTTCTGCAGTTGTATTTTTTATGCTGTTAGGTGCAGAGGCATTAGGCAAGTTCATTGCTGTTTCCCAGCTTTCATATACCTTAGCATCTACCATTAGTACTTGGGCAGTTGCTCCAATCGTTGTCTTAATGTGCATTTTAGCGATGTATTTTATTCTAGGACTATTCATGGATGCTTTGGCAATGTTGGTGATTACCATTCCAGTTGTGTTTCCAATTATTTTACAACTTGGGTACGATCCAGTTTGGTTTGGTATCATCGCGGTATTGACTGTAGAACTTGGGTTAATTACGCCACCAATGGGAATGAACATTTTTGTTATTAAAGCAATGGCACCGCACATTAAGCTTTCCGAAATGTTTAAGGGTGTTGCACCATTTATTGTTTCTGACCTATTGCGTTTGGTGATTTTAGTTGCATTCCCGATATTATCATTGGGGTTATTAGGCAGATAGCGCTAAAATGGATTAGTATCACCTAATATCGCATTTGTATTTGGAAGCAATAAAATTAAGGAAGATATTATGATTTCTTATCAAGAACATATTGAACAATTTAATTTAGAGAAACTAGAAGCAGAAATTTTAAATGGCAGTCGAGAAGGCGGTATTAATGCTTACATCGAATGTTGTGGTCGCCATGCACAATCAGATAAAGCAAACAAAATTGCTTTAGTGCATGAAGATACAAACGGAGTTACCAGTAAATACACTTATGCTCAGCTTGATGAGATGAGTGGAAAAATGGCAAATTTACTGACCGAGTTGGGTGTTAAAGCAGGTGATAGGGTATCTACCATGTTGCCTCGTAATCCAACATTATTGGCGGTAATATTAGGCACTTGGAGAGTTGGTGGTGTTTATCAGCCATTATTTACGGCTTTTGGTGTCGAGGCAATTGAATATCGTTTAGATAAAGCAGATACCAAAGTGGTATTTACGAATGCTGAAAACCGTGAAAAGTTTAATGAAATTAATCAGTTACCAGAAATGGTTATGGTAGGTTCAAAACAAGAGGCAGACCTATATAAAGATGTACACTTTGAGTCTGCTTTTGCCAAACAACCACTAGACTTTGATGCGGTCATGTTAAAAGGCGATGCCCCATTTTTGCAAATGTTTACATCTGGTACTGTCGGCAAGTCAAAAGGCGTATCTGTGCCACTTAACGCCCTAACTGCATTTTACATTTATATGCATGATGCAATTGGTTTGCGTGAAGATGATAACTATTGGAATATGGCAGATCCAGGTTGGGCGTATGGCTTGTATTATGCAATCACCGGACCTCTATTATTAGGTGCAACTACCCACTTTAATGAGCATGGATTTTCTGCTGAGCAAACCTTAGCGTTTATGAAGGAACATAAAATTAGTAACTTGGCTTCTGCACCAACGGCTTATCGCATGATGAAATCAAGCGGTGTATTTGATGGTAAAGCGAAGGAACTAACGGCTTTGAAACGTGCAAACTCAGCAGGCGAAACTTTAAATACCGAAGTCGTTAGTTGGGTGAATGATAACTTAGGTTGTCCTGTGATGGATCAATATGGTCAAACTGAAACAGGTATGACTTGCTGTGCTCATCACTCTTTAGAGCATCCAACGCCAGTGGGTTCTATGGGAATGCCTCTTCCTGGGCATGAACTCATTGTTTTAGATGATGATTTTAATGAAGTTGCTGTTGGTGAACATGGTCAGCTCGCTGTCGTTGTAAGTAAATCACCAGCATTTTATTTCACTGGTTATACGTGGAATGAAAAGAATCCATTCCATGGTGACTATTATCTAACAGGTGATATTGTCGAAAAACATGACGATGGCACTTATTGGTTCTCTGGTCGAGATGATGACATCATTATTACCGCAGGTTACCGAGTTGGTCCAACCGATGTAGAAAATGTGATGATGGAACATGAAGCAGTTGCGGAGTCTGCTGCTATCGGTATTCCAGAAGAATTGCGTGGTAATATTATTAAAGCGTTTGTTGTACTTAAAGATGGCTATGTTGGTAGTGAAGAGCTAGAGAAAGAAATCAAAGGTATTGTGCATGACCGTCTTTCTGCACACTGTTACCCGCGTATTGTCGAGTTTATTGATGCATTACCTAAAACACCAAGTGGTAAAGTACAACGTTTTATGTTACGTAATATGAGTGTAAAACATTAAAAACGTGTTTAAAGTTTTTCAATAATGTAAGTAAAAACTAAGTGTGGTTTTACAAAATAGTTGAACTGCACCCAAAATTAATCTATTTTAGAATATGAGGTATGTATGCAAATTAAGAATAAAACCTTTTTAGTGACGGGTGGGGCTTCTGGTCTTGGTGAGGCAACGGTTCGTTATTTGGTCGGGCAAGGAGCAAATGCCATTATTGCAGATTTAAATGAAGAAGCTGGTAATAAACTAGCAAATGAATTTAGCGAAAATACGATATTTGCCAAGTGTGATATTACTTCAGAAGAAGCCGTGCAAGCCGCTATAGAGGCTGGTGTGGCTAAATTTAGTAGCTTAAATGGATCTATTAACTGCGCGGGTATTGTGGTTGTGCAAAAATTGCTAGACCGTGAAGGCAACCCTGCTGACCTTGCTAAATTTAGTAAAGGAATAGAAATTAACTTAGTGGGCACTTTTAATGTAGCACGCCTTGTTGCTGCGCAAATTGTTAAACAACAAACAGATGAGGAAGATAAAGGTATTATTATTAATACAGCCTCAATTGCAGCCTTTGATGGACAAGTAGGACAAGGCAGTTATTCTGCTTCAAAATCAGGGGTTGTTGGTTTAAACCTACCGCTAGCTCGTGAGTTGGCTCGTTATGGTATTCGTATCATGACAATTGCTCCTGGTGTATTTGCTACACCTATGATGGCAAGCTTACCAGAGGCGGCTCGCACCAGTCTTGAAGCATCAGTACCCTATCCAAAACGTTTAGGTCAGCCAAATGAGTTTGCAAAATTGGTTGGGCAAATCATTGAGAACGCCTATTTAAATGCGGAGGTTATTCGCATTGATGGTGCTATTCGTATGGCATAATCTAGTTTTAAAGACATTTTGATTTAACAGCTCTAAAGGTGCTGTTAAACATTGTTAAAGTTTCAAAATATATACCATGGAGGGTATTATGGAATATTCATTAGTATACCAACAGTCGTTAAAAGATAAAGAAACATTTTGGGGTGAGCAGGCTAAACGTATTTATTGGCATAAAAAACCTGAACAGATTCTTGATGACAGCAGATTACCATTTGCTAAGTGGTATGTGGGTGGAGAAACCAACGTTTGTTATAATGCAGTCGATAGACATTTAGAAACTCGCCCAGAGCAGGATGCTTTTATTTGGGTATCTTCTGAGCTAAATTCAGAAACAATCGAAAACTATCCCAATATACCAAAAGAAATCGCTCGCTTGGGTGGTGGTGTTGAGTTTTATACCGATTATGCAAAACGTCGGTTGACTTATAACCGATTGCACAAAGAAGTTAACTATTTTGCCGATGTGCTTAAGCGACATGGTATTGGTCGTGGTGATCGGGTTGTTGTGTATATGCCAATGATACTGGAAGCCGCCTATGCCATGTTAGCATGCGCTCGCATAGGTGCCATACACTCAGTTGTTTTTGGTGGGTTTGCTGCTCATAATCTTGCTGTGCGTATGGATGATGCAGAGGCAAAAGCCGTTATTACGGTTGATGCGGCACTGCGTGGTGGTAAATTAATTAACTATAAAAACTTGGTTAACAAAGCGGTTTCAGAAGCGACGGTTAAACCAGAAAAAGTTATCGTAATAAACCGTGGTATTTTGGCATATGAGCCACAACCTTGGGATGTTGACTATGCTACTGAACGTCAGATTACTGTTGATGCCAACCCAACAAAAAGTGATATTGTCGAATGTGAATGGCTTGAGTCTAATGAACCATGCTATCTGCTTTATACGTCAGGCACCACAGGGACACCAAAAGGTGTGCAACGTGATACAGGTGGTCATACGGTCGCAATGGCGACATCAATAGATTATATCTATGATGGCAAGCCAGGTGAGACTTTTTGGGCAATTTCTGATATTGGTTGGGCTGTGGGGCATTCATATACCATTTATGCACCGATCATTGCAGGTATGACTAGCGTAATGTACGAAGGGTTACCACATATACCAAACCCTGGTATCTGGTGGCGAATTGTTGAAGCAAACAAGGTGAATATCTTGTTTACTGCACCAACAGGCGTACGTATGCTGAAAAAACAAGATGAAAGTTGGTTGACTCGTTATGACGTATCAAGCGTTAAGTCATTCTTTTTGGCAGGCGAGCCATTAGATGAGCCAACCGCAGACTGGTTAAAAGAACACTTAGGCGTGCCAGTATTGGATCACTATTGGCAGACAGAAACAGGCTGGCCAATTTTAAGCCATACACCTAAGTTTGATAGTTTGCCACATAAAAAAGGCTCGCCAGGCTACCCAATGTATGGTTACAATGCTAAAGTAGTCAATGAAGATACGGGCGAAGTTTGTAAAGCAAATGAAAAAGGTATGCTAGTAATTGAGGCACCATTACCACCTGGTACATTAACGACAGTTTGGGGAGATGATGAACGATTTATTAGCAGTTATTATAACTTGTTTGATGGTAAGCAATATTCAACATCAGACTATGCTGTGATGGATGAAAATGGTTATTACTTTATTTTAGGTCGTACGGATGATGTGATTAACGTTGCTGGTCACCGATTAGGCACAAAAGAAATTGAAGAAGCAATTAGCCAACACAAACAAGTCGCAGAATGTGCAGTTGTTGGTACTCATGACGAACTTAAAGGCGAACTGCCCGTCGCTTATGTCGTTATTAGAGACCATAGTATGGCTGAAGAAACCGAAAGTCGATTCCGCCTAGAGCAAGAAATTATTGGAGAAGTGGTAAAAGCTTTGGGTGCGTTGGCTCGACCAGCAGCTGTTTATTTCCCTACCCATTTACCAAAAACTCGTTCGGGTAAGATTTTGCGTCGTGCTATTAGAGCGTTAGCAGAAGGTAAAGAGCTGGGCGATGTCTCTACTATTGATGACCCAACAGCGATTGATGCGGTTAAACAAGCAATGGAAGATTATTAATAGTTATTAAATGGTATTGGTTAAATCAGTGCCATTTATTCTTAGCAAGGTGATTAATTAGGTTTTATAAATACTTTTAAACAATGTATTTGCTGTAACTTGTATACTAATATTCATCTATTTCGTAAAACATTAATCTATTTTATAAAACAAACAAATAAGGAAAACACATTATGACACAGACAGTGAAACAGTTGATCAATGGTAAGTTTGTTGAGTCAAATACCAATGAATGGATTGACTTAACCAACCCAGCCAACCAAGAGTTGATTGCTAAAGTACCACAAACGACACAGGATGAAATAAATGAAGCAGTAGCGTGTGCAAAAAAAGCATTTAAAACATGGCGTAAAACGTCGATTACTGCTCGTGCAGGTATTTTTTTAAAGTATCAACAACTTATTAATGAGCATATGGATGAGTTGGCTGAAATGTTGACTAAAGAGCAAGGCAAAACAATTGCAGATGCTCGTGGAGATGTGTTCCGTGGTTTACAGGTGGTAGAGCATGCTGCGGGTATTGGCAATTTACAACAGGGTGATTTTGTTGAAAATGTAGCAACAGGTGTGGATACTTATAGCATTTGGCAGCCTTTGGGTGTGTGTGCAGGGATTACACCGTTTAACTTTCCTGCGATGATTCCACTGTGGATGTACCCAATGGCGATTGCCACTGGTAATACCTTTGTATTAAAGCCATCTGAGCAAAACCCAATGGTTACTATGCGTTTGGTAGAGTTAGCGGTTGAAGCAGGTGTGCCTGAGGGTGTACTTAATGTGGTGCATGGTGGTAAGCCAACAGTAGATGCGATTTGTGATCATCCTGATATTAAGGCAGTATCGTTTGTTGGTTCAACAGCGGTTGGTACGCACGTTTATAATCGTGCAAGTCAGGCAGGCAAGCGTGTGCAATGTATGATGGGGGCAAAAAACCATGCGGTAATTTTGCCTGATGCTAACAAAGAACAAACCCTCAATCAGCTTGCAGGTGCAGCCTTTGGGGCAGCAGGCCAGCGTTGTATGGCATTATCTGTCGTGGTATTGGTTGGCGAAGCAAAAGATTGGGTTGATGAAATCAAAGCGAAGGCAGAAAGTCTAGTAGTAGCTGCCGGTAAAGACGACAAAGATTTGGGTCCGCTTATTTCTAAAAAGGCCAAAGAGCGTTGTGAAAGACTGATTCAACAAGGTGTGGATGAAGGTGCTGAATTGTTGCTTGATGGTCGTGGTATTGTGGTTGAAGGCTCAGAAGATGGTAACTTTGTTGGTCCGACAATTTTGAACAATGTCACCACTGAGATGAGTTGCTATACGCAAGAGATCTTCGGTCCTGTGCTATGTATCATGTATGTGGATAGCTTAGATGATGCTATCGAATTGGTTAATGCTAACCCGAATGGTAATGGTACTGCCATTTTCACTCAATCAGGTGCAGCTGCTCATAAGTTCCAGTCTGATATTGATGTAGGTCAAGTAGGTATTAACTTGCCAATTCCTGTTCCATTACCAATGTTCTCGTTTACAGGTTCTCGTGCAAGTAAGTTGGGAGACTTAGGTCCTTACGGTAAGCAAGTGGTCCAATTCTATACACAAACTAAGACAGTAACGGCTCGTTGGTTTGATGATGCCGCAAGTAAAGGTAAGGTAAATACAACGATTTCGATGTAAGTCGTTAGTGCTATAAAGTGGTTAGTTGGGTTGCTGTTTAGCAATCCGACTTGCCAAACGTTAGTGAATGTTGCTATATCATTAAGGATTTTAAAAAAGTTATTATAAAGTTATTAAAAGTTATTAACTGAAGTGGTCAATAAAAATTGTGTACACTGGAGTTGACTATGAAAAAATTTTATTTGCTCATGTGTGTAATAGGCACTCTGTTACCAATATCAATTTTTATATCATGGATCAATGAGTACGGACTAAATTTACGATTACTCTTTTCTGCTATTGTATCGAATAAAATAGCAGCGTTTGCTTGGGCTGATGTAGTTGTGTCGGCAGTTGTTTTAGTCGTATTTATATTAACGGAAGGCAAACGAAAAAATATACCTAATCTTTGGATACCCATTGTTGCTACATTTTCTGTGGGTGTATCCCTTGGTTTGCCCTTATTTTTATATATGAAAGAGGCAAAAAAAGCACATTAATATTAATGTCAAAATCAAAATACACGAACTATTAATTTTAATCCGCAATTAACCGAAATAAGCAACTTTAGCGAGCAACTTTTCATTTTTAACTAATTTTAGTAAGGATACATTATGGATTTTTCATTAAACGAAGACCAGCAGGCTTTTGCAGAACTAGCAAGTCAATTTGCAGACAAATCAATGGCACCTTTTGCTGCTGAATGGGACGAAAAAGCCCATTTTCCTGTCGAGATGTTTAAAGAAGCCGGTGAGCTTGGCTTTTTGGGTTTATATACCAATGAAGAATATGGCGGAATGGGTTTGTCTCGTTTAGATTCCTCCATTATTTTTGAAAAGCTGGCGTATGGTGATACCTCAGCAGCGGCATTTATGACCATTCATAACATGGTTGCATGGATGATTGGTGCCTTTGCAAAGCCAGAAGTGGCCAAAGCGTGGATCCCTGATATGATGAGTGGTGAAAAGCTTGGTAGCTATTGTTTGACTGAACCAAATGCAGGTTCTGATGCAGGTTCTTTATCTTCTAAAGCCGTTAAATCAGCGGATGGGTCGCATTATGTGTTGACTGGACAAAAAATGTTTATCTCAGGAGCAGGGGCAACGGATGTATTGGTTGTTATGGCTCGTACGGGGCAAGAGGGTCCGAAAGGCATCTCGGCATTTGTGGTTGATGCAAAGGCAGATGGTGTGACTTATGGTAAAAACGAACATAAAATGGGCTGGAAAAACCAACCAACCGCTGCTGTGCATTTTAAAGATGTTATCGTCCCTGCCGAAAACTTATTGGGTGAAGAAGGTCAAGGCTTTACCTTTGCGATGAAGGGGCTAGACGGTGGTCGTATTAATATTGCAACCTGTGCAGTAGGTACGGCTCAATGTGCTTTAGAGCGTGCGGTGCAGTATGTACAGGAGCGTAGCCAGTTTGGTCGTACTTTAGATAAGTTCCAGAATGTACAATTTAAACTTGCCGATATGCTCACGGAAGTAACAGCAGCCCGTCAAATGGTACGATTGGCGGCTTATCATTTGGATTCAGGTAGTCCAGATGCCAGCACTTATTGTGCGATGGCAAAGCGTATGGCAACCGACTTGAGTTTTAAAGTTGTTAATGAGGCATTACAGTTGCATGGTGGCTATGGCTATTTGCAAGAATATCCACTAGAACGTCATGTGCGTGACTTGCGTGTCCATCAAATTTTGGAAGGTACCAATGAGGTCATGCGTCTTATTGTCTCTCGTAAGATGATGGATATGGATACGTTAAAAAGAATGCAGTAATATTGTTAAGCTTGTAGGTTGGTGTCGGGATACGAGACCCAACAAATTAAAGACGTTATAAATATGATAGAGCGGAAACCTGCTTTCCGCTTGCTTGTATCTCATCTTGTTGGGGGCGTGTGTGGTTTATGGTGATTTTCTACCTGCTCCACGAGACCACCTCTCACTATACCACACATCCATCTACCCTTAACTTCGGCTTTATATCGCTTCAATCAGGGCATGAGGAGGGGATAGCAAAGCATTGCTTTGCACCCGATGTAAGAGAAAAATCTGTGATTTTTCTACTCTCATCGCCGAGTTGGTTTGGAGTGGCGACTTTTGTTCTTTGTCTATTTTTTGAAATTGATGTCTAATACCAAAGTTTTCGACTTTTTTTATTTGCTACTATTCATATACCTAAACCGTTATGTGCAATGCATGAGGAGTGATTATTATGAAACAAGAAATTCGCCAAGCATTACAGTTAGAAGCAAAATTAGAAAATAAGGTATTTGATATTTATTTCAATTCTATAGATTTGATTAATAAGGGTGATTTCATAAAGGCAGAAACTATCTTAAAACATGCTTGGGACTTGTTGCCTGAGCCCAAATTTCATACTTCTTGTACAAATATGATTATTACAAATTTAGTTAGAGTATTGCACAAAATTAGGAAGTATGAAGAAGCAAATATGCTACTTCAAAATTGGATAAAAGATATTGAAAATTGTGGTTATTTAATTTACGAAATTGATGCTTATATGATGTCTGCTGAAAACCTTTTATATCTTCAGGATTTTGAAAATGCAAAAAAAAGGTTTCAAGAGACAATCAAATATGGAGCTAAAAAAACAAGTTTTAGGGATAAACCTACGTTCTATTATGAAATCGCCACAAAAAAAATAACAAACAACGAAGAAATAAAAAAATTATTTGATACAGAAATGAAAAATACAGCACATAACATAATATATAAGTAATATCGGGTCAGGCACTGACCTCAAATTTTTGTATTTTTATCCGCTAGAATCTTTATCTACCATTAAAAAGAACAAAATTTTAAAGACAAAAAAATGAGCGTTTATAACAAAAAGCAAAAACACTTTTGATATTGCATCAAAAAACCTACTGTTGCTATGCTATATACAGAAATAATTAATATATTTCTTTGGCTACTATTGGCTTTTATTATAAGCTTTCGAATAATGGTTTCTTTTTGTAAAAAGAAGAATATTAAAAATTAAGAAGCAAAACAATGAAAAAACTATATAGCACTTCTATCTTACTATTCTTAGCCTTTGCTCCTCTTGTTGTAGGACAAGCAAAAACCTACAGCATTAACCATAACAACTTCTCATTAGAAACTCATCAAATGAATGACTACGAATCAGATAGAATATCTGATGGGCTAGAAGTTGTAGATTTATATCGTGGAAAAAGGAAATTACTCTCACATATTTTATTTAAAGAAGAGGGCGATTGTAGCTCCGTCACGATTCAGTTAGGCGACTACTTTGTAGAAAATAACAATATCATCTTTTACTCTTACTGGGCGAGTGCCGATAGAATGCCGTCAAATTTAAAATTTGGTTTTCAAAAACAAGTTTATTCTGTTGCTGATAATGGTATTGTTAGACTTGAGTCTTCAAAAATTTATATTGAGGATGTGGTAGAAACTGCCAATCCAGATTTTATTATTGGACATGGTTGGACGCACAGAGGTATCGCTTATTTGAATAAACAGCCCACAACTGATGAAGAAAAAATGTGGCTTGCTGACTACATCAAATCAGTTGAAAAGCAATACAAGGCAAAATTTGTCTTTGGTGAAGAACGCAAGGCATTGGAAAAAGAAGTGAGAGAAAAATTAAAAGAAAAAATCTTCGAGTATACAAACGACTGGGATACTTATAAAGAGGCTTATGGCGAAAGTAGGAAATAGTGATGAAAAAATATACATTATTTTTAGTAATCATAGTTGGACTATCAGGTTGTCAGTTTCTTTTGAATGGCAGTGAAGTACGCGATATTCCGACAAAACAATTTTTGTATCATAGCATTGCAGTGGATAAAAAAGATCCACGTTATTTTACGCTTACGTTTTGGTCAGATCGTGATTTACGCCAGCCTTTGTATAAGGATATTCGGCATATGAATTGTTATATAAAAGATAAACCCAAAATCATAAAGCGTGATTGGACACATTCCAAAGAGGCAATGTACGCATTGATAGATAAAAATTCTGTAAAACCATATGATAACGGCTTTCTTTATACAGCAAGTTTTGCGTATGAAAAAGAGTTTGTAATCCACAGCAAAGAAGAAGAGGAAAAGTTTACAAATGCCTGCGGTTGTTCTAACTATGAAGACCACGCATTACACACTCAACATATACGAGAGAAAATCATAAAGCAATTACAACCTGCTGATAGGCAATTAACGTGTTCATTTATGCATGTACCAATGTTTTCAATGTATATGTATATTTCATCGCCGATGATTATCACCAAACAAGATGTATTGCGAGTATTAGAAGAACAGAAACAATTACAAAAAATGATGGAGTAATAATGAATAAAATTCTATATAAAATCATAGGTTGTTCATTTATCCTAATATCTTGCACATTTTCAGCATTCGCACAAGGTGAAAAAGCACTATTTTATTTTACGCAAAATACTGGGGAGGATATTGGCGTAAAAGATAAAAATGGCAATATTATTATTCCAGCTGAGTTTCTAAATTATAGTGGTATTGCCGATGGTACGCTTGTTGAAGATGACCTGTTATCATTTTTAGGCTGTCCTGACGATATTCAACCAGAGCCACAGACCTTTGGTTGTGTCTTTGACCGCAAAGGGCAGTATTTATATCAAACATTTTTATACGATAATGGAGCCGATTATCGTGTGGAGGGCTATCAACGCATTGTTAAAAATGGCAAAGTTGGTTTTGTCAACAGAGATGGCAAGATTGTCATTCAACCGCAATTTGATTTTGCATCGCCTTTTAACTATGGTTATGCTAGTGTTTGCGATGACTGTTATTGGGAAAAAATAGATGGAGAACACAAGAGAGTTGTCGGTGAAAAATGGGATGTTATTAACAAAAAAGGCGAAAAAATTGTCCCCTTAGCTAAACAAACTCAAACAAATGCTGTAAAAATTGGTGACAACTATTATCCGTATCCGTTTAGCTATTCAGAAAAAGAACAACAAATATTACAGTTTTTCCAGCAAAAAATGGAAATATTGGCTGATGTTCATTATATTAATGTCTATCCGCTCGTTAAACCAAAGGTTTTATACTTTGAAATTGTCGAACGCCCGAGCAAACATTTTCCTTTTTATCTCGTGTATAGTTACGATAAGCGTAAGATCCCCACCGATGATGAGTTTTTAGTTTCACAAGACGGTAAATCATTTTTTTCTGTTGCCTATGATGGCGAAAAGACCCCTTTTGCACCGTGGCTAAAAAAGCAAATTCAATGGGCAAGGGAATATCAACAAAGAAATAGTAATAATCCGAATAAGTTTAGTGAGTAATGGAAATTTTAAAGTACATAAAAAGGAAATGGTGATTAAAGGTAAAATTCAGTATGTTCTAAAATGGAACATACTGCCAAATGCAATAAATTCAATAAAACGCAGAAAATAGAGTCAGATTTTGATAGAATGATTAGGACTTTAGGAAAGTCTTAAAGGCTGTTTATTAATTTAAGTAGAACTTTTCAAGCAAACAACAAGGAACGTATTATGACGGACTACACTAATTTAGACCTAGCAATTAACGGTCATATCGCAACACTCACTCTAAACAATCCACCTGCTCATACTTGGACATTGGAAAGCTTAAAATCACTTAAGCAATTGGTTGCAGATTTAAATGCAAATAAGGCAGTACAAGCACTTGTAGTGCATGGCGATGGTGAGAAGTTCTTTAGTGCTGGGGCAGATTTAAACAGTTTTGCTAGCCCTGATAAAAGACCAGCAACCGATATGGCAGTTGCTTTTGGTGAAGCTTTTGAAGCACTAACAAACTTTCGTGGTGTATCTATTGCTTGTATCAATGGTTATGCAATGGGCGGTGGTCTTGAATTTGCGATGTGCTGTGATATTCGCATTGCCGAAGAGCATGCACAAATGGCATTGCCTGAGTTATCGGTTGGACTATTGCCATGTGCTGGCGGTACGCAAAATTTGGCTTGGTTGGTTGGTGAAGGCTGGGCAAAACGCATGATTCTTTGTGGTGAGCGTATCAAGGCAGACAAAGCCCTACAAATAGGACTGGTAGAAGAAGTGGTGGAAAAAGGTAAAGGCTTAGAAACTGCGTTAGCCTTAGCAGCAAAAGTTGCCAAACAATCACCTGATGCACTTGCGTTTAGTAAAGTATTAATTCAATCAGCTCGTACCAACCCACCTAAGTTTAATTTGATTAATGAGCGTGAAGATTTTATTAAGCTATGGGATGGAGAAAATCAAATGGAAGGGGTTAATGCCTTTTTAGAAAAACGCCCAGCTGAGTGGAAGGTGTGAGGAGATAAACCATGACAGATCAACCAATTTTAGTAGAAACCTTAGCAACGGACAGTGGTCATCTGATTGGTGTGTTAACTTTAAATGATCCTAAAGCACTCAATGCCTTAAGTGTTGATATGTGCAAACTTATCAGCGAGAACCTAAGTAATTGGCAAGATGATGATAAGGTAATTGCCGTATTGCTAAAAGGCAGTGGCGATAAGGCGTTTTGTGCAGGCGGCAACATTCGAAAGTTATACGAAAGTATGATTGATAATCCACCGATGCCGAACCCTTATGCTGAAGGTTTCTTTACTGGGGAATACAGTCTGTTCCGTCAAATGCATTTTTATAACAAACCGATTATCCAGTGGGGTAATGGTATTGTTATGGGCGGTGGCATGGGTTTAATGGCTATGTGTAGCCATAGAGTAGTTACCGAAACCACGCGCATCGCTATGCCAGAGATTAGTATTGGCTTGTACCCTGATGCAACAGGTAGTTGGTTGTTACAACGTATGCCAGCTAAAGCAGGACTGTTCCTTGGTTTAACCGGTGCAAACTGTAATGGTGCAGATGCTTTGCTGTTAAACATGGCTGAATGTGCGATTGCTAGTAACAACTTTGATGGTTTAATAACTGCTTTAACAACGGCAGATTGGGCAAATAGCTCAGACTTACATGACACGACCAGCCATGTATTGGGGCAAATTCATCAAACAGAACATTTAGCAGCCAGTAATGTGGCGACTCATTGGCAACTGATTACCGATATTGTCAATAAAGGTGATATTCAAGATATAGACCGAGCGTTACAAGATCCAACCATTCTTGAAAAGTATGCAGATGACAAATGGGTCATCCGTGCGGTTAAGAGTTATCAACATGGTTGCCCAGTAAGTGCTGCTTTGACCTATGAGATATTTAAGCGTGCTAAAAAGCTATCGTTAGAGCAAATTTTATATATGGAATTAAACCTTTCACTACATTGTGCCAATAACCCTGATTTCCGTGAAGGGGTACGTGCTTTGCTGATTGATAAAGACCGCTCACCAAAATGGAGCAAAACGCTTGCCGAATGTAGCGGTAGTGATGGGCATGCTTATATTAATTCACACTTTAACGCTCCTTATACAGATGGTAAGCATCCGTTTAATGGGTGGCTAGGTACAGATAGTAAATCGGCAGCTTTGGTACGAATTTAAACATTGTTTAAGTATAGGAATTAACATGCCTTTTTCAAAAGAGCAAGAATTAAGTTTGTTAGCACAAAAGTGGGTTGGCAAAACAATTATTAGCCGTTTATATGAAATGGGTTTGGACGATGTCCAAAAATTAGCAGATTCAAAATTAGTAGAGGTTTTAGAACGAGGTTCAAAGCTATCTGGAAGCACTTGCTGGAAAAACAGTCCGCAAGCCAAACAAGCGATCCAAAATGCGATTGCTTGGGCTAGACTTGAACTTAAAAAATGAATGTCATGTGATAAGTGTCATGTCACTCACTTACATTCCAAATGTCTATATGATTGAATTTTGGTCATTAAAGTTTGTTAATTTTTTTATTAGATGAGAGATTGGCTTTCATTTATATTAACTAAGTACATTTTCTAAGTATATTTTAAATTAATACACTCAACACAAGGAAGATAATTATGAATAACACTATAAAAACCATCGGCTTTATTGGTTTGGGCAACATGGGTAAACCAATGGCGGATAACTTAATCAAAAATGGCTTTAGCTTAAAAGTATTTGACTTAAACGAAACAGTTCTTGGTCAAATGCAAGCACAAGGTGCAACAGTTGCGAACTCCCCAAACGAGGCATGTACCGATGTGGATATGGTGATTAGTATGCTACCAGCAGGGCAACACGTCAAAGGTGTGTATCTAGGCACTGGCGATAATGCAGGTGTATTCGATAGCCTAGACCCAAGCACCATAGTTGCTGATTGTAGTACCATTGCTGCCAGTGATGCCAGAGAAGTTGCCACAGCTGCTAAAGCAAAGGGTATCCAATTTGTGGATGCACCCGTATCAGGAGGTACAGGAGGGGCAACTGCTGGTACATTAACCTTTATTGTAGGTGGCGACACAGCTACTTTTGAACAAGTCAAACCAGTATTAGAAGCTATGGGTAAAAATATCTTCCATGCTGGTGACCACGGAGCAGGGCAAGTTGCTAAAATTTGTAACAATATGCTATTAGGTGTTTTGATGTCAGGTACAGCAGAAGCCATTAACCTAGGGGTTAAAAATGGTTTAGATGCCAAAGTATTATCTGATATTATGTTGCAAAGCTCTGGGCGTAACTGGACATTAGAGGTGTATAATCCTTATCCAAATGTGATTGATACGGTACCGTCAAGCAATGGCTATAATGGTGGGTTTATGAGTAAGCTGATGCTAAAAGATATGAACCTTGCTAAAGTGACTGCAGATGATACAGGTGTAGAAACCCCAATGGCAGATCAAGCTCGTAGCATGTATACTGAGCATGTTGAAGAAAATGCTGATAAAGACTTTTCGAGTATTATGGCTAAATTTGATGACAGTGTTTTAAAGTAACTTTCTAGGTATACAATAGGTATATAAAATAAAAGTTATCACCCCATAGATTACATAATTTGTGGGGTTTGTTTTTTATCTATTAAGCCTCAAATTTGATAAATGTTATAATGATGATAAGCAAAGATGTTAAATAATCCATAGAGTTTAAAATATGAATAGTCATCAAAGTATTCAATGGTTTCCGGGTCATATGAATAAGGCACGTAATGAAATTAAAGAGGTGTTACCAAACATCGATATTGTCATTGAAGTGATTGATGCACGCATCCCCTATAGTAGTGAAAACCCTATGGTGACTGAACTGCGAGGGCAAAAATCCGTCATCAAGGTTTTAAATAAAGCAGACCTTGCCGACCCTGATATTACGCAAGCATGGATTGCACATTTACAACAAACTCAAGATACCAAAGCATTGGCTTGCGATAATAATAAAGCAAGCGTAGTAAAGCAAATTGTACAATTGTGCAAGCAGTTTAAAGCAAACAAAGTGGGTACGGGGCAAAAAATTAAAGTTCTGATTATGGGCATACCTAATGTGGGTAAGTCTTCTCTTATCAATAGCCTTGCAGGACGAGCCATTGCTAATACAGGCGATGAACCAGCAGTTACTAAAACTCAGCAACTGATAAAAATTGATGATGATATTATGCTTTATGACACGCCAGGGATGCTTTGGTCAAAAATTGAAAACCCAAATTCTGGTGTGCGTTTAGCAGCTACGGGTGGTATTAAAGATACTGCATTTGATTTTATTGATGTGGCAAGCCATACTGCTGAATATTTGATTCGAGCCTATCCAGAGTTGTTAAAATCCCGTTATCAAATAGAGCAACTGCCAGCGACTGAATGGGAATTTATTGAGCTTGCCGCCCGTAAACGAGGCTTTTTGAAAAAAGGCGGATACGTTGATAGTGAACGCATGTATGAGATGCTTATTAATGAGTTACGCAGTGGTAAAATAGGACGTATTAGCCTAGAAACGCCAGCTATGCAGGCAAGTGAGCAATTGTTAGTAGATGAGCTACGAGCCAAAGCTGAGGCAAAAAAACAAGCTAGGCTGGAACAAAAAAGATTGCGTAAATTAAGAGCGAAGAAGAATCGGGGATAAAATAGGGGGTAAGTAGTCCTCATCTGATAAAGTAAAGGGCGGGGCTGTTAAGTTCCAATTCAAATAAGCATTTACCTTGAGCTTGTTGCAGGGTTTTTCCATTATAGTTCGATATGCTTAACATCAACGAAAACCTTAGAAGTTGACTACAAATAAGCTTATTTTATATATTGTATTTTTCAACATGTTCAATTTTCTGTCCCTTCGCATTAAAAGTTATTTTTTTTCTTTTTTCTTGCGTTTCTATACAATGAAAACTCACCAACAATACTGACAATTGACCAATAATAAAATCCAAGATTAGTTATCCCAATAAAAATA
>PDWI01000529.1_pt1 | contig 61766 bp, 54 predicted proteins | sample 1430891 | NCBI WGS metagenome assembly PDWI01 (sample SAMN01162508, study PRJNA174530) | Oral metagenome, whole genome shotgun sequencing project. | biome: Marine environment; feature: Marine mammal; material: Swab sample of the gingival sulcus; isolation source: swab sample of gingival sulcus... | reverse complement strand
GGTGATCGTGATCATTTAGATCTTCATATCCCAATGCCAGAGCCATTACTCTCTGGGAAACAAGTGATAATACGTTGTGTTCAATTCGTTTTTCATCACGATAATCTGTAAAACTCTCGGCAAAACGCTTGAGTATTCCAGTACGCTTTTCAATTTCACGAAGCAGCAGGCAGCCTCCATCAGATGTGAGGACTCCTCCATTAAATTCAGCAACTATTTCCTTTTTACCCAAGGCTTGAAACTTATCTTTTTTTTTGTACACTCTGTTTTCATAAGGGCACCTTTGTTGTTTTTATATCGCTGTGCCCTAGTAATTTCTGCACTGTATATAAGCTTACTCCTGACATGACCAGCCAGCTGGGGCATTTTGGGGTTGTTCACAAGCGTTTGTTTTTATTATATATACAAAAAAAGGTTCAACTGATATGAAAGAGATGAAATATAAGCATTTTATTGTTATATTTTTCTGCTTGGCATTGAGGCCCCCAAAATTTTTGTGTTAGCCAAATACTTCCTTCCTGTTTTAATTATCAGATTTAAATTCTGGAGTTCTTTTAAATCCCTCAAAAGGGTTGCCCTTTTAAGGGTTGCGTATTTTTTTGCAATGCCTGGTGTCAATAATTGTATTTCATTTATATCTATTTCTTTGTTTATTGGAAATTCAAGTATAAGATCTCGTTTTCTTTTAAATGCATTTTTTTTAGTATATTTCAAATTGGCAAAAGATTCATAGATGTGATTATGCCAAAAAATTTCAAATTGATTCCCTTGTATTATTTCTAAATTCTCTTTTAACCCATCGCGAAAACCTTTTATCGCATATTTAATAAACTTACTTAGGTCCCGTTCTTTACTGGCATTATTTAATTGTCTATAATATTCTGACCGGGTTTCATTATAAAAATTAGATAATATGTGGGAAACGATACTCGGCAAACCAGCCCTTAACAAAATATAAAATTCAAGCAAACGACCTGTTCTGCCGTTGCCATCGGCAAAGGGATGTATCCACTCTAGATATACGTGGGCCGCGATTGCTTCAACTACTGAAATATAAAAAGTTTGCCCCTTTGTATAATGAAATTCTTTATGTAACCAGTTACACATTTTATCAACCAGTTCAGGAACATATTTATAGTCAGGTGCTTTATAGTGACCAACCACTCTATTGTCATCTCTGAATCGCCCTGGAATTGCATCTATATGCTCTCCGAGATTTTGAGCTATCATCCTGTGAAAATCTTTTATTAAATCAGGAGATATAATTTTTGATTTGTCGTTATAAACAACGTCTTTCAATAAAGTGTTAAATGCTGAAAGTATATTCTTAACCTCTATTCCAAGGTACTCTTTACTCGGTGGTAAACTCCAGCCCTCATCAATTTTTTGAATTTCTTCTTCACTCAAAGAATTCCCTTCAATCGCCGTTGTTGCTTGTGCACCTTTTATTAATGAAACACGGAGGAGTTTATCCCGATATTGTGGTTTTAAAGGCATATCTCTAAGGGCTCTTACATATGCTTCGCATTCTCCAAGCATATATGCGCAATCAGTATCAATCACCCATTCTTTCCTAAAAGAAATATGTTTATGAGAGCCCATTTGTTCATCCCTTTGTTAAGTTTTAGTTACAAATAGACCATACTATTTGTCAGTAAAAGAGGCAATAAAAAAACATAAAAGACAACAAAGATCCCCAGAATTTCAGCAAACCTTTTTTGCAGCTACATCTCAAAACTAAATGTCTCCAGAATTTTAGCTGACTGAGCCAGATAATCAGGAGACAAATGTGCATATCGCATTGTTGTTTTTATATCGCTGTGCCCTAGTAATTTTTGCACTGTATATAAGCTTACTCCTGACATGACCAGCCAGCTTGCGTAAGTGTGTCTTAGCGTATGAAAGACAACTTTTTGCCTCGGGTCAACAACATTTTTGTTGAAAAGTTCATTGGCAATAATAGCAAAAAATTTGGAAGTTTGGGGTGAGACTTTGCCATCTCGTGATGGAAAAACAAGATCCTCTCCTGAACCTTTTTTTTCTGCTAAAAATTTTTTTATATTTTGTGTCATATAAGTTGTTCTGCTTTTGTCTCCCTTAGTTTTTGTCAGATTGATTATAGAATGCTCCAAGTCAATATTTTTCCACCTCAAATTTAAGACTTCAGAAGCCCATCCTATGCCTGAGTCTATTCTTTTATGATTATATTGGAAACGAATTTTGAAATACTGGTCTTTTTTTATGCCATGCTTTCTGGATTGATGTTTTTTGGACAGAACCCCCTCTGCCAAAGTTTGGTAGCTTTCCATATATCTCCTTTGTTTTTTGCACCACTTTTTACATGAAGTAGCAGCTATGGGAAACTTTTTTTGTTTGTAAAAAATAGGAGTTTGAGTGTAGTCAGGTTATTTTTTCACCATTTGAAATATTGTTTAGAAAAGCCACTTAATTTAAAAAATTTTGACACAATAAAAGTGTTTTTTTATAAAGAAACCCTTGCTTTGTAAGTTCTTTTTGTGTTGTTTATAAAGTTAATTAAATCATTTTAAGTGGTATTTTTTTATGCTATAGAGTAATTTTTATAAAATTTTATACAACAGTTTTTGTATTCATTTTATTTATTGATTTCAATATGTTTTAATCTTTATTTTAAAAAAAAAGTTGTTGATATGCAAAAAGCTGGCTTGGATAGAAGTCTTAACTTCCGAAAAAGATATTATATTTCAAAATCCATGAATCTTTTTTTTGTTCTTTTTTTTATTTTTGAAGCCTTTGTTGTTTTTCTCCTTTTAATTTTTTATCAATTTCAATCTCATTCAGTCCTGGACAGTTTGAAAAAACAAGAAAATTATACGGTTAAAATGCAAAAAAGCGAAATAAAAAATACGTTTAGCGATATTATCAGCGATTTGATTTTTCTTTCCAGGCAGAATGAATTGCAAAGTTATCTGAAGACAGGGGATGAAAAAATTCGGCCTGAAATTGAATTGGAATATATGGAATTGGCTCTTTGTAAAAAAAAGTATGGCCAAATCCGATATATTGATTCTTTTGGCCAGGAAGTTATACGAATTAATTATAATAAAGGCCTTTCTTTTGCTGTGAAAAGAAAAAATCTTCAAAATAAATTAAAGCGTTATTATTTTTGTGATACTATTATGCTTAAAAAAGGAGAGGTCTTTGTTTCTCCCCTTGATTTGAATATAGAAAATGGCAGGCTTGAGAAGCCGTTTATGCCCATGATCCGTCTTGGAATCCCGGTTTTTGATGATAAAAAAAAACGGGGGATTGTTTTGATAAATTATCTTGCACAGGACATGCTTGATGTCATTAAAAGAACCAGTAAAACTTTAACAGGCAGTCCCATGCTGTTAAACGACAAAGGATATTGGCTGCTGAACAGGGATTCCAGTAAAGAATGGGGGTTTATGCTGGCAGACCGGAAAGATGAGAATTTTTCTCGTGTCTTTCGTGAAGAATGGAAAAGCATTATAGATAAAAAAACAGGCCAGATATATACGGAAAATGGCCTTTTTACATTTACAACCATCTATCCTCTGAAAAATGCTATTAAATCAATTACAGGATTCAACGATTCATATATTTCAATTTTAACAGAAATTAATTCAGACCGGTATTTCTGGATACTGCTTGCCCATGTTTCACCGGATGTGCTTGAAGAATATATACAACCCCTCAAGGAAAAGGTTTTTTTTCTTGGAATAGTTTTTTTTATCCTTATCGCATTTGGGTCCTTTTTTCTTGCAATTACAATTACAGGACGTAAAATTTACAGGAACCATCTTATTTCATTCTTTCATTATGATATGCTTACTTCCCTTCCCAATCGCAGGTTTTTTATTGAAAAACTGGAAGAAGGTCTTTCTCATTCAAAACGTTATGGTAATAAACTCGGATTGTTATATATTGATATTGATGGTTTTAAAAATGTAAACGACAGTTTTGGGCATGCCGCTGGAGATGAACTTCTTGTAAAAGTAAGTAAGAGAATGCTCGCTGTGACAAGAGAAACAGATACCGTTGCCAGAATAGGGGGCGATGAATTTGCGGTAGTTCTTTTTCAGGTGAATGATAAGTCAGAAATTCAGATTGTAGGGAAAAAGCTTATCAATGAAATAAACAAGCCCGTTAATTTAAAGAGAGGTACTGTAAATGTTGGAGCCAGTATTGGTGCTTTACTTTATCCAGATACTGACCAAGACCCCGAAGAGCTTGTTAAACTTGCAGATAAGGCCATGTATATTTCAAAGTCAAAGGGTAAAAATATTTGTACTATGTATGAGCTGAATTAAGACAATGAATATTCAAAGAATTTGTTTAAAGAATATACTTTGTAATTGTATTTTTTCTGAGTTTTTTAGCAAAATATTTATAAAAAAGATTTAAGTATTTTATTTTTATTTTTTAACTGGGACGCTTGTATTTACTAAGTTAGAAATTGCTATTTAAAATTATTGACTCTAAAATTATCATATGCTACTTGTTTATAAAATTTAAATTTCAAAGGAGGAAAGAAAGATGGCATCGGTAATAATTATTTATGGTTCAACAACAGGAAACACTGAAAATACATCAGAGCAGATTGAGAAAGTTCTTTCAGAGAAAGGTATGGACGTAACCTTGAAAGATGTTTCTGATGTAAAGCCGGCAGATATTAACGATTATGATATGGTTTTAATGGGCTGCTCAACATGGGGTGATGAGGATATAGAACTTCAGGATGATTTTATACCTTTTTATGAAGATCTTGGAAGCGGTGATTTTTCTGGAAAGAAAGTTGCAGTTTTTGGTTGCGGTGATTCCTCATATACTCATTTCTGCGGTGCTGTTGATGCTATTGAAGAAAAAGTTCGTGATCTTGGCGGAAAGCTTGTAGTTGATGGGCTTAAAATAGACGGCGATCCAGATGATGCTGAAGATGATATCAAATCATGGGCAGAAGAGGTTTCAAATTCCTAGGAGATTGACATGAATAAAAAGCAATCGAGGGTGATGAGATCTTTTCAGATAAAAATGATAACAAGATTGAGTCAAGGTACTTTTGAGTCTATTGATCTTAAAAATCCTGTTTTTTCAAGATGGCTGGTTGGCTACCTTGTTGATAACAATATTCCTTTTCAGGTTGTATCTTTTGGAGAAGGCGTTACCCGGATAATAAAATCCGGTAAAACCTGTGCTTATTGCAATGGAAAAGGTTTTACTGAAATGGATCATACTCCGATTGAAAATCTTGAACTGCCAGATTCTGATGATAATGCAGAAAAAAAATCAGATTGCTGTGGTGAGGGTTTAAATTGTTCGGAAGGGTGTAAAGATGGCGGTCTTTGCTGTAAGGATAAGAATGAGGCTGCATAAATTTTTAAAATAGAATTTCATACACTTCGCTCCTTTTTTATACTTTTTTTTGCGGTTGTTTCAGATTTAAAAAGAATGTTAATTTTACCTGACAGGCTTTTGATATTTGAAACAGCCGCCCCCTTGATTATCTAAAATATTTTTTTGTTTCTTTGCTGATACCTTTTTTTAAACAATATCAGCAAAGATGAATGACTAAACTGTTTTTAATCCTGAAAATTTTTACCTGCATTTTTTATTGCAAGTTCAGCTTCTCTGACAATTTGTTCAACAAGATCGGAAACAGCAGGAATATCTTTGATTCTTCCAACTGACTGGCCGATTGTAAGCATTGCTTCTTCAACATTACCCTCTTTCCAGACTTTTTTAGCTCTTTCTCCTGAAATTAAAGGCAGAAGCTCTGTAAGATCTCCGCCTTCCTTTTCAACGGCTTCAACCTTTTTCATTATATCATTTTTAAGAGCTCTTACCTGAAGTCCAAAAGCACTTAATATGCTCTGTAGGTTCAATGAAGTTTCGTTTTCGTTTTTATTTACAAGTAGTGAATATATATTTTCGTGAACTCCGCTTTCCTTTGTTGCAAGAAATCTTGTTGCCATCATCATCCCATCGGCACCTAGAGCCATTGCCGCTGCAAGGCTTTTACCATCAGCCATTCCACCTGCAGCCATTACAGGAAGATCTGTCTCTTCAACAACCTTTGGAACGAGTACAAGAGTTGAAACATTGTCTTTATGAGGAAATCCTCCTTCTTCAAATCCTGCAACAGTTAAAGCATCATATCCGACTTTTTGAGCATGTACGGCATGTTTAACTGTTCCTACCTTGTGAACAACTTTAACCCCTGCTTCCTTTGCCATTGGGATGAATTGAGGCCCAAGGAATGTGTCAACAGGAGCTCCTGCAATTTCAATGGCAGCGACTTTTTTTTCGCAGGATATTTTAAAAAAATCCTGTAACAATTCCAGAGGAAGCCTTATTGAAGGCATTGTTGTAATGTTTACGATAAATGGATTTTTTGTAAGTTCAAATGTTTGATCCAGTGCTTTTTTAAACTCGTCTGGAGAATTATAGTTTCCTGATGTGAGGTTCCCCATTGCACCTGTATTGCTTATGGCTGCAGCAAGCTCAGGTTTTGCAATCCAGAGCATACCGCCGCATTGTATGGGATATTTTATTCCAAATAGTTCTGTTATCCTGGTTCTCATAAATTAAATCCTTTATTTTATTTAAATTAATAATTACAATAATCTAATATCTCTTTATAAATAATAAGTCAAACATGCATGAAATATAAATTTTGAAATTATTTTTCCTGTTGACAAAGAGCCATCTGCTTTTTAAATATGATCAATAGTCTAATATTAATATCAGGGAATTATTAATTTCTATAATCTTTATCACTCAAAGAATGCCGATCTAATTTGGAAATATACGAAAACAGGCTGGCATAAATTATAAAACCGGGGATTGTTCTCATAACTCCATTATTTTGATTCATCATAAAATTGTAAGGCCAAGATGAATTTACAACATAATTTTTTTATGGGTATTGCAATCCTTTTATACATAAATTATTTTTAATTTTATTGTCTTGCTTAATTGTAAATGGAAAGAAAAAATATGGGAATAAATGCAAAACCTAATATAACAAAACCGCAAACCATGCTTGCTGTTTTAATTGATGCTGATAATGCACAACCTTCTGTTACAGAGGGGCTGCTTGCAGAAATAGCTAAATTTGGTACATCCAGCGTAAAAAGGATATATGGAGACTGGACAAGACCGGAGCTTAATTCATGGAAATCTATTCTTCTTGATCATTCAATCCAGCCTATCCAGCAATTTGGTTATACAAGAGGTAAAAATTCAACTGATTCTGCAATGATAATAGATGCAATGGATCTTTTATATACAGAAAGGTTTGATGGCTTTTGTATTGTTTCAAGCGACAGTGATTTTACAAGACTTGCCTCAAGGATAAGGGAAGAAGGTTTGGTTGTTTATGGATTTGGAGAAAAAAAGACTCCAAAATCTTTTGTTTCCGCATGTGACAGATTTATTTATACAGAGGTTTTAAGAACTGAGGAAAATCTTGAACCTGTTGTAAAGAAAATGGAAACAAATGAGCTGAAAAGGGATACAAGGCTTGTAAGTCTTGTAAGGAGTGCTATAGAAACAGCCTCAGATGATGACGGCTGGGCTCATCTTGGGCTTGTTGGAAGTAATATTGCCAGTCAGTCCCCTGAGTTTGACCCCAGAAACTATGGGTATAAGAAACTTGGGGAACTTGTACGTGCAGTCAAATTGTTTGAAATAGATGAACGCTATTCAGACAATAAACAATCCAGAATAATTTATATAAGGGATAAGAAAAAATTTAATTCAAAGCATTTTTAAAGAGAGTTTTCAAAGCTCTGCGTCCTCAATATCAGCTCTGGAATTTATCCTGAAAATCAACACAGGTGTAAGGCCACTGAAAAAGGAGCCATAAAGGCCATCAAAATTTGCTAACTTTTTTATGAGAAGCCTTTTAAAGCTCTCTTAATCATTATTGCTTTTGTCCTTATCAGGCTTTTCTGTGTGTTGGGTAAACGGGTTGTCTTTTTTGATATTAATATTTTTCATTATGGATTTCATAAAGATTTGCCCAAAAAGGTTTGAAGCAGGATTCATTGCTTTAAAAAAGGAATCTGGCTCTATAATCCCTTTTTCAAAGGATTCAGACATTTTTTTTATTATATTTTCATTAAAATCGCTAAAATCAGGCAGTCCAAGTGACTCTCTCAACTCTTCAGGTGTAATATCTATGGAAATATTTATTTTCATTTTTTCTCCTATGTTTTTCAGTTTAGTTTCCCTGTGATTCATAACATGAATTATGGGAAATTAGAACCATACAAAGATTATAAGTGTTATTAAAAGCATCATTTAATAAAAGTTCAGTTTTTTTCACAATAAAAAATCATAACTTGTTTGTATCTAGATTTTCAGAATGAAAAATTAAGGCTTCCAGTGATTCTTTATGTAAAATTATAATTTTTCTTTTGAATAAACATGCTTCAGATGATAATTAAATTTTATGGTAAATAAAAAGTTTAATATTTCGGCTCAATATTTTATATATTTTTTTATATTAGGGATTTTTCTTCCATATTTTAATTTATACTGCCATAAAATTGGTTTTACAAGTTTTCAAATAGGCTCTGTTTCTTCACTGAAAACTTTTTCAACCATTGTTTTTCCTCTATTATGGGGTTATCTTGCAGATAAGTTTTTTATAAGAAAAAAAATTTTTATTCTGGCAAATTTTTTTTCGGCAGCCTTGTGGTTTCTTTTTTTTATCTCAGAAAAATTCTGGTTTATGATGGGAGTGATGTTTTTTTATTCCCTTTTTCAGGCTCCTATAATCTCTTTTCTTGAGGCTTTTACAATAGATATTCTCGAAAAAGAAAAAGCTGGATATGGTAAAATCAGATTATGGGGTTCAATAGGTTTTATTATTTCTGTTTTTCTTGTTGGCTACCTTACAGATAAAATATCAATTTATATAATTTTATATATGATTTTTGCAGGTTCTTTTATTCAATTTTTATTTTCAATAAAAATTCCTGATGTGTCTTCCGGCAGCCTTAAATCGGCTGGTTTTGAAATTAAATTTCTTTTAAGAGCTGATATCATTATTTTTCTTGCTGCATCTTTTCTAATGCTTGCAAGCCACAGTCCTTATTATGCCTTTTTTTCAATTTACCTTTCAGATAATGGTATGGATAATACTTTTATAGGTATTTCATGGGGAATAGCAGTCTGCGCTGAAATTTTTATCATGTATAAATCAGATTATATTTTCAAAAAGATAAATCCCGGGAAAGTGCTTGTATTTTCAATGATTGCAGCAGGAATAAGATGGTTTATCCTTTATTTTTTTCATAGCGGTATAATTATTTTATCATCACAGATTTTGCATTGTTTTTCATATGGAACTTTTCATATGGCATCCATTCTTTTTATAGATAAAATGACTCCAGCTGGAAAAAAGACTACAGGTCAGGCTGTAAATAATGCTTTTACCTACGGTCTGGGGCTTATGGCCGGAAATCTTTTAAGCGGATATTTTTATGATTATTATGGAGGAAGAAACCTTTTTATGTTTGCAGGCATAACTGCAATTGCAGGAGCTGTATTAATGTATGTATCAGCTTTGCTGTCAAAATTAAGGGGTCGTTATTTTCTTTAAACAAGCTCTGATCTTTTTATTACAGCTTTTGCAAAGGGCACATATTTTTTTATATTTTCAAGCCCGCCTTCTTCACGGTCAACAAGAATTACTGCTCCCACAATATCAAGACCTTCTGATTTGGCCCTTTCTATGGCCTTTATTGCAGAGCCTCCTGTTGTTGCAACATCGTCAATAATTACAGCTTTACCCCCCTTTTTAACACTTCCTTCTATCCATCTGCTTATTCCATGGTCTTTTTTTTCTTTTCTTATGGAAAATGCATTAACAGGATTTTTTTGTGAAGCAGAAGCAAAAGCTGTTGCCATTGCTACTGGATCAGCACCAAAAGTTAATCCGCCTACGGCATCAATCTCAAGCTCTTTTATCTCATTTAGAACCAGATTCCCTGTAAGGTAAAGACCCTCGGCCCTTAATATTGTCTGCTTGCAGTTTATATAAAATCGGCTTTTTTTACCTGAGGCCAGTAAAAATTCTTTTTCAGTGGAATATTTTACAGAATATTTCTTTAATAATTCAATAAGTCTTGCTTTCATTGTTAACCTCTGGAATTATACTATGTGTTCAAATTAAATTTTTTTATACAGGAAGATTAAAAAAAAACAAGCCTTTGCTGAACCGGAAGAAGCGTTTTCTGGGAATCAGCAAAGGCGTTGCGAAAAAAACTGAAAGCCATTTCCGCTAAAATAAGGACTATCAGAAAGAGAATGCTATGACAACTTTAAAAAACATGCTAATTTAATATAAATTTTTCTGGAGGTAAAAAGTGGCTGATTCTGGAATGAAATCTATTATCAGAATGTTTAATGTTTATAAGAGATATGAAAAAATGCCGGCACTTTCTGATATTTCACTGGAAATAAATGCCGGAGAGCTTATATTTGTTACCGGGCCAAGCGGAGCAGGGAAAACAACACTTTTAAAACTTTTTTATATGGCAGAAAAAGCAACCGCAGGTCAGATTCTGGTAGGGGGCTTAAATCTTGGAAGAATAAGATCTGGCAAGCTTCATCGCCTTAGAAGAAAATTTGGAATTATTTTTCAGGATTTTAAGCTGATTTCATCAATGACAGTTTTTGAAAATATTGCCATTGTTCTTGAGGCTGCCGGTGAAAAGAAAAAAATGATTAATAAAAAGGTATCCCGGGTATTAAGAATTGTAGGCATAGAGGAGAAAAAAGATCTTTATCCCCGAAGTCTTTCTGGTGGAGAACAGCAAAGGGTTGCTGTTGCAAGGGCTGTTGTGGGAAGCCCTGATATTATTCTTGCGGATGAGCCCACAGGAAGCCTTGATTTTAAATCTGAGCAGATAATAATGGGGCTTTTAAAGGAATTTAATGAAAAAGGAACAACTCTTATAATAGCGACTCATAGTCAGGAGCTTATAAAAAGTAACAATGGAAGAGTTTTGGAGCTTAATCAAGGAAAACTGGTGGAATAAATATTATGATTACCAATTCTTCAAATTTCAGAAGGGCTTTTTCAGATATAAAAAATAATAAATTTATTCATTTAATTACATTTATCACTATAATACTTTCCCTTCTTATTATCGGTACTTTTGTCATTTTTGCGGTAAATGCAAGTGAGCTTCTTGATGAATGGAAATCGGGAATAAAACTTATTGTATATCTTGAAGATAATCTTTCCCAGGCTGAAATTGACAGGACAAAATTTGAGATTTCAAAATTTGAAGAAATAGAAAATGTAGAATTTATTTCAGCTGAGAAAGAACTTTCTCAATTAAAAAAAAGTATGACAAGGCAAAAAGGCATTTTTGAAAATTTAAAGGAAAATCCTCTTCCTGATTCTTTTGAGGTTTTTGTCAAGAAAGAAAAAAAAAATCAGGAGATAATAGAGGTTCTTGCCAAAAAAATTGAGAAATTTAAAACTGTTACAGAGGTTGAATATGGAAGGGAATGGATAGGTAAATTTGCAAAAATTATCTCTGTATCAAGACTTGCTGCCATATGTATGGGAGCAGTCTTTTTTATGGTTACAATTTTTATTATTGCCAATACAATTCGTCTGGCACTTTACTCAAAAAAGGAGGAGATTGAAATCATGCAGCTTGTGGGTGCAGATGAAAAATTTATAAAATCTCCTTTTTATCTTCAGGGACTTATTCATGGAGCAGCAGGCGGGGCAGCAGGGCTTATAATTCTTTTTATTCTTTTTTTTGTTTTTTCAATAAATATAGGTCAGGATTTTTCTTCTTTTACAATAAAAATTAAATTCATGTCTTTGCAATCAGTATTGATAATACTTTTTTGCTCTACTCTGGCAGGATGGTTTGGATGTTATCTTTCTTTAAGACAATTTTTAAAATATTCATAAGAGCCTGTTTCTTGAAAACTTTGCAGAAAAGGTTGATATATTCTGTTTTTATTTTGTTTCTGCTTAACAGTGAATCTTTGTATGCCTATATAGCTGTTGTAAATTCTTCCAGGCTTAATATGAGAATTCAGCCTGATTTTGATTCCTATGTAATTGCTGTTTTATCAAAAGGGGATAAGCTTGATATTACAGGTACCATAGACGGCAGCTGGGTAAAGGTTCTTTATAATGGTAAAAAAGGATATTTGAGGAATAATCCGGTTTATATAAAAATTATTGATGAAAATAATCTTTCCCCTGAAAAAAAGGCAAGTGTTCGTAAAGAAATAATTGACAGGCAAATAAGAGCGGAAAGAAAAAAGATAGAATTATACGAGAAAAAGGCAGAAAATATTATTGCAGTACTGGATGAAATTGAGAAATCTTTAAATAACGCCCAGAAGAGACTTGATTTGGTAAAAAAGGATTATCTTGAAACAGGAGATAAAATAAGGGAGGAAGAGAAAAAAATTTTTGGCCTTGAAGAAGAGCTTAATAATCTCAGACCTTTTGTAAATAAAAGAATTGTTGCTTTATCCAGGTTTTCAAGGGTTGGTCAGATGAATATTTTGTTTTCTGCCGAATCTGTGGTGAATTTTATAAAACTTCAAAAATCACTTAAAAAAATAATTAATGCTGATATTTTTTTGATTAAGAAATACACAAGACTTAAAAAAAATTATATGGAGGCTAAAAAAAGTCTTGAAAGGGAAAAAAATCTGCTTGCCGGTTTTCAAAAAGACATAGCAAATTATCTTGGAATAAAGGAGTCTGAAAAAAATAAAAAAAGAGAGCTTTTTGAGGAAATCAGAAAAAAGAAAAATTTAAGGCTTTCTGTGATTGAAAACCTTAAAAGAGCTTCCCGTAAACTTGATAAAACCATTGCTGATTTGAAAAGCAGCAGCGGGAATAACTCTGTTTTCAGAAAGTACAAAGGATTGCTCAGCTATCCTGTAAAAGGTGAAATTGTTTCCAGATTTGGAAAAGGAGGGTCATCTTTTTATCAACATAAAAATGGGGTTGGTATAAAAGCAGAGCTTGGAGAACCTGTACAATCTGTTTTTTCAGGAAATGTTGTTTTTTCTGACTGGATTAAAGGATATGGGAACATTATAATTATAGACCATGGTGATGGTTTTCATTCTGTTTATGGGCATGTTCAGGAATTTTTTAAAAAAAAAGGTGATAAGGTCATAAGGGATGAAGTTATTGCAACTCTTGGTGAAACAGGTTCTATGTCCGGGCCTGTTCTTCATTTTGAATTAAGACAGCATGGAGTAGCTGTTGATCCTGCGAAATGGATAAAAAAAAAATAAAAGGAGTTTAAATGAGTTATATTCAGAAATTTTGGAAACTGGCAGTTTTAATTATTGCTGCTTGTGGTTTGCTTCTTGCAGGAACAGGTTTTTATCAAAATCTTTCAGCAAAGGACGACAAGACACCATATATGGATCTTGAGGTCTTTGCAGATGTATTGACTCTTATTCAGAAAAATTATGTTGAAGATGTGGAATCCAAAAAGTTGGTTGAAAATTCAATAAAAGGTATGGTTCATGGGCTTGATCCCCATTCTGCTTATCTACCGGCTGAAGAGTTTAAGGAATTTAAGGAGGATGCAAAAGGTGAATTTGGCGGAGTAGGAATTGTTATAACCAAGGAAAATGGCAGAATCGTTGTTATTTCTCCAATAGAAGGCACTCCCGCATATAAGGCAGGCATTGAAACAGGAGATGTTATCATTGCTGTTGATGAGTCTCCTACCCAGGAGATGAGTCTTTGGGAAGCTGTAAAGCTGATGAGAGGAGAAATTGGTAAAAAAGTTAAACTTACAATTTACAGAAAAAGTGAAAAAGAACCCATTGTTTTTGATTTAACAAGGGCTAAAATACCACTTAAAAGTGTTAAATATGCCGAGATTGGCGATGGGTATGTATATATACTCATTACAAGTTTCAAGGAAAGAACCTTTGAAGAACTTGATGAAGCTATGGATAAATTGAGAGCAAAAGGAGAGATTAAAGGTCTTATTCTTGATCTGAGGTCAAACCCGGGGGGGCTTCTTGATCAGGCTGTAAGCGTAAGTGATTATTTTCTTGAATCCGGTATTATTGTATCAATAAAAGGACGGCTTAAGAAGAATTCTACAAAATATTCTGCATCAATTGATGGAACAGAAGGAGATTATCCTGTAGTTGTTCTTATAAATGGCGGAAGTGCATCTGCGTCGGAAATTGTTGCCGGAGCTCTTCAGGATCATAAAAGAGCTGTTATTCTTGGAACTTCATCTTTTGGAAAAGGCTCTGTTCAGACTGTAAAGCCCCTTAAAAACGGTGCTGCTCTTAAATATACCATTGCAAGATACTATACACCAAGCGGAAGATCTATCCAGGCAGAGGGAATAAAGCCGGATATCATTACCGAATATATCAGGGCTGATAAAAAAGATAAAAAGAAAAAAGGTTATAAGGTATTGAAAGAAAAAGATCTTGTAAATCATCTTGAAGCCGAGCCTTCAAAAAATAATAAAAAAGATGAAGATAAAAAAGACAAGGATTCAAACCTTATTCACAGTAAAGATATCAAGATTGAAAATGTAAAAAAAGATAACCAGATTCAACAGGCTTATAATATCCTTGTAAGTTACCATCTGCTTAACAGATAAATTTTAAGAAACAGGGCGTTTATTTTAACGCCCTTTTAAAGCCTCACATTGCATCTGGAAAAGAATCTGCCCTGATTTTTCTCCAAGATTTTTTTTATTTTCAGGAAGTTTTATACTTAAAATTTTTTTAAGATCTTTCTCTGCTGAGTCAAAAAAATTTTTTTCTTTATCTGCACTTGTTATTATAAAAAGTTCCCTGAAAAAATCTTTATTGTAGAGCTCAAGAAGAAGTTTTACCTTTGTTGAGGATTTAAGTATTTCATATTGACCGGTTTTCATATGATTTTTTGCGGCAAGAACTCCCCCCTGTATAAATCTGTTTGGGAGGCGAAGTCTTTTTCCAAGTTTTTCGGCAAGCACAGCGCCATTTTTTTCATGTTTGTAATGTGAGGGGAGTATATCTTCAGGTGTTCTGGATTTCCCTATATCATGACAAAAAGCCATCCATACAAGTAGAGGATTTCCATATACTTTATTCATACATCTTATTGTGTGAGTCAGCAATGTTGAATTCCCATGATATTTGACAGGGCCGGCAGGGATTTTATGTGAATTTTCAAATTCTTTGAGCCATGGATTGAGGTTATGAGTTTCATTGAGGAGCAAAAGAAATTTTTCCGGAGCCACTGAAGAGAATGCTTTTTTTAATTCATTTCCTACCCTTTCAGGTGAAATTTGTGATGTTAATTTTTTTTCGGCAGTCAGTTTCATTGCATTTTTAAGCTCATCAGATATTGTAAAATCATGAAATTGAGATGCAAATCTGGCGGCTCTGAAAACCCTTAGAGGATCAGAAAAAAAATTGTGGGTAGAAACAGGTCTTAAAATTTTTTCATGTAGATCTTTTTCAGCTTCTGGATGGAAAATTATTTTATTGTCCATATCCATTGCAACTGCATTTATTGTAAGATCCCTTGAATCAAGATCTTCATATATATCTTTATACTCTGATATTATAAACTGATTTTGTCCTGATATGAAAACAGGTTTTCTGTTTCCTATCTTTTTCAGATCCGGGAATTTTTCCAGAAGCTGTTTTTCATTTGTTTCAAAAACAACAAAATCATTATCATAATCATAGTTTTTTATCTGTAAAAGATAATCTCTTACACTGCCGCCAACCCTGTATATTTTCATCTTTTTGCTTTTCCGGTTATAAGTATAGGCGTAATTTTTATGACCTTTGTTTTATGTCCGGCTTTTTTTATATGTTCAAGCCCTTTTTTTTTAAATTCATATGAGTATTTTTCAATTAAACTTTCAAGGGCTAAAATCTTCTCGGTATCAAATATCTCATCGGCAATTCCTGAAATAATACAGCTTTCATATTTTGTTGAAAATTTATCAGGCTGTAATTGTGTGCTGCCCACAACACAGAAGGACACATTTTTATTAAAACCGATATTATCAAGTTTTTTGCCTTCAATTGCGCAGTGGAAATATATATTTCCGTTTATAAAGCAATAATTGACCGGGATTCCATATGGTATATTTTTTTCGGAAACAGTGCTTAAAAATCCGTATTCTCCATTTTTCAATATTTTCTCAGCTTCTTCATCTGTTATTGCTCTGTCTTTTCTTCTCATAGATTTTTTATCCAATTAATTTTTTGATTATATTTTTAGACTATAGATTAGATATGCCTTTGTCAAATTCCATGATATTTCATTTGAGAAAAGGGCTATGTTCAAACTGAATAATTACTGAATTGTCAGTAAATTATGTAGAGAATAAATGTTTTTCTTGACTTTTTGTTAAAAAAATAATTAATATTTTAACATTCATATAAGAAGTTAATATTAATATATTGATTTAACATTTATGAATCCATTATAAAAAAATAAACTATGGAGATTTTTATGAAAACTGAATCTATTATAAAAGCAGAGGCTCATTGCGATGGCCCTTGCGGTGTATATGATCCTGCAAGTGCAAGAATTGCAGCTGAAGCTGTTGTATCCATGACTAAGAAACTTCTGGCTCTTGAAGCCCCTGACCATAGCAATAAGCAATCTTTTACCGCTTATCTTAATACCTTTGCCAGGTATTCACAGGTTAAAGAGGAGCAGGCACATATTGCAAAAACAGAACTCCTTGTTTTGTGGACAGATTATTTTAAGGAGCCACACCTTGAAACCTATCCTGATCTTCATGATATTTTCTGGAAAGCTGCCAAGCTCTGCTCTGCGTGCAAGGTTGAGGTAAGCCAGGAACATGCTGATGAATTAATGGCATGTGTTAAGCAGATACATGATATTTTCTGGGCTACCAAAGGAAGAGATGTTGCCTGGTATCTTGCAGGATAATGATTGTACAGGTTGAGGGACACAGCATGTTTCCTTCATTTCGTAACGGAGACATGCTGTATGTCGATACAAATGCTTATTCCATAACTTTGCCTGAAATTGGAGATATTGTTCTGGCAAACCATCCTTTTAAAAAAGATTGCCATATAATTAAACGCATTAAGTCAATAGATAAAAATGGAATGTATTTTCTGTCTGGTGATAATTTTCTTGAAAGTACAGACAGCAGAAGTTTTGGGGCTGTATCTATTGAAGATATTTATGGTAAGATAATTGAAAAATTTTTTTAATTTATTTTAATATTTATGAAAAGAATATGAATCAATATATTTAAATACACCAAAGTTACCTGCCAGAGTGTATATTATTTCACTGAAACCCATAAAAATTAATTATTGACAATATGGAGTCCATGAGTAAACTAATTATTTTTAATAAAGATTAAAGCAAAGGTAGTCTTTAGAGTCTTTAATGCTTAAATTTAATTAAATCAAGGTTTCGTATTTGATTGAACGCTTTTAAGAGCTTTTTTCATGTTCATCATGAATTTACTAATTCTATATAGTGATGTTAACAGGAGTTAAAAAATGGAATGGATCAAGAATGTGTCCCTCAAGAAAAAACTGGTTGGAGGTTTTCTTTTCTGTTCTTTTATTGTTCTTATTGTTGGAGGAATTGGTTTTATTGAAATCTCCAAAAACGTCAGAAACTTTCAGAAAATGGTAAATCTTGATCTGAAAGAATATATGTGCTTTGAGACATTACAGAAGCTTACTCTTCAACATCGAAGATATGAAAAGAATTTTTTCTTGGAGATAGGGCACAGGGAAAAGCAGCAGGGCTATTTGAAACTATTTAAAGAGTCTTCTGATGCGACCATTGCAATTATGAAAAAAATAGATGGGTTACGAGATGATATAAACTCTGAAGAGCTAAAAAATAGAAAGATTTTTAAGAAAAATTATCTGGAATATAAAGATGGTTTTTTACAAATCGCCCAAAAGGTTCTTGCAGATCCTTCCATTACCCCCCGTTATGCCAATAATGTTTTAATGGAACCTTTTAAAAATTGTGGTTCTGTTGTTCAAAAAAGCCTTGAAAAATTGATGAAAATTAATATAGAAAAAATCAATAGGGTATCTTATAACATGGTTTTATCAGGTAAAAAAGCAAAAATAATCATTGGTATTTTAGTATTAATTGGTTTTGTTATAGCTTTTGCCCTTGGGTTGATCATTTCACGGCTGATTACTATTCCCATATCCCTGGCAGTAAGCTTTGCCCAGGAAATTGCCAGAGGAAATATTTCCTTGCGTGTTGAAAAAAAATTCCTTTCACAAAAAGATGAAATTGGTCAGCTTGCTAATTCTATGGATTCAATGGCCAGAAATTTATGGGAAATATTTTCACAGATTTCTTCTGGCGCCAATGTCCTTTCATCTTCTTCAAAGGAGCTTGATGTTATTTCTGACCATATGTCTTCAGGTTCAGAGCAAACATCTCAAAAATCCCATCTGGTTTCATCTGCTGCCGAGGAAATGTCAGTAAATATGAATAGCGTCGCCTCTTCCATGGATGAGGCATCAGGTAATTTGCAGATGATTGTTGCCGCAGCAGAAGAGCTTTCTTCTACAATCAACGAAGTTGCCCGGAATATGGGAAAAGGCAATCAGATTACTAAAGAAGCCGTTGAACAGGCAGGGGGCATTTCTGAAAAAATGAGTACTCTTGGAAAAGCTGCTTCAGAAATTACAAAAGTTACTGAAACCATTTCAGATATTTCAGAGCAGACCAACCTTCTTGCTTTAAATGCCACTATTGAGGCGGCAAGGGCAGGAGAGGCAGGAAAAGGATTTGCAGTTGTTGCAGGTGAAATCAAGGCTTTGGCACAGCAGACTGCCTCTGCAACAGGAGAAATAAGTAACAGGATTGCTAATGTGCAGGGGCTAACCAGTGAATCTGTGACAGCTATTGAATCAATTGTTTCGATTATTAATGAAATCAATGATATTGTTTCATCGGTTGCAGATGGAATGGAAGAACAGTCAGCAACTACTCAGGATATTTCCAGTAATGTTAACCAGGCTGCACAGGGCGTTCAGGAAATCAATGAAAATGTAAATCAGGCATCTGTTGTTTCAAAGGAAGTCTCATCAGATATAAGTGAGGTTAATATTCTGGCTGATGAAATGAGCGGCTACAGCACTCGTGTAAATACCAGCGCTGTTGACTTGTCAAAATTATCAGAAGAATTAAATGCTATTGTTGAAAAGTTTCAGCTTTAATAAAGTAAAGATCTGGTGCAGAGAGAGCAGATTAACTCAACTTCTGTACCAGAACATCCCGCCAAAAATTTTTAAACAGAAGTTTCTGATTTATTGAAAAAGGTTTTGCATATACTTCAGGAGATAATAAAAACAGCAGAGAGATTTTTTCATTTTTATTCAAAGTAAAAGAGATATGGGAGTGCTATATATATGCCTGCACTCCCTGATACTTTAAATATTGGCAAGAATTTCATTTGCCGCGGCTTCAAGAGCCCTGGTATAATGATTTGTTTTATCTTTTGTTATTACAGGATTTCCGCTGTCTCCAGAATGAACTACTTCAAAATCATATGGAAGAGAGCCAAGAAATCTTATATTCATATCCATTGCAGTTTGTTTTCCACCGCCTTTTTTGAATACAGCAATTTCTCCATCACAATGGGGGCATTTAAAAGGCCCCATATTTTCTATAAGTCCCAGAATATTCATATCCACAGTTTTGCAAAAATTTATGGATTTTCTTACATCTGCAAGTGCTACATCCTGCGGTGTTGTAACTACAACCGCTTTTACATCTTTTACAGTCTGAATGATTGTAAGCGGTTCATCTCCAGTTCCAGGAGGAGCATCCATTATAAGAAAATCAAGCTCTCCCCAGTTTACAGTTGTTATAAATTGCTGGATCATACCTGATTTTGCAGGTCCTCTCCATATTACAGCCTGATCAGCTTCTCGCATAAAAGACTGCATTGAAACAATTTTTAAATTTTTGCCGTATTCAGCAGGTTTTGCCATCTGTTTTTCAGGATCTATCTCCAGCAGACCTTTAATTCCCATGATTTTGGCAATGCTGGGGCCGTGGACATCCACATCCATAAGCCCGACCTTATAGCCTTTGTCTGCAAGTAATACAGAAAGGTTGGCAGCAACACTGCTTTTTCCAACTCCGCCTTTACCGCTCATAACAAGAATTTTATTCTTGATTTTGCCGAGAGCATTTTGAAGCTGTATTTCATGTTGATTTTGCTTCCCATTTTGATCTTCCGGCATTTTTTGATGAATTTGAGATACCATTTTCCCTCCCTACACTTATCTAAAAAAACTCAGGTTAACTTTATTTAAAACCTGTTTGATATTAATAGAAAAAGGGGGTTATCTAGTCAATATAAATAATTTATTATTGTTTATATTTTTTATTTCCATTGAAAAAGATTTAAAAAAAGTGATTCTGGCATTATTTTTTATTGAACTGATAACAAAAGCCCTGTTTTTTTTAATATTTATAAAATATTTTTTTTTATTGTCTTTATAAAAAATTATTTGTTTAAAGTTTTGCGGCTGTGAATAAATTATTTTTTCACTTACCTTTTTTAATGAGTTAAAAAGAACAAGTTCCCTTAAATTGTTTTTTATGTCCACAAATCCTGAATCATATTCAATTAAGGGAGTTTTTCCTGTAAGAAGGAAGGCAAGGATTTCTGGTTTAATTTTGAAACCAAGAAATTTTTTGAGTATTTTTTCAGGTTTTTTATAAGATTTTACCTTTGAATTATTTTCAGAAAAATATATTTTTTTACCATCAAAGGCAATTTTCAAGACAGGAAGACCAGTTGGTGCAAGTATCTCAATTCTGAATTTTTTTTGTCCGTCTGAAGCAAAGGCAAGATTGTAGGTGTTTAGCCCTTTTTCTGAATAAATTTCCAGAAAGCCTGTCCCCTTTAAAGGTTTTACCAAAGAATTTTTATTTTTTATTTCCAGAATATATTCCATAAGTTTTGCAGAAATATTTTTTGGATAAGGATTTATTTTTTTTTCTGCACATGAATTTGAGAGGATTATAATTACCCCAGTAAATAATAGGATTATTTTATTTTGATTCAATTTCCGATACTTTTTTTTGTATGTTTTTATTTTCAGGGTCTTTTTCAAGTGATTTTCTGTAATATTTTTTTGCCTTTTGAAAATTTTTCATTTCTCTATATACATCTCCAATATGCTCAAGAATAGTCGGATTATTCTTTTTTATTGAATTTGCCTTTTTAAGTAATTTAAGAGCCTTTTCATTCTCACCAAGCTTAAATGTGACCCAGCCAAGGCTGTCAATTATATAGGCGTTGTTTTTTTTTATTGAAAGAGCTTTTTTTATAAGAGTTCTGGCTTTTTCCAGATTTATGCCCATATCAGCATAGGTATAGCCAAGGTAATTCAGTGCGTCAGGATTATCTGGGGATAGTTCGAGAACTTTTTTCATATATTTTATTGTCATGTCTTTTTTACCTGATTTATCACTTGTAACTCCCATTTTATAGTAGAAAAGCCATTTCTTTCCAGGCTCTGTTTCAATACCTTTTTTGTAGATTTGAAAAGCTTTTTTGTAATTTTTTATATTTTCGTAAATATTTCCAAGTGTTATAATAAGAAGAGGGTTGTTTTTTTTTACTTTGATTGCAGCTTCAAGTATTGAAACAGCCTTTTTTGTATTTTTATTTTTCTCATAAATAATTGCTTTTGCAGAGATTGCTTCGGGAAAGAATTTTGAGTCTTTTTTTACCATGCTGTATATTTCAAGAGCTTTTTTTGTAAAATTATTTCTTTTGAGAAGTTCACCATAAATCATTGTTATAAAATAATCTCCTGTTGCCTTACTTATTTTTGAGCTTAAAAAGTCTGCTTTTTTAAAATCTTTATTTTGTACATATTTATGGAGGAGGGATGTTATTTTTCGTTTATTAATATTCCATTCTTCTAAAATTCCCTTGAATGTATTATCTGATTTTTCAATATATCCATTTTCATGGTAAAAATAGGAGAGTTCTATTAAAATAAAAATATTTGAGGGGGTTATAGACAAAATTTCATTATATAAATTAATAATCTCGTCTTTATTTTTTTTATTTTTTTCAAGTTTTTTTATTGCTTTTATAAGACCGATTTTTGGCTCTATTTGTTCGGGTTTCAGTTCTGTTGCTCTGTGGAGGTTTTTTCTTGCACTATTATATTTTTTATTAATTAAATATGCTGTCCCAAGGTTAACATAGATAAAATAATTATTTCTGGTTTTTTTTAATGCTTCTTCAAAAATAGTTATCAACTTGTCCTGTTGTTTCATTTTATGGAAGATAAAAGCAAGTGCAACAGGAGCTTTTTCATTATCAGGGTCTATTTTGATAATTTTTTTATAAACATCAGCAAGCTTTTTAATATTATGATTTGTTATGGCAAGGTAACCTCCATAAAGTGCCAGAGTCTCTGTATTTTCAGGAGATTTTTGCAAGAGTTCATCAATAAGCGGCTTTGCCTTGTCAGGCTTATTCATAATAATATATTGTCTTGTAAGAATTTTTTTCAAAAAAACAGAGTCTGGATCTTTTTTTTGGGCTTTTACAAGATACAAAAGGGACTGCTTATTGTTTCCATGATTATTTTTAATTTTTGAAATTATAAAATCATAGTATGAATTTCCTTCAGGTATATAAACAGGCTCAGGTTTTGGCTGTATTTCAGCAGAGCCAGGTTTTTTTATATCTAAACTCTTTTTTTTTTGCTGTATTTCAGCAGTTTTTGAATCTTGTTTTTTTTCAGGATTTTTTTTATTTTTTATAGATGAAATGCATCCGTTCATTGAAATAAAGGCCGCAATAAAAAAAATTATATATGCTTTATTCATAAATTTAATTAACATTATCATACCCTGTATATGCCTGAAAATCAGGGATTTCTTTTTGAAAAAACTCTTTTATTTTTTTGATAATTGATTTTTCTACCTGGCGTACCCTTTCTCTGGAAATCTGATATTTATCTCCAAGCTCCTGAAGTGTAAGAGGTTCGTCAGAGAAAAGCCTGTTTTCAAAAATATCTTTTTCCCTTTCATTGAGAGTTTGTTTAAACTCTTCAACTTTTTCATGGAGAAGAACTTTCATTTCCTTGTTTGCAAGATTATCTTCGGCTGATGAAAGGTCGTCTGTTACAAAAGCTATCCTTTCAGTTTCAGAATCATTTTTTACAGGAGAATTAAGAGAAAGATCCCAGCTGTCAAGTCTTTGTTCCATTTCTATTATTTCTTTCTGGGTTACTCCAAGCCTGCTGGACAATAATTTGGGCTGGGGGTCAAATCCTTCTTCAAGAAGTCTTTGCTTTTCTTTTTTTAATTTAAAAAAAAGTTTTCTTTGTCCCTGTGTCGTCCCTATTTTGACAAGCCTCCAGTTATCCATGATAAATTTAAGGATATATGCCTTTATCCAGAAAGATGCATAATAAGAAAATTTTACACCTTTGTAAGGGTCAAATTTTTGAACGGCCTGCATTAGTCCGATATTTCCTTCCTGTATAAGATCCAGAAGATTTTGCATCCATACTTTTTGAAATTCCATTGCAATTTTTACAACCAGCCTCAGGTTGGAAGTAGCCAGAACAAAAGCAGCGTCAGGATCGTTTTCTTCCTGGATTTTTTTACCAAGTTCTATTTCCTGCTCTCTTGTTAAAAGATTATATTTACTTATTTCATGGAGATATGCCTGAAGAGGGTCTCTTTTTACCAAGGCATTGGCAGTGTTTTTTTTTACGACAGGTAAATTTTTTGATTTTATTTTATTTTTCAATTTTATATCCTGAATATTATATTTTTTATTTTTATAGTAATTTATAAGTATAGCTGAATAAATTGCTTTGGTAAAGAATACATAAAAAATAAATAAAAGGCTTGCCATTATATTTTTTTTTTGCTAAAAATTCTTTGTTTTTCAGCGCCTGTAGCTCAGCTGGATAGAGCAACGGACTTCTAATCCGTAGGTCGGGAGTTCGAATCTTCCCAGGCGCGCCATCATTATAAAAGCGGGAATAACTCAGAGGTAGAGTGCAACCTTGCCAAGGTTGAAGTCGCGGGTTCAAATCCCGTTTCCCGCTCCAAAAAGTTACCAAAATAAATTATATATATTTTTTAAAATTTTTATATTATATCTTTATCGTTAAGATAAACATTATTATGGACAGATTATGAAATATTATAATGACGTAAGTTATTGTATTGGAAATACCCCCCTTTTCAATGCAGCTGCCCTTCATGATACAGGAAACAATATTTTAATGAAGGCCGAATTTATAAATCCTCTTGGTAGTGTCAAGGACAGGGCTGCAAAATATATGCTGGATGGAGCAGAGCGAAATAAAAAAATAAAAAAAGGTTCAAGAATTGTAGAGCCTACAAGTGGTAATACAGGAATAGCACTGGCTGCTTTATGTTCATTGAGGGGATATAAAATTTCACTTGTAATGCCTTCAAACATGAGTATTGAAAGGCAGAAACTTCTTAAATATTTTAATTCTGAAATAATTCTTACAGATCCTGTGGCAGGTATGGAAGGTTCCGTTGAAAAAGCTCTTGACATGATAGCAAAAAATCAGGCTGATTATATGCCGGATCAATTTTCAAATAAAGATAATGTGCTTGCCCATTATGAAACAACAGGGCCTGAAATTTACGCTGATACAGATGAAAAGATTGATATTTTTGTTGCAGGTGCAGGAACAGGTGGAACTGTTGCAGGAGCAGGAAAATATCTTAAAGAAAAAAAAAGCAGTATAAAAGTAATAGCTGTTGAGCCTGAAGAATCAAGTATTCTTTCAGGAAACAAGCCGTCTTCGTCTTCCCATATAATTCAGGGAATAGGGGCAGGATTTGTACCTGAGATTCTTGATTTGTCAATTATTGATGATGTAGTTGCTGTGCCGGGAGAAAAAGCTCTTGAATATTCCAGAAAAGCAGCCTTGCTTACAGGAACCTTGTGCGGGATTTCATCAGGAGCTGCATTATACGCCTCTCTTGTTGTTTCGGAGAGATATAAAAATGAGGGCTTGAATATTGTCTGCATACTTCCCAGTACTGGTGAAAGATATTTAAGTACTAAGCTTTTTGATTGATTTTATATCTTTTTAAAAGATAATTGATTTGATTTTTAATATCTGGTAATTTAAAAATTTATGTTTTCAAAGTAATTAATCTGGAGAATGTGAAATATGAAAGCTGAACTTGTTAATCCATTTATAACTGCAACAAAAAATGTTTTGGAAACAATGGCATTTGTAAAAATTACCCCTGGAAAACCATATTTAAAAAAAGATTCCATGGCTACAGGAGATGTAAGCAGTGTTGTCGGTATGACCGGTTCACCTGACGGCTCTTTTTCAATAAGTTTTAAAAAGGATATTATTCTTAAAATTGTTTCCAATATGTTTGGGGAAGAGATTACAGTCCTTAATGATGAAGTTTCAGAAGCTGTCGGCGAGATTGCAAATATGATTTCTGGCCAGGCAAGACAGGAACTGGAAGTTCTTGGATATGTTCTTGATGGAGCCATTCCAAGCGTTATAACCGGTGAAAAACACGAATTGAGGCATATCTCGGATGGGCCTATGATTGCTGTTCCTTTTCAGGATGAAGCAGGCAGAGAATTTACCCTTGAAATCTGTTACAGCAGTTAACTTTAATAATAAAGATTTTTTTAAAAAATTATAACTTTTTCTTATCTCTCTGATTTCTGGCTCCTTATTATCATGCTGGAGGTGAAATAATGGCAACATCAAAAATTACAATAACAATTGACAAATATACATTGCTCCAGCTTGGTTTATTTGGTCAAATCCCAAATTTTTCCTAATCGGAGCCGTGCTATCCAGGAAGCTGTTACAGATAAGCTAGATATAGGCTTACCCGTAACTGTGCAAAATTAAACGCCAATTTTGAGCAGGCATTATCTGAAGAAGGCCTGCCTATGGAGGCAGAAGAGTGGGCAGAATATTAAGAGGAGATATTCTTTGGACCGACCTTAATCCAAATTTATTTTATTGATCTTGTACCATTTGTGACAATTTTGGTCTTTCTCAAAGTATAAATAAACAGTTACATAGTATTTTATTTTAGACTTTATGCTTTGAAAATTGTCCATATCCCTATCCCAACGAATCCAATTCCTGCGATATAGTGAAGATGTTTTTCACTTATATATTGTGAAACTAAACCGCCAGCAATCACACCAATACCAGATGCGACGATTAAAGCCAAAGAAGCACCTATAAATACTGTTAAACCGTTGACCTTTTGATTCGTAGCAAACAGCATCGTAGCCAACTGAGTTTTATCACCAAGCTCAGCAATAAAGACTGAAATAAAAACGGTGAATAGTACTTTGTAGTTCAATTTGTTCTATCCTCTTTTTTGAAAAGCCTGACAACTATTATATTTTTTAGTAATCAGGGCTTGAATTAAAGTATTTTTTTGCAAATTTAATGAATTGAGTTGGTGTGATAATTTTTATATCATTGGTTATAATCCCTTTTTTTGTCATATTGTTTAAGGGAATTCTTGTAAAATCGTCAGAGCCTCCAGAGCCTATTGAATTGAAAACAACCTGATGTCTTATTGTCAGAGCCTGTGCAAGGGCGTATTTTTTATCAGAATCATTTTTTATTGTTTTGATATAATCCTCTATTTTTTTTTTATTTTCTCTCTGATATTTTTCTGCTTCAATGGTTTTTGGAGGCAGTGAAAACATATTATTTACAACTGCAGCTGCAAATAAGCCGGGTTCTTTTTCGTTCTTTTTTTGAACTTCAAGATTGATTCTTGCATAAAGCCCGAATTTTACTTCATCAACAGCCCTGTCTATTTTATTAAAATATCTGGTTTGTATTTTTTTATTGATTTTTTCAAATAAATTCATTTTTTTACCTTCAACGCTTCTAACTATTCGGCTAAAAAACGGATGCTGTATTTTTTATATGGCTTAAAAAAAATATCTTATCTGTAAATTATAATTTCAGCTTTCATAAATATTAATATTGGATACAATATAAACTATCTGATACTTACCTCAATTATGCAATGATATTTTTTTGGGTGGGAGAGCTATGGGACAAAAAAAATGGTATGCCGTACGAAAAGGGTATAAAACAGGCATATATAAAAGCTGGTTTGGAGAAGATGGAGCAAAAAAGCAGGTAGATGGTTATAAAGGTGCTCAATATAAAGGTTTTACAAATATTAATGATGCTGAAAATTTTATGTCTGGAAAATCTGGTTTGTCAGTAAGCCATAAAAATAGTGAAAATTCTCATCATATAAATGAAAATATGATTATTGTTTATACTGACGGCGGATGTATAAATAATCCCGGGGCAGGAGGATATGGAGCTGTTATAATTAAAAACGGCATTGTTCACAAGTTGTCAGGCGGCAGAAGATATACAACTAACAACAGAATGGAAATGCTTGCCTGTATCAAGGCTCTGGAATATCTTAAACTGGAAAAAAGAGAGATTGTTGTTTATACTGATTCTGCCTATATAGTAAATGCTGTTAATAAGAAATGGCTTTTTTCATGGCAGAAAAATAATTTTATCAAGTCAGACGGCAAAGAAGTCCTTAACCGTGATTTATGGATTGAAATTTTAAAATATTTAAATCTGTTAAATGTTAAACTGAGATGGGTTAAAGGTCATTCAGGAATTGAATATAATGAAATCTGCGATAAACTTGCAAACTCTGAAGCAAGAAAAAATTCATCTGAAAGGGATAAGTGGTTTGAATCCTTATCCGGTTATAAGTCATAAGTAAATATACCTTTAAATATTGTAGATTAATTCAAGAGCGTATAAATGATAAATATAAGAAGTGAGATTTTTCATTATAAAAAGTTTAAACTTCACCTTGTTGAAGGTTATGTTCAGAAAATTCCAATTATTGAATATCCCTGTAAAATAATGATTATGGATTCTGGATGCAGACCAGACTACCGTGTTGTTCTGGAGTATGTAAAAAAAGTTATGAAAAGAAAACTGAAGGATATAAAGCTTGTTATAGCTTCTCATGTTCATCCTGACCATGCAGGAGGCATATCTTTTCTGGCTAAGAATCTGAACGCTCATACTGCTGCACCTGCTGGAATTAATTTGTGGTATAAGGGACTGAGAGGTTTTTTGCAGCACAAAATGGATCTCTGTCTTACTCACTATGTTGCATATGCAAGCAACAAACCCTTCAAACGTCTATATTTCCCAAGATATATAAAAACTGATTATAGTCTTTCTCATAATGAAAAAATTCCTTTTTTTGAAGACTGGATTGTTTATTACTGCCCCGGACATACAACCCATGATATTGTCTTTTATAATAGTTGTGAAAATATACTTTATGCAGCAGATTTGATTTTAAAATTAAAAAACAGACTTTTTCTTCCCATACCTGTAAATTTCCCGTGTCTTATGAAGGAAAGTATTGTGTTTATTGATAAAATTTGTGCTGATGATATTTTTATGGCCCATGGCGGCATGGTTTCAGGGTCTGAACTAAAAAAATCTGTTCCAATGCTTGAAAGACAGGCGGATTTTCTTTATGAGGGAAAAAAAAGGGTTCTTTTAATGAATAAATTTACAGGTTTTTCAGATGAGATGAAAAAATATAATCAGCTTTGCGGGAAATCATAAGTGTAATTGTTCAGTTTAAATTAAAACGGCTGCTGCATTCCTTTTGTACCTCACTCTTGCTTAAGCTCCAAGGCAGGAGATAAAAAACATCTTCTGAAAACGACTCAGAAAATACAGCATCCGTTTTTTAAGCAAACCGGCTTTTTGCTCAGTTTTTTAGCTGAATAGTAATTTTATTTTCTTGAGAGAATATATTCGGTTAAAAGCCTTACTCCAAATCCTGTTCCTCCTTTTGAAATATAGTGGCGGTCTTCCTTTGCAAAGGCGGGACCTGCTATATCAATATGCACCCAGTTTGATTTTTCTATAAACTCTTTTAGAAAAAGTGCTGCTGTTATAGCTCCTCCATATCTTCCCCCTCCGATATTTTTTAAATCGGCAATGGAGCTTTTAAGCATTTTTGAATAGCCTTTATAAAGCGGAAGCTGCCAGCACGGCTCATTTATTTCTTCACTTTTTTCCACAATTTCTTTTCCTGTTTTATCGTGATTTGTAAACACTCCTGCTATATTGTTTCCAAGAGCAACCATGCATGCTCCTGTAAGAGTTGCTACATCTATTATAAGATCAGGATTGTAAAGCTTTTCGGCATATGACAGGGCATCAGCAAGAATAAGCCTTCCCTCCGCATCTGTATTTAAAACTTCAATAGTTTTCCCATTATAGCTTTGAAGTACGTCTCCCGGTCTGTATGAATCACCTGAGGGCATATTTTCCGCAATGGGAACAAGAGTTATAATTTTTTTGCTGACCCCTGATTTTGCAAGGGCTGCTGCCGCACCTGAAACTGCTGCGGCACCTCCCATATCAAGCTTCATGTCTTCCATTCCTGACGGCGGTTTAAGGTCAAGCCCACCTGAATCAAAGGTTATGCCTTTTCCTACAAGAACAATGGTTTCATCATAGTTTTCAGGTATATATTCCATAATAACAAGATATGCATCTTCTGAACTTCCCCTTGAAACTCCAAGATGAGAATTAAATCCTTTTTCCTTGAGCTCTTTTCCATCAAGAACTTTTGTTGTCATTCCGGCTTTTTCAGCATTTTCAACAAGAATTTTTTTAAGTTTTGATGGTCTTTTGTCCATTGGCGGAGTTGAAACAATATTTCTTGCAAAACATACATATTCACATAGTGTTTCTGTAAACTGACTTATTTTTTCAAGGTCTTCAGTTTTTTTATCATCAACAGCAATTCTTATTGAATTAATAGTGGTATTTTCTTTTTTGGACTTGTAATCATTAAAAATATAATTAGTAAGACAGGCTCCTTCAATAAGTGCTTTCAATGCTTTTTCCTCTTCCATTTCAATCTTTGAAATATCAGGAAAAATAATATCAAGGACTTGTGTTTTTGATTTAATTGCCTGTTTTACACAATTTGATGCAAAATTTCTAAGGGTCTCATAATTGATATTATTTTTTTCACCCAGCCCGCTTAAAATTATTTTTTGGGCAGGTATATTTTCAGGAAAATAAAAAATAATGCTTTTATCCTGTTTTCCTTTAAATTCATTTAAATCCCTGCCTTTTTTTTCAATTTCATAATATATTTTTTCCCCTGAAAATTCGTTTATATCCTCGCTTACAGCAATAGCTGTTGTTTCAGAACCTGTTTTTAGTGTGTTAAAGGGAATTATTTTTATCATTATTTGCTCCGTTATTATTTGGATTCATATTTTATAGCACTGAATTTCATAAGTTTTTCAAAATTGTGAACTGATTTTATATATCTTATTGTTCCTGTTTTACCTCTTATTACAAGGGATTTTGTTGAGGCTCCCTTACCTGAATAAGTAACTCCTGAAAGAAATGTTCCCCCTGAAATTCCTGTTGCTGCAAAAAAAACATCACTGCTTTTTACAAGATCGTCAACATTTCTTATTATTTTTAAATCTGCACCTTCTTTTTTAAGAGCTTCGGCTTCCTCTTTTTTCTGGGGATCAAGCCTTGTAAAAATTTCTCCATTCAGTCCTTTTATGGCACAGGCAGACAATACTCCTTCAGGTGTGCCGCCTGTTCCCATCATAATATCTATTTCAGAATCAGGATCTATTGCCATCAATGCTCCTGCAACATCACCATCTGTATGAAGCTGGATTCTTGCTCCGGCTTTTCTTATCTGTGAGATAAGCTCATAATGTCTTGGTTTATCAAGAACAAAGACCATTAAATCTTCAACATCCTTTCCAAGTGCTTTTGCAATATTTTTGAGATTATCTTCAACAGGGGCATTAAGATCAGCAGCATTTTTTGCAGCCTCTGGAACCACAAGTTTTTTCATATAAAAACTTGAACCCGGGTCAAACATTGTGCCTTGGGGTGCAACTCCTACAACAGCTATTGCATTTGGTCTTCCAAAAGCCAGAAGATTGGTTCCTTCAACAGGATCTACTGCAACATCAACAGCCGGGCCTTTTCCTGTTCCAAGAATTTCTCCATTATAAAGCATGGGAGCCTTGTCTTTTTCTCCTTCTCCTATAACTACTTTTCCTCTGATATTTATTGAGTTGAAAGAAAGCCGCATTGCATCTACTGCTGCCTGATCTCCAGATTTTTTTTCTCCTTTTCCAAGCCATCTTGCAGATGCAAGAGCTGCTGATTCCGTTACCCTTGCAAGGTCAAGGGCAAGATTGTGCTGGGGATATTCCATAACAGTCTCCGTTCTTATTTTTCATATTCAAGATATTTTATAAACCAGTCCAATGCGTTTTTTTGAAAAATTTCCTGGTGGTTTATATTTTCAATTCTATGATTTGCATTTTCAATTCGTAAAAATTTTTTTGGTGACATTGAGTTTGAAAACAGTTTTTCCCCATTTTCAAAAGGTACAATTTCATCTTTATCTCCATGTATTACAAGAACATTTTTTAAATTGAATGTTTTTTCTGTAATATCAAAGTCCATATTTTTTTTGAAGAAATTTTCGCTAAGTCCTGATTCTTTAATAAGTGATTTTATATTTAATGAAAATGCTTTTCCCATTGAATGGCCTGACAAAGGAGATGCAGTTAATACAAGTGCATTGGGATTTATGATTTCATTTGCATAAATACAGGAAGCTCCCCCCATACTGCTGCCAAAAAGACCTGTCTTTGAAGGATTAAAATTTTTTTTCAAATAATTAAAGGCAGATACAAGATCTTCTTTTCTGGTTTCAAGATTTGAATTTTCAAGATCGCCTTCGCTTTTACCAGAGCCGCGATGATTGATTCTCATGTAACCGATATTTCTTTTGTTAAGCTCATTTGCAAGATTTATTTGTTTTGCCGACATTGCATCACTTAAAAGACCGTGTGAACCTATTACAAAAGGCGGATTTTTACCTTCAGGAATATGGATAAAGGCGCTCAGCATGAATGGGCCCGAATCAAAGTGAATTTCTTTTATTTCATTTTTCATGGTCATAAAACCTTTAATTAAAATTTTTTTCAGATATTATTCTTTTTTTTTGTTGTTGCCAATAAAGTAATTGGTTAAATAGCTTTATTTTATTGTTCACTAAAGAATAAATACAATTTAAAATACAGGTTTTAAGTTTATAATCGGGGGATTAAATGGGAGTTGGCAAGGATAAATTCATAGAAGTGGAGATAGAAAATCTTGCTTTTGGGGGCAGGGGAATTGCAAGAGTTGATGGTATGGTTGTTTTTGTTGAGGGTGCTGTCCCTGGAGATTTTGTGCGGGCTAAAATATATAAAAAGAAAAGACAGTTTGCAGAGGCCAGAACAATAGATGTTATAATACCTTCAAATAAAAGAAAAACACCTCAATGCAGATATTTCGGGACATGCGGCGGCTGTAAATGGCAGTTTCTTGATTATGCAGATCAGCTTGATTATAAAACCAGTCATGTCAGGGAAGCTTTTGACCATATAGGACTTCTTGGGGATGTTTCTGTTTCTAGGGCAATTGGTTCTCCTGATATATTTCACTACAGAAACAAAATGGAGTTTTCCTTTACATCAACAAGATGGCTTCCCCCCTGGGAGCTGGAAGATAAATCTGTTATAAAAAAGAAAGGTGTTGGTCTTCATGTTCCTGGTATTTTCAACAAGATTGTAGATGTTGAAAAATGTCTTATTCAGCCTGAAAAAGCCGACAGTATTCTGGATTATATAAGAAATTTTATGCTTGATTCGGCTCATGATGTATATAATGGAAAAATACATGAGGGATTCTGGAGATTTGTAATGATCCGTCATTCTGTTTTTTATGACTCTTTCATGGTAAATATTGTAACAGGTTATGAAGATAAGAATGAAATGGAAAAACTTGGGAAAGAGCTTGGTGAAAAATTTCCTGAAATAGTTTCAATTGTAAATAATGTTTCTTCAAAAAAAGCAAATATTTCTGCTGGTGATTATGAAATTTTAATCCATGGTAAAAATTACATAACAGAAAAAATAGGAGAATATTCTTTTAAAATATCTGCAAATTCTTTTTTCCAGACAAATACAGCTGGTACAAAACAATTATATGATATTGTTAAAGAATTTGCTGATTTAAAGGGAGATGAGTTTGTAATGGATCTTTATACTGGAACAGGCTCCATTGCTTTGTATCTTTCTGAACATGCAGAAAAAATTCTGGGAATAGAAATTTCTGAGTCTGCTGTCTCAGATGCCAGGATAAATGCAGAATTAAACTCTGTAACAAATTGTTCTTTTATTGCCGGAGACTTAAAAGATGTTATAAAAAAACTTGATGAAGCCCCCGATGTTCTTGTCTGTGATCCTCCAAGAGCTGGAATGCACAAGGATGTTGTAAGCCGGATTCTTGATTTTTCTCCGGTAAAAATAGTTTATGTTTCCTGCAATCCCGCAACAATGGCAAGAGATATTGCCATATTAAAGGAAAAATATAATGTAAAAAGGGTGCAGCCCGTTGATATGTTTCCCCATACCCATCACATTGAGTGTATAGCCCTTCTTTTAAGGAAGTAAAAAGTTTTGATTTTATCCTGGTAATAAAAGTTGCAGTTTTTTGACTGCAACAATTTACCGGCTCTTTAGGAAGCTGAATATTTTTTCTAAAATAATATAGGTGGCTATTGAGCAGAAAATACTGTTTATCGGTTTTATTCCAGGTATATATCTCGCAGCAAAAACTCCGGCAACCCAGGCGGCTATTGCTGGTGGACTGAAATTTTTAAAATCAGTTTCATCCAGGGCTTTATAGTTTCTTTTTCTTAAAATAAAATAATCTGCAATAATTATCCCGCCTATTGAAGGAAGCATTGTATTTAAAAAACTTAACCAACCAACAAAATTATTGTAAAGATAAATTGCCATCATTGTTCCCAGCAGACCATTAAAAAGCACAAGAAATTTTTTGGGAAGTTTTGTAATGTTGGAAAATCCAAGACCAGAGGCATATAGGGCATTATCATTTGTTGTCCATATATTGAGTCCTAAAATGATTACAGCCCAGAATATCATTCCCTGTTTCAGAAGAACTTCAGAAATATCAGCTTCCTGATAAAAATTGGCGCCCACTGCACCAAAAATAAACATTAGACTGTTTCCAATGAAGAAAGCAATTATGGTTGTTGAAACCGCAGTTTTTGTATTTTTAGAAAACCTTACGAAATCAGGAGTAAGAGTGCCTCCGCTTATAAAGGATGCAACACATATTCCAATTCCTGAAAAAAAAGTTATGGGATTTGTCGGAGCCTTTGAAAACCATTCATTAAGCCCTCCAAAATCATGTAATGCTGTACCAACAGAATAAAAACCCAGAACTGCAATGGAGGGTACTGCTACAAAACTTAAAATTGTAAGGGCTCTTATTCCAAACCAGGCTGTAACTGTCATTATAAGGCCTGATGTAATTGTAATAATATAAAGATTTAATCCTGTAATTTTCTGAACAGGGAGGGCAAACATGGCAACGCCCACTCCAAACCATCCCACCTGGGTTATTCCAAGTAAAAAGGATGGAAGATAAGAGCCTTTTTCTCCAAAAGAATATCTTGCAAGGAGATGGGTTGAAAGCCCTGTTTTTGATGCAATGGCTGCAAGAAAAGCTGTATAGATTCCTAAAATCAGGTTGCCTGCCATTACAGCCATAATCATTTCAAAAGCTGTAAGTCCGGTTCCAAGTTTTCCACCTGACCACATGCTTGCAGAGAAAAAAGTAAATCCAAGCATTACAACAAGCATTGAAAAAAAACCTCTTTTATGGCTTTCTTTTACATGGGATAGAGCAAAATCCTTATCCGCCGCATTGTCTTTCATTATACCCCTCCATAACTTATTTTAATTATTATCAGATATTAACTTTTCTATTTCTTCCAGATGGGAGTTACATATTTTTGTCAGATCTGTTTGTGAAAATCTTGTTTGATCAAGTTCAGGGAATCTTTCATTTAAAAGTGTATGAAAGTTTAATCCATTTTCTGCGAGATTTTTCAGTTGTGTCCAGTAGTTCTTAAGATCTTCAAGGTATTCAGGAATCCAGAAAGCTCTTGAACCTGCGTCATAAATTACGCATCTTTGGAGAGGGTATAAAGGATTGGTGTATTGAGATTCAATAAATTCGGGAGCCATTATGGAATTTAGACGAACAAGATCTGTTCCGGTTTCTTTTACTGAAAGGGGAGTTTTTTCATCAGGTACACTAAAGCATCCTTCATGATATATCAAAACAGTTCTTTGATAATCCTTAAATTTTTCTCTGCACATTTTATCTGTGCTGTTAAGTATTTCTGCTGCTCTTTTACCGCCAAAAGTAAAAAAAATTATGGATTTTAAATTTGCACCCTGTTTTTTTGTTTCATTTACAAGAGCTTTAATTGCATGCTCAAGGCTTGTACCGGTCGCTACAACATCTCCTATTATAATACTTGCAGTTTCAGGCATATAAACCTTTGTATATTCAGATTCTATTATATGCCATTCTTCAGGAGAGTCATCTTTTCTTGCCCTTTGGGCACTTATAAATGAGCAGCCATGATAATTCCAGCCAAAAGCAGAAGAGAGAGCATTTCTAAGTCCAAAATTAAGTCCGCCCCTTAAAATATTAAAAACAATTGATTCTTTTTCTTTTATGGAAATAAGTTTGTTTTCAAAAAGCCCGGTAAGTATTTTTGAGCAGGCTTTTTCAAGATAGTCTGTATATTTTATGCCCATTACAAAGGGATTGTTTGAAATGGCTCTGGTTTCCCGGGTAGATGCTATATATGAATCTATCAAATTAAATTCTTTAAATTTGAGACTGTAAAGGCTCAAATCCGGGCTGGATATTATTTTTTTCAGCATTAAGCCTCCCTTAAATTTTGCAGCTCTTAAGTTTATTTTTTTTATTCAGCCGATTTATAGCCTGAGTTAAATTTTTGCAATATTTGTTTTAATTTTTTTTAAGCACAAAATAAAATCACAGCAAAAAAATTATATAGACAAACTCAAAATTTATTCTTATGGCTTATATTGTTTGGCTTAAACTGGAACGGCTGAGGCATTTTCCCCGAGCCTGATTATATATATGCTCAGAGCCAGGAGATAAAAAAACTGTCATTAACTTTAAGAAAAAATATAAAGTGTAAATAATTGAAAGGTTTATTTATTTCTGAATGAAGAAATCCCCCCTGCAATTTTTTTCTGAACAAGATCAAGAAATCTGCATTTTTTATGACATAAAGGAAGGGAGTCCCTTTTCTCACATTTACGGCAGGGGCTTGCTATAAGATAACCGATTTCAAAGTCAAATTTGTCTCTTTTGATATAATCGCTGTCTTGCAAACTTGTCTTCCTTTTTTAAAAAATTTCAAACTTTGTCGGAAGTATATATATTCTCCCTTCCAAGGTAAAGATTTTATTTTAGTTTAAATACATATTTTTTTAAACTTTGCAGCCATTCATCTTGATTCATAATTTTTACAAAAATTATTTTTTTTTTGAATGTAGAGCTTTTCTGGATCAATAATAAATTTTTCAAATTTCCATACAGGTATTTCAAGAATAAAATTTTCCATCATTGCAGATATAAAAGTTTTTTTATTTTTATCATTATTTTTAATATTAAAATAAATTCTTCCTTTATCCTTATTTTCTATAAAAATAGTAATAATATCTTTATGTTGTGTTTTAAATATAAATTTGTATGAAAATTGATTTTTTTCAACTGGAGATATAATATCTTTTATTTCCAGGCCTGAAAGAGATGAAAAAAGTGAATCAATTTTGTTTTTATCTGGACTCAAATCTTTTTTGTCAGGATAAATAATCTTATATTTAATCTTATTATCTTTTTTTATCTGATATATTTTTTTATTTTTTTCTGACAGGAGGGTAATTTCTGAGATATCATCCTTTTTGATATCAAGAGCCTGTTTTTTTATCCAGAAAGCAGGTGATAAATCCAGATAGATTTGTGAGGCTGAAATAAAAATTTCATCTTTACCCGGAATTTTTATGTATTGGCCTCCTTTTTCACGTTTTTTACCTGCAATTATTGAAAAAAGTGTTTTTCCATTTTTATCTTTCAGACATATCAGGGTTCCTGATTTGTTTTTGTTTTTTTCAGGGTTTAAAAGTGACAGTTTTTCAAGGGACTCTTTGTCAGCCTTAAAAGAGTGGAGGAAATTCATATTTTTGAGTTCTTTTATCAACTCATTAATTTCAGAAAAATCCGCCTGAAAATCAAATCTGTTTTTTACTGTCCATTTATCTTTATTTCGCAAAAGTATAATTTTATCATTTGAAGATATTATTTCTATTTGAACTGTTTTTGCAAGGGTTTCATAATCAGGGGTTTCTTTTAAATCTTTTATTTCATTTTTTTTTGTTTTAAAAAACAGTCCTCCACCAAGAACAAGAGCAGCTATTACAAGAAAAATTATTTTTTTATCCATTTTTTCCTCTTTAAATCATCTTTCGTATATTAATCAACATATCACACCTGAAATAAATCTTTAGCTTAAAATAAAAATTCCAATTAAAAGGGTTATAAAAACCTGTTTTATTTTAATGGCTCCTTATTTTAAATTATGTATTATGTCAAAATATAATATCAGATATTTTAAATATCTGGAGAATAAATTTAACAGGATTTTTATCCCATAAAATTTGTCCATTATAAAATTTTTTGATATCATCTCAAAATAATAATAAATAAGGATGACAGATGAAAAAACTGCCCTTGGGAATACAAGTTTTCAGTGAAATTATAGAAGATGACTATGTTTATATAGATAAAACAAAAGAAGCTTTTGAACTTATTACAGATTATAAATATGTTTTTCTTTCACGCCCCCGCAGATTTGGTAAAAGTTTATTTTTAGATACATTAAGTGAAATTTTCAAAGGCAGTAAACAACTTTTTGAAGGTTTATATATAGAAGATAAATATAGTTTTGAAGAACATCCGGTTATTCATATAAGTTTTGGCAGCGGTAATTTTGAGACAAGAAAGGAATTTAATCAGTTTCTTTATGAAAAATTATATTTTAATCAAGAAAATTTAGAAATAAAATGCCCGGACAATTTCTCCATATCCGGCTGCTTTGAATATCTTATTAAAAAAGCTTACGAAAAATACGAAAAAAAAGTAGTAGTCTTAATAGATGAATACGATAAACCTATTTTGGATAATATTGATAATTTCAAAGAAGTAGATGGAAGAAAGCAGGATTTAAAAAATTTTTACAGCGTTTTAAAAGACAGCAATCAATATTTGCGGTTTGTTTTCCTGACAGGCGTTACAAAGTTTGCAAAAGTTTCTATATTTTCGGGTTTAAATAATATTAAGGACATAACCTTAAATCCCAAATACGGTAATATCTGCGGTTACACCCAAAAAGATGTTGAAACCACTTTTCAGCCTTATCTTAAAGGTGTGGATATGGAAAAACTGAAACTTTGGTATAATGGATATAATTTTTTAAAAGACAAGGTTTATAACCCCTATGATATTTTGTTATTCATAGATGAAGAATGTGAATACAAAAACTATTGGTTTGGAACAGGTAATCCATCATTTTTAATAAAACTCATAAAGCAGCAAAATTATTTTATGCCAGGTCTGGAAAATATCATTGCAGGAGATGAATTGCTTGATTCTTTTGACCCTGAGAATATCAATATGGAAACATTGCTTTTTCAATCTGGATATTTAACTGTAAAAGAAAAAATTCAGATAGGAAGCAAGATAAAATATTCATTAAAGATACCAAACAAAGAAGTTAAAATGTCTTTAAATGATCGTATTTTAATAATGTTGATAAACAATCGCAGTAAAGTTTCAAATTCACAGGATAAAGCCTTTTATGCTTTAAGGGATTCAAATCTTGAAGATTTTAAAACCACACTTATTTCTTTATTTGCAAGCTTGCCCTATGAAAGCTATGCAAAAAATAATATTTATGTTTATGAGGGCTTTTATTCAAATATAGTTTATACTTATCTTGCGTCTTTAGGTTTTCCGGTCAGCGTAGAGGAAAGCACTAACAAAGGCAGGCTTGATATGAGTATTCTTATAAACAATAACCGATATGTCTTTGAATTTAAGGTTGGAAATGAAAATGCTTTAAATCAAATAAAACAAAATACCTACTGGGAAAAATTTTTAAACGAGGGTTCAAATATTTATCTTGTTGGTATAAATTTTAATAAGGAAGAAAAAAATATAAGTAATTTTGAGTGGGAAAAATTGCATAAAAATTTTTCAAATAGTTTGGATTTGGGCTGACATGCCTTTATCTTTAAAATGCGACAGCTCTTCTAATTCAAATTTGCAATAGTTTGAGCTGTTGTAAAAATATCAAAAAATAGGTGATTATTAAATTTGTCCTTTCAGGCAGTCTGTTATCTCTACATCTCATGGTTGATCAGACCATGCAAATCAAACAATTCCAATCTACTATCAAGAATTAAAATGAATTTGATGCCAATTATACCTACTGCTTTCAAATAAAGGCTTAAAGTGATAATTCTTTAAATCCTATTTATTTCTTCTTCTGAGTCCTGTAATTATTCCAATAATTGCAATTATTGAAGGAATTAACAAAATATTTAACATTTTTATTTTTATACCAAGAGACTCTATATCTGCTTTTAATTTTCTTCTGACTTTTTTAAGTTCTTCATTTATTTTTTCCTTTTCCAGTCGGAATTTTTTTATTTCATCTTCCTGTTCCCTGCTTAAAACAAGATTATGGGAACCGGCTCTTTGTTTTTCAAGTGCCTTTATTTTTTCTGTTGTTTCAGCAGCTTTTTGTGCAAGTGATTTTTCTGTTTCAAGCCACCTGGCCTTTGCAATGTTTTCAAGTTCTTTAACCTTTGTAAAAGGCCTTAGTGTTGTGCTTCTGGATCTTATATCTATAAGCTCACTCTGACCGCAGAGTATTTCCATGCAATTTTGGAAAAAAACAAGATTGTCATTAAAAAGACTTGCCATCTCAAAACCCAGAAAATTTTGTCTTTGCATATAAAACTGGTCAAAAAGAAAGTCTGCATCTGAAATATAAACAACAACTCCTTTTTTTTGTATATTTTCTTTTTTACCGCTGAAATTACCGCTTATTTTAACTGCCAGGGGGTATTTTTTATTGTCTGGAGTAAAATTTCTTTTTATGGCCTCAATTCCTCCAAATTGTAAAAAAGAAGGATCTTTCAGAGAAGATTTTTTTGATGAGGAAATAAGAATTTCGTAATCAAGGTCTTTTTTCTCTTCAATTTTAAATGTTCCGGCAATGGGCAGTAAAATACTTTCAAGATCTGAGGTTATTATATTTTCTGAATTCATTCCATTTTTATCTATGGAAAGCCATGCAGGATTAAGCTCGGGCTTGTTGTTTCTTCCCATAATTCTTGTTGCTGCATTTATATCTATAACAGCCTGATTATCATCAATTATAATCCCCCATTTTTTAAAAAGAGATTTCATTGGAAAAGAATAAGGAGCCATCCTGCCTTGGGAATCAACCACAGCAAGAGGGTCTGAAATTACTGCAAGTCTTCCTCCTTTTTTCACAAAATCTTCTATTTTTTTTATAAATTTTGTATCTGCTTTTTTTGGCTGGAACAATATAATTGCATTAAAGGAATTAAAAGAATCTGTTTTTTCAGGATCAATTTCTTTGATATTATATTGCTTTTTCAAGGCTTCCAGAAAATACCATGGAGGTGTTCCCCTTCCTGTATATGATGCCGGGTTTCCAAAAATATTAATTGATGAAAGAATACCTGTTTCAGGTCGTTTTTCAGATTGGAGATCTGATATTATCCTTGTAAGTTCATATTCTATTTTGGATTCATTTGAAGGGTTGAAAAAAGGAATTACTTCTTCACGCTCAAAGCTTATTGCAACAAGTCCTATATATAAATTTTGGCCTCCCTGAAGTTCAACCCCCTGAAGTCCGTAAGTAACAGCTTTGTCTTCTTCTTCCGAGTCGGTTCCGGGTCTTATTATCTGGAGTTTGATTTTATTATCCCCATAGGCGGCATATTCTTTCAAAAGGTCGTAAATTCTTTTTGAGTATGCCTTGAATTCTCCAGGAACATTGGTCAAAACATCTGCATTGGAAAAGTATTTGAGTGTAACTTCATTTTTTGTTTTATCAAGTATTTTTTTTGTGGCCGGAGAAAGAGAATATATATTGTTTTCTGTTGCATCTATTCTTAAACTTATATCACTTATGAGCAGGTTAAAAAGTATTAAAACTGCTCCCAGCAGAAAAAGATAAAGTAACCCTTTAGGAAAGGAGCCGGCTTTTTTTGTTGTTTTATTCATTTATTCCTCCCTTGGGATTTAATTTCTGTTTGAATTTACAATTAATGTTGTTGCACTGAGCATAAAAATTATTATTGAAAAAAAGTATATTATATCCCTTAAATCCAGAACTCCTATTGTCATGGAATTGTAGTGGGTAAGAAAACTCATGCCTGCAACCATATTTACAAGAGTGTCAGGGCAAAAGCCTGACAAGGCTTCAATTACAGGAGGATGACCTGCAAGAAGGAGAAAAAGGGAAATTGTTATGGCAGACAAAAAGCTTATTACCTGACTTTTGGTTATTGAAGATGAAAACAGACCTATTGAGGTAAAAGCTCCAGCCATTAATATTGTCCCTGAATATCCCGAAAGAATTGCTCCTGTATCAGGGTCTCCGAGATACAGGATTGTAATAACCACAGGAAATGTACAGGCTGCTGCAATTGCAGCAAAAAGCCATCCTGCAAAAAATTTTCCAAGGACTATTTCCTTTGTTGTAACAGGAAGTGTTGCAAGAAGTTCAATTGTTCCTGTTCTTGTTTCATCGGAAAAAAGTTTCATTGTAACGGCAGGTATCAGAAAGAGAAAAATCCAGGGAAACCAGTTGAAAAAAGGCTGGAGATCTGCCTGGCCTGCTTCATACAGGCGGGTTACATAAAAAGTGAAAAAACCCTGAAGAACAAGAAATATAACTAATACCACATATGCTGTTGAAGAATTGAAAAAACTTGCCAATTCTCTTTTTAGTATTGTTTTGATTACTTGAATATTCCGGTTCATTATTTGTCCTCTTGTTTTAATTTCCTGAAGTAAGAAGTCTGAAAACCTTTGTCAGATCTCCGTTGTCTATTGAAATGGAATCTATTATACATCCTGAACTGGTAATTTTTCCCTCAATAATATTCATAAGTTTTGAAACAGAATCATTATAATTTTTTAATGGAAAAATTCTTATACATAATTTTTTTAATTCTTCATTTTGAGTGATTGTTTTTATTTTTTCAATATATTCAATATTTTCTATAATTTTTACTGGGTTTTCACTGCTGTTGGAACTATTTATTTCCATTAAAAAAGAACCATAGTCAGGGTCTTTTTTGCAGAGTCCTGCAGGGGTATCATCAGAAATTATTTTTCCTTGAGAAATTATTATTGCCCTTGTACATACAGCCTGTGCTTCTTCGAGAATATGGGTTGAAAGAATAATTCCTTTTTCTGAACTCATGGACTTTATCATTTCCCTTACTTCATGTTTCTGGTTGGGATCAAGGCCATCTGTAGGTTCATCAAGAATAAGGTAGTCAGGGTCATGGATTATGCTCTGGGCAAAAGAAACCCTTTGGCGGTATCCTTTTGAAAGGGTATTTATCTGCTGATTTTCCACATCTTTTAAAGAGCATTTATCAATGGCGATATTTCTTTTTTTATCTTTTTCTTTTCCCCGAAAACCTCTTATTTCCAGACAGAAATTCAGAAATTCATTTACGGTCATTTCAGGGTAGAGGGGTGAGGTTTCAGAAAGATACCCTATTTTTGATTTTACCTTTATAGGCTTTTCTGATATTGATACTCCCTCGATAAGAGCATCTCCTGATGTAGGAGTAAGGTAGCCGGTAAGCATTCTCATTGTTGTGGATTTCCCAGCACCGTTTGGGCCGAGAAATCCGAGAATCTCTCCTTTTTTTACCTGAAATGAAACAGAATCAACGGCTTTTTTGGAACCAAAAAATCTGGTTAATTGATTTGACTCTATCATAAAAGCTCCTTAATTTTTGGGAATGTGTGGATATACATTATATCTTGCACTATAAATAGAAATTGCCTAAAAACATTGGGGCACATAATTGGGAAGACAATAAGGTTCACTTGTGAATTTGTCAAGAATCATAAACCATTGCAGGAGGTAAGTTTGGAAAAAGAAATGAATCTTTTTGATAGAACAGGAAAAACTCTGTGGGATTTTTTTGCATCACTGAAGTTATGTGTTTTTCTTTTTGTTTCTATCACTTTGTTTTCCATTGCAGGTTCTTTTTTGCCTGATACTTTTATTGCTTTAAGATATCTTGAAACAAAACCTGAAATATTCAGGACTTTTTTCTTTTTTATGGGCATGGATGATTTTTATTCTTCATGGTTTTTTGTTCTTTTAATTATTCTTCTTGGGGTAAACATTATATGCTGTTCCTTTGAAAGACTTCCCCGGATTTTTAAGATAGTTTTAAAAAAGCCGGCTGTTCCTTCACAAAAAAGGATTGAAGCCCTTAAAAATAAAATAAAATTTCAATCTGAAAAGAGTTTTGATGAAGTAATTGGAAAATCTGAAAAATATTTGAGAAAAAAAAGGCTTAAAATTTACAGTTCAAAAAATCCTGATACTTATTTTTGCAGTGCTGAAAAGGGCCGCTGGACAAGACTTGGAGTGTATATCACACATTTTGGTTTTTTACTTCTCATTGCAGGGGGAGTTACCGGTGCTCTTGGAGGTTTTAACGGAACCATTGATATTTCTGAAAATGCAACCGGCTCAATTGTTAATCTGTTTAAAAATAAAGGGCAGATTGAGCTTCCATTTAGTGTAACATGCAACTCTTTTGAAATAAAAACATATAAAAACAGCCAGATTCCAAAATCATTTGAGTCAGAGCTTGTTTTTGATAAAGGAAAGGTTGATGAAATAAAAAAAAGGGTCAAGGTTAACAGCCCTGTTAAATATAAAGGAATCAGATTTATTCAGTCAGGGTATGGAAAGGCTTTACAGGGTGATGCAAAAATTGGGGTTTACGATATAAAAAATGGTGAGAAAAAGGGTGAATATATTGTGGGGGAGGGAGAGTCTTTTATTCTGCCTGATAAAAAGACAAGGTTTACCCTGTTTTATTTCACCAGTAAATTTCAGGTATCAGGCTTTGAGCTTGGCGAGACTTTTATTTGTTCTGCAGAAAAGGACGGCAAGGTTGAACCTGTTGCACTTCCTGTTAAAAATCCTTTATTTGATAAGCACAGGAGCGGTGATTTTTATTTGAGAGTTCTTGACTTTAAAACAGTAAATTATACATCTCTTCAGGTGAGTAAGGACAATGGGGTGCCTGTAGTGTATGCCGGATTTATTTTTCTTCTTTGCGGTTGTTTTATAAGTTTTTTTATGTGTCATAAATCATATTTTTTGATGATTAAAAAAACAGATGATTATAAGACAGAAGTTTTGTTTGGAATAAGTTCGGACAAAAGAAAAGAATTTACAGAAAATGAGCCTGAAGAATTAAGAGCTTTTTTGTAGCTATTCAGCTGAAAAACTGAGAAAAAAGGCAGTTTGATTCAAATACAGCAGCCGCAGCTTAAACTGAACAGTTACTTTTTTTAATGGATTAATTTAATGAGAGGATGTTTTTTTAATGGAGAATACTTTTATTTTTTCTGTTGTAACTTTTATATATGGATTATCTTCTGTTCTTTACATTGCAGGCTCTGTTTTTCATTCAGAAAAGATTGTAAAGGCAGGATTTTTTTTCCTTGTGTTTGGGTTTGCAGGAAATGTTACAGGATTTTTTTTGAGATGGATAGAATCTTACAGGCTTGGAATAGGGCGTATCCCTCTTTCAAATCTTTATGAGTCTCTTGTCTTTTTTGCTGTTTCAGCAGCTTTTTTATATATTGTTTTTCTAAAGAAAAATACTTATCCAACAGTGGGAGCCATTGTTTCCACCATAATTTTTTTTGCAATGGCTTATGCAGGCATTTCTCCCAATTCAGATTCTGCTATATCTCCTCTTGTTCCAGCACTCAGAAGCAACTGGCTTACAACCCATGTCATGACCTGTTTTTTTGCCTATGCTGCATTTGCAATTTCCTTTGCTGTAAGCCTCATTATTATATTTAAAGCAAAAGAAGGTGTTTTAGAGCGGCTGGAAATTTTAAATTCTCAAATAATTTTATTTGGTTTTCTTTTTTTAACTCTTGGAATAATAACTGGTTCTGTATGGGCAAACAGTGCGTGGGGCCGCTACTGGTCATGGGATTCAAAGGAAACATGGGCACTTATTACATGGCTTGTTTATGCACTTGTTCTGCATTCAAGATATATGACAGAATGGAGCAGCAAAGTTACAGCATGGCTTTCAATACTTGGATTTCTTGCTGTAATGTTTACATATTTTGGAGTAAATCTGATATTGCCAGGGCTTCACAGTTACGCTTAGGAATGGAATTTATATATGGATAAAATAGAAGTTAAAGGTGGTAAAAAGCTTAAGGGTGAGGTCCTTATAAGTGGTGCCAAAAATGCTGCATTGCCTGTTCTTGCAGCATCTCTTCTTGTGGATGGGAAATGTATTTTTACAAATGTTCCTGAACTTATGGATGTAAGCAGTATTTTGAAACTTTCTTATGAACTCGGTGCTGTTGTTGAAAGAGAGAATGACAGGGTTTTAATAGATGCTTCCGGTTTAAACAATCCCTTTGCCCCTTATGACCTTGTACGAAAAATGAGAGCATCAATTCTTGTGCTGGGACCTCTTGTTGCAAGGCTTGGGAAAGCTTCTGTATCATTACCCGGAGGATGTGCTATAGGAGCAAGGCCTGTTAATCTTCACATTGATGCCCTTGAAAAACTTGGAGCTGAAATAAGTCTTTCCCATGGATATATAAACGCAAAATCATCAGGGCTTGTTGGAGCAGAGATAAATTTTGATTCAGTTACTGTAACTGGAACTGAAAATATACTTATGGCTGCTGTTCTTGCAAAAGGAACAACCGTATTGAGAAACGCAGCAAGGGAACCGGAAGTTAAGGCTCTTGCAGATATTTTAAATCTCATGGGAGCAAAAATACAGGGAGCCGGAACAGCTGAAATAATTATTGATGGTGTGGATTGTCTTAAACCTGTTGAGACAGATATAATTCCAGATAGAATTGAAACAGGCACTTTTATGATTGCTTCTGCAATTACAAAAGGAGATGTCTTAATCAAAAAATGCTCCCCTTCACATTTAAAGGAGGTCATATCAAAACTTAGGGAAACAGGTACTATAATTGAAACAGGAGATGACTGGATAAGAGTTAGGGGTGTTGAAGATATAAAAAGTATTAATATAAAAACAATGCCTTATCCTGGTTTCCCAACTGATATGCAGGCTCAGTTCATGGTCTTGATGAGTATTGCAAATGGAGTTTCAACAATTAAGGAGACCATTTTTGAAAACAGGTTTATTCATGCAAATGAATTACAGAGAATGGGTGCTGATATTTATCTTCCATCTTCTAATACAGCAGTTGTAAGAGGGAAGAAAATACTTACTGGTGCACCTGTAATGGCTTCTGATTTAAGAGCCAGTGCAAGTCTTGTACTTGCAGGCCTTGCTGCTGAAAATACTACAATTATCAACAGGGTTTATCATCTGGACAGAGGTTATGAAAAGATGGAAACAAAACTTAAAAATCTTGGTGCAGAGATAAAAAGAGTAAGTTCATAAATTTATTTTATTTCAGGAATGTCAGGATATGGGTAATTTTATAAAAAGACCATTTATCCCGATTTCAATATTTTTTGCAGCAGGAATAATTGCCGGCGAAAATATAAACCTGTCTTTTTTTTTATCTTTTCTGATAATAATTATAATTTCTGTAATACTTCTTTTTTATGTAAAAGCTGAAAAACAATCTTTTCTTTTTCCATGCCTTTTATTTATATTTCTTGGAGTATTATTTATAACTCCTTGTAATAAATTTAATTTTTATAAAAAAGCAGAAAAGCTCCACCTTTATTCTTCTGAAAAACAGGTTATTACTGGTGTCTTATCAAGTCTTCCAGTGAAAAAAAAATTCAGGAGAAAATATGATCTTCTTCTTGTTATGCTGGGAGAACAAAATATTGCAAAAAAAAATATCAGAATAAAAATGACAATTTATGGACATGGTAATGAGCTGAAAACAGGAGATATAATAAGATTTAAGTCAAAAATAAAAAAATTCAGGAATTTTAAAAATCCAGATGCTTTTGATTATAATTCTTATATGCGCCATAAGGGATATTTTGGTTTCTGTCATTCTTCCTCTGGAAAAATTAAAATTGTTGGAAAAGACAAGTCCTTTAAATCAGGTGTTTTAAGACTTAGACAAAAAATTATTTCAATAATTGAAGAGCAGGTAAAAGACCCTGATAATTCAGCTTTTCTAATTGCTGTTGTTGCCGGGAAAAAAGATTTTTTAAGTAAAAAATTTAAAGATTGTGTAATAGATTCAGGTGCAGCTCATTTTCTCGCTGTATCAGGACTTCATGTGGGTATGATTTTTGGATTTTCATATTTTCTGGTAAGATTTGTATTTTCATATATTCCTTTTTTTCTATGGCATGGTTTTCTTCGTAAGGCTTCAATTTCAGCTGCAATTATTTGCTGCCTGGGCTATGGTTTTATTTCAGGATTCATGCCTTCTGCAAAGCGGGCTGTTTTGATGCTGCTTCTTTTTGCAGCAGGTCTTTTGAGAAATAAAAGAACAGATCCATTAAATATTCTTTTTGCATGCGGTTTTTTTATTCTTGTGATTTCTCCTTCATCTTTGTTTGATATAAGTTTTATTCTATCTTTTTGTGCTGTTTTTTTTATAATTTTTGGATTTATGCTTTTCCCTGAAAAAAAACAGGGCAGGCCGACTTTTTTTCAAAAATGGCTCAGGTGGATAAAAATTTCCTTTAAAACAACTGTTTTTGCAATATCAGGAACTTATCCCTTTTCTCTTTATTTTTTTAATAATCTTGCCCTTGCAGGCCCTTTGACAACTCTTTTGCTCATACCATTATTTTCTGTATTAATCTTGCCCTTTGCCTTTGCAGGTATTCTTCTTTATTTTATCTCACATAAAATATCCCTTATTTTTTTTGCAATCTCTTCACAAGGTGTCAATCTATTCAGTCTGTTAATTGAGTTTATTTCCCATTTTAATTTTCTTGTAATTCATGCAGGAATTACAGAAACAGAACTTTTAATAATTTTTGCATGGCTCTTTTTTTTGTTTTTTTTATTTGGCAGAAAAAAGGAAATTTTTAAATCAGGATATTCAATTTCTTTTTTATGCGTTTTGTTTTTGATAACTGCATCAGATTTTTATTTTGAATATACAAAAAGGTTTGACAAAAAAAAGGGCAGGGTGATTTTTTTTGATATAGGAAAGGGCAATTCAGGACTTGTTGTTTTCCCCGGAGGTAAAACATTGCTTGTTGATGCAGGGGGGTTCCCAAACTCTGATTTTGATACGGGAAAATTTATCATTGCTCCCTATCTTTTCAGAAACAAGATCAAAACAATTGATTATGCGGTTTCAACCCATGGTCATGTTGATCATTATCAGGGCTTTTTTTATTTATTGGACAAATTTAATATAAAAAACTTTTTTTTTAACAGAACAATTTCAGATTCAAGTGCTTATAAAAAATTGATGTCAATTGCAAAAAACAAGTCAATTTATAGACAAAATAAAAAAATATTACTTGAAAGAGGTTATATAGATTTTTTCCAGAGGAAAGAAGATTTTGATAATGAAAATGATAATTCATTGCTGATAAAAGCTGTTATTGATAATATTAAAATTCTTTTTACAGGAGATTTATATTTTCAAAGTCAGAAATATTATTGTAAAAAAATTTTTATAGAAAATATAGATATATTTATGGTACCACATCATGGAAGCCGTCATTCTTTCAATAAGGAATTTATTTTAAAATCAAATCCTGAAATTGCTGTAATTTCAGGAAGTTTTATAAATTATTCAAAAACACAGGAAATTATAACCAGAAAATATGAGAATCTTGGTATAGAGGTATATAATATAAATCTGGAGGGTGCTTTTGAAGCTTTTATAAATGGTAAACAGATAAATTGATTGAATCAGAGGAGGAATAATTTATGTCAAGAGGAGCCGGAGGTTCTGAGGGTGGAACAGGAAGATTTTTTACAGGTCTTGTAATGATGATTGCAGGAGGCTATCTTTTTTTTAATTCAATACGAGTTTCCCATGGTTTTCATATGGGATACCACTTATATTCCTTTGGCAGATTTCATTTGACAAGCGGTATGGTTATGGTTCCCTTAATTTTTGGTGTGGGAATAATTTTTTATAATTCAAAAAATATCCTGGGATGGATTCTTTCTGCTTCTTCGCTTATTATGCTTGCTTTCGGGGTTATTTCAAGTATCAGGTTTACAATGAAATCAATGTCTTCTTTTGATTTGATTGTAATTATTGTTCTTGCCATAGGAGGGCTGGGGCTTTTTCTGAGCTCTCTAAAAGACTTTAACTCAAGTTCAGCTGAATGAAATTTATCTGGAAATTTTTTTCAGGGCTTCCTTGAAATTTTTTCTTGGGATTTGATAGTGGTTAAGTCTGTTAAGAAATTGTTTGGAGTTTCCGTATCCTATTCTCAATATTTTCCCAAGCATGCTTCTTTTTATTGAAGCCTCTGGAGTTCCTGATAATTTATTTATGAGCATATCCTGCATGGAATATATATTCTGTCCTTTGTTTAAAACAATTTTTGCTTTTGAAAGTGAGTCCATTATGGAGTCTGCATCTGCATTTTCAACTCCGATATTATTTTTTTTAACAGCTTCGTTTTTGTCAAGATAGGCATTTTTACATCCAGGTATTTTTGAATTTATTAATTTTCTTATTTTTTCTCCAGCCCAGTCAGGATCTGTAAAAATTATTACACCATTTTTTTCTTTTGCCCATTCAATTTGTCTTAAAATATCTTCTGTTATTCCAAAACCGTTGGTTTTTATAATATCAGCATCAACTGCTTTTCTTACAGCAGCTTCATCATCTTTACCTTCAACAACTATAGTTTCAATTATTTTCAAAGTCTAAAATCCTGTATAATATAAAAAATGATTTTATTTAAGATTAGGATAAATGTGAAATTTTTAATGGGAATGTAAAAAGGGGCTTTAATAAAAAAGCCCCTTGTTATTTTTTACTTGTGGTTGTGGGAATGAGCGGGTTCTGATTTTATAAGCTTATGAGCTGAAGCTGGTTTATGTGCCGAAGTTGACTTATGTGATGTAGTTTTTTTAATAGACTTGTGTACAGATTTTTTTTTTATTTCTTCAACTTTTTTTTCGGCTTTTCCTTCAATAAAATTCAAAAGCTCTTCTTTGTAGTTTTCGGAAACCTTTGATAAAGATTGAAGCTGCTTTCTTAAAACAGCTTTTTCTTTTCTGCTTGGAGCAAACTCTTTTGCTTTTCTAAGACAGTTTTCAATTTCATTAAAATCAGTTGTCCCTTTTGCAGTTATAGTTTCCCTGATTTTTTCTATATAGAATTTATATATAATTTGAAAGGCTTCACTTCTGTTGTAGCGTTTATTTTTAATATTTTCAGGTGCATAACTTTCAGGAAGTGTCATAAGAATTTTTTTGCCTGTAGGTGAGAATTTACCCTGATATATATTAAGCCCTTTATCTGTCTTTTTAAGATAAAAATTACCTGTATTTGTTATACTTCCAAAAATAATAAGAGTAAAAATAACAGCACATGCACCTGCAAGGCCAATTAATATTTTATTTGTTTTTTCTTCGTTTTCATCGGGTTCCTGCTCTTTTACAGGGGGCATTTTAAACTTGCTGAAATCAGGTTTCAAGTCCATTACTTTTTGTTTAAACTCAGCCATTTTGGTAAAAATAGTTTTGTTGAGTTCAATTTCTTTTTCATCAAGCTCGGCCTTTTTTGCTTTAAGCTCTTCGTCCCTTGAATTTATATCAGCCTCTTTCTCCTGAAGCTCTTTATCTTTTGCAGATAGTTCTGCTTCTTTATCTTTAGAGCTTTGCTCTCTTTTTTCAATTTCCTCTACCTTTGCCTCGGCATTTTGAACATTTTCATCAGCAGAAGCCTGAAGTTTTTCTATTTCTTCTTTTTTTGCGTCAAGTTCCTGCTGGCTTTTACTTATTTCTTCAGCTTTTTTCTCAGCTTCAGCCTTTGCAGTTTCAGCATCTGCCTTTATTTTCTCAGCTTCAGCCTTTACAGTTTCAGCATCGGTCTTTATTTTTTCAGCTTCTGTTTTTACGTTTTCAGCCTCTTTTATTTTTGCATCAGAATCAGCTGCTTTTTCTTCAATCTCTTTTTCTTTTGCCGCAAGGGTTTCTTTTTCCCTGTTAATATCTTCTGCAAGTTTTTCAGCATCTGCCTTTATTTTCTCAGCTTGTGTTTTTGCATCTTCTGCCTCTTTTTCTCTGGCTTCAAGACTTTGTTTTTCTTTATCAAGCTCTTCTATCTGCTTTTTGGCATCCGCCTTTATTTTTTCAGCATCTTCAAGTGCTTTTTTTGCCTGTTCTTCCTGTTTTAAAGCTTCCTCTATTTTTTTGTCAGCTTCTTTGGATTTGTCAGCAAGTTCTTTTTCCATTTTTTTAATGTCAGCGTTTTTTGTTTTTGTATTGCTTTTATTTTTCATGGTTTTGCCATCCTGTTGTTTTTTTGTATTTTTTTCAGGCTTAGCAGGCTTAGACTTTGATTCTGCTTTGGCACCTGTTTCTTCATCAAATTTTTTAAGAAGAATTTCTTTTAGTTTCTTATTGTTTCCCTTGATAAATTTTGGAGCTGTAAAATCTTTTTTAAACTCTGTTTTTTTGGGAGTAAAAGGCTTTTCAGGCTCCCATCTGTCAAATTTTCTAAGAACTATACTTTCAGTTTTTGCAGATGATGCTGGCTTTTTTTTAGCAGCAGCCTTTTTTTTAGGCGTATTAGTTTTTTTTGAACCATTCTTTTTTTTAGCCATATTTTCCTCTTAAGTTTTCTTCAAGTATATAGATATAATTATATTTTATGCAATGTTAAAAAAATTTCTTATATTATCACAATTGTTTTGTAAACCATAAATTATAGCCCAAGCAGAATTTTTGCAGTAGTAAAATAAATTACAAGTCCTGATATATCTACTATTGTAGTAAGAGCAGGGCTTGCTACTACAGCAGGATCAAGTTTTATTTTTGCAATTGACATGGGAAGAAGTGCTCCAACAAGTGTTGCTGTAATAACCTGTAGTCCAAGTGCAAGTGCAATAACTCCAGCTACTTCGGTAAGTTGTATCCCTGTTGGAAGAAGTGAATTTCTTGATAGAATGAGAACCTGAAAAAAAGCCATTCCCCCAAGAAGAGCTGAGGTCATAAATGAAATTTTTAATTCCTTGAACACAACCTTTATTATATCTGACGGCCCTATTTCGTTGAGAGCAAGGGCTCGTATGACAACAGTTGCAGCCTGACTCCCTGTATTTCCTCCTGCATCTGTCATAAGAGGCATATATAGAGTAAGCAGAAGAAGTCCTTTTAATGCATCTTCAAAGCTTCTTATTATGAAACCTGATACAAGTCCTAAAAGGGCAAGACCTACAACCCATACAGCTCTGTTTTTAAAATGAGTGAATGAAGAAGTTTTAAGATAGACCCCTGCTTCATGTCCGCCTGAAATAGCCATAAGTTTTTCCATATCTTCGGTATGCTCCTGGGTGATAATGTCCAGAGCATCATCATATGTTAAAATTCCCACAAGGGAATCATCATTATTTATTACAGGAAGGGATATAAGGTCATATTTCTGGATGGTTCTTGCAGCTTTTTCCTGATCATCATAGGCTTTTGCATAAATTACTTCTGTGTGCATTATGGATTCTATTGCTTCATCAGATCTTGCAAGAATAAGATCTTTAAGTGAGACAAATCCTATTAGTTTTCTTTCCTTATCTATTATATAGGCATAATATATTGTTTCTTTATTTGGAGCTTCAAGCCTTAATTTGTCGATTGCTTCCCTGGCAGTAAGATTTATTGTAAGGGTTGCATAGTCAGAAGTCATAACAGCCCCGACAGTTCCTTCAGGATATGCCGATAATTTTCTTATATCTTCTCTTTCAGCCTGTGCAAGTGCCGGAAGAAGGAGTTCTCTTTTTTCTTCGGGAATTTTTTTTAAGAGATCAACCCTGTCGTCATGTGCCATGTATGTAATGAGCTGTGCCAGTTCATTTCTTTTAATAGCTGCTGCCAGTTCAAGCTGCAAGTCTATATCAAAATAGCTGAAAATTTCAGCTCTGGTAAAAGGATCTGCCTGATCAAGAACTATTTTTACCTCCCTTGGGGAGAGTGTGGAAATAAAATCTGCAATTACCGGCGGAGGAGCAGTTTCGTTTAAAAGCCTGATTCCTTCGAGATTGCCTTCTTTTATATAATTTTTTAATTGAGGTTCTAAAATGGGGTTTTTCATAGCCGCCTCTTTCTGACTGCATAACAAATTCAGCAGAAAAAGCAGCTTTTTTTTCAGGAAAAGATGAAGATTGCCTTTTTGTCTGAAATGTGATTTGCAGTCTTTATAAAGATATCTTTACAAGCAGTAAAGGTTATTACTTTTTTTATGTAATAACTTCCGGGGTCTTCACTGTCATTCATGTTTTTATCCTTAAATATAATTTTACAGGGTTAATTTTTTTAAAATAATTAAAATTATTCCCATCTTTTGTCAAGGAATAGTTATTATAAGGTTTTTTAGTTTTAAAGTGCATAAAAAAACCGCTTCTGAAATTAATTCAAAAGCGGTTTTTGTTTTATAAAGATTTAAAAAAATTAATTCTTATTTGTCTGCTCCAGACATATTTTTCAAAGTGTCATATCTTTGATTGATCTCTTCCTCAATTTTACTTCGGAGTTTCTTTGATTCATCAGGGAATGATTTTTCAAGCATGGCGTATCTGTTTTCACCTGAAAGGAAATCCTGCAGTGTGCCGTCAGGCTGTTTTGAATCAAGTACAAATGGATTTTTGCCTTCATCCCTCAAATCAGGGTTGAATCTGTATAAAGGCCAGTAGCCTGAATCAACGGCAAGTTTTTGTTCATACTGGCTTTTTCCCATTCCAAGTTTTATTCCCTGGTTAATACATGGAGCATAACAGATTATAAGAGACGGACCTGGATATGCTTCTGCTTCTGAAAAGGCTTTTATTGTCTGCTGCTTATTTGCTCCCATTGCAATAGATGCAACATAAACATATCCATAGGTCATTGCCATTCTTCCAAGCTCTTTTTTTGATGTCTTTTTACCTGATGCGGCAAATTTTGCAATTGAGCCTGTAGGAGTTGCCTTTGAGGATTGTCCACCTGTATTTGAATATACTTCGGTGTCAACAACAAGAATATTTATATCTTCTCCTGATGCAAGTACATGGTCAAGCCCGCCGTATCCTATATCATATGCCCAGCCGTCACCACCAAAAATCCAGTGTGATTTTTTAACAAAAAGGTCAGCCTGAAGTGCGATTTCATCTATAAGTTCGCTTTCCGGTGCTATTGAAAGAAGAGATTCCAGTTTTTCTGCACATTCCTTGGATTTTTCGGCATTCCACATGTTTTCAAGCCAATCTGACATTGCATCCTTAAGTTCCTGGGGCAGATTTTCTTCAAGAGCTTTTTTTACTTTTTCAGCAAGGGCATTTCTTCTATGGTTCATTGAAACCTGCATTCCAAAACCAAATTCTGCGGCATCTTCAAAAAGAGAGTTACCCCATGACGGCCCAAAGCCTTCGTGGTTTACACAATATGGAAATGATGGAGCAGAGCCTCCGTAAATTGATGAGCAGCCTGTTGCATTGGCAATCATCATTCTTTCACCAAAAAGCTGGGTTAATACCTTGATATAAGGAGTTTCTCCACATCCGGCACATGCTCCAGAAAACTCCATTAGAGGCTTGTAAAGCTGACTTCCTTTTACTGTGTTACGCTTTAAGATACCTTCCTTAAAAGGAACCTGAAGAGAGAACTGGTGGTTTGGTACTTCTTTGTCTGTCTGAGTTTCAAGAGGTTTCATAACAAGGGCTGATTCTTTTGCAGGACAGATATCTGCACAATTGCCGCATCCAAGACAGTCAAGAGTGTTAACCTGAATTCTGAAATTGAAGTTTTCCAGTCCTTTACCCTTTGCCTTTATTGAATTGAACTGCTGTGGTGCATCCTGCAATTCCTCCTGGGTTGCTAAAACAGGAAGTATGGCTGCGTGTGGGCAGATAAATGAGCATTGGTTGCATTGAATACAATTTTCAGGAATCCACTCTGGAACCTCAATTGCAACTCCTCTTTTTTCATACTGGGTTGTTGCAACAGGAAATATTCCGTCAGGTTCAAATGTACTTACAGGCAGTTTATCTCCCTGCTGCGCATTTATTGGAAAAACAACATCTGTGATAAAAGATGGAATCTCATCATTTTTAACTGAATCTGCTTCCTGAACCGAATCTTTCCATTCCTGAGGCGGATTGATTTCTATAATGGAGCTGAGAGCTTTATCAACAGCATTGATGTTCATCTGAACTATAGAATCACCTTTTTTGCCGTATGTTTTTTGTATATCTTTTTTAAGCAGTTCAATTGCATGATCAACAGGCAAAACATTTGCAAGTTTAAAAAACGCAGCCTGCATAATCATGTTGATTCTGCCGCCCAGACCGACTTCAGAAGCAATTTTTATTGCATCAATTGCATAAAATTTGATGTTTTTTTCTACAATTGTTTTTTTCATTTTTGCAGGAAGGTGGTCTTCAAGATGATGTTCTGCCCAATGTGTGTTAAGAAGAAACGTTCCACCCTCCTTGATTCCTTCAAGGACATCATAAATATCAATATAATTGGGTTTATGACATGCAATAAAGTCAGCCTTATGTATAAGATATGTCGATTGTATGGGAGAGTGACCAAATCTTAGATGAGATATTGTAATACCCCCTGATTTTTTTGAATCATATGAAAAATATCCCTGGGCATACATATCTGTATTATCACCGATGATTTTTATGGCACTCTTGTTTGCCCCTACTGTACCATCTGAACCGAATCCCCAGAATTTACAGCGCACTGTTCCTGATGGAGCAGCGTCATATTCTTCTTTAATTTCCAGAGAAGAATATGTTACATCGTCTTCTATTCCCACTGTGAAATGATTTTTAGGTGAAAGACTTCTCATGTTGTCGTATATTGCCTTGACCATTGCAGGGGTAAATTCTTTTGAACCAAGTCCGTATCTTCCAGATGAAATTTCCGGTGCTTCTCCTTTTTCAAAGAAAGCTGTACATACGTCAAGATAAAGAGGATCTCCTATTGCTCCAGGCTCTTTTGTACGGTCAAGCACTGTTATTTTTTCACATGAAGCAGGAACTGCATTGAGAAAATCTTCAGTCATAAAAGGTCTGTAAAGTCTTACTTTTATAAGGCCGACTTTTTCTCCCTGTTTAATCATACTGTTTATTGTTTCCTCAATTGTTTCACATGAAGAACCCATAGAAACAATAACTCTTTCAGCTTCTGGGTCACCCACATAATCAAAGAGATTATATTTTCTGCCGGTTATCTGATAAACCTTTTTAAGGTAATCTTTAATTATTCCGGGAAGTGCATTATAAAACAGGTTTGCAGCTTCTCTTCCCTGAAAATATATATCAGGGTTTTGTGCAGTACCTCTTATTTCAGGATGCTCAGGATTCATTGCATTTTGTCTGAAAGCTTCAACAGATGCAAAATCAGTAATATCTGCAATAGCATCATAATCAATAGTTTGTATTTTCTGAATTTCATGGGAAGTTCTGAATCCGTCAAAGAAGTGAACAAAGGGAACCCTTGATTCAATTGCTGACAGATGGGCAACAAGACCCATATCCATTACTTCCTGAACAGAGTTTGAACAAAGCAGTGCAAAACCGGTTTGTCTTACCCCCATAACATCTGAATGGTCGCCGAATATTGATAGGGCGTGACTTGCAATAGCCCTTGCAGTTACATGGAAAACTCCTGGAAGAAGTTCTCCGGCAATTTTGTACATATTCGGAATCATTAAAAGAAGTCCCTGGGAAGCCGTGAAGGTTGAAGTTAATGCTCCAGCTGCAAGAGAGCCATGAACTGCTCCTGCAGCGCCTCCTTCTGACTGCATTTCCCTTACCGTAACATTCTGCCCGAAAACATTCTTTCGTCCTTCGGCAGACCATGCGTCAATTATTTCACCAATTGGTGATGACGGTGTGATAGGATAAATGGCGGCTACATCACTTAAAGCATAGGCAATATGAGCTGCAGCGGTGTTTCCGTCAACAGTGATCATTTTTTTTGACATTGAAACCATCCTTTTTTATAAAGTTGTGAAAAATCCTTGCTTACTTAAAAAACAGTTATAAATATCTTGCACAGCCGTCTTCTGTAATCTTTCTCAAATAAAATAAATAAGATTTTGTTAAGAACTGCAAGAACTGTTTCTTTTGTCAGTTTTTATAATTTATTAAATAAATTCAGGTAATATTCTTAATATAAAAAAAGAACGGATGTAAAGAAAAACTTCATAGTTTTTTACTTTACATTAAATGTAGACCTTTTTTATTTTATTGGATTTTGTTCAAAAATGAAATTTTTCTGATTAATTTTATAACTAAAAAAATCATATAAATTGTTAGTTATGGCAAATTGTTTTCCAGATATATATTTTATATAAAAATTTCTATATCTTATATAAAAAATTCTTATTGCCCTGTAATTTCTGCTTCTGCAAATATTATATCAATTTGAAATTTTATGGAAAAATTTCACTTTACTGTTTTGTTTAACAGATAAAAAAAAACTTGACAATAAAACAATTTTTTAACTTATATAATTATATTAATAGAATAAAATTTAAGGAGATCAAAGATGAAAAAATTTTCTGTATGGATTCTTTTTGTTTTTATTGGAGTGGTATTTGTAACCATGAATGCATGGGGGGATGAAAAAGAATTAAATATTTATTCATCCAGGCATTATGATACAGATAAGCAGGTTTATGCAGACTTTGAGGAAGCAACTGGTATAAAAGTAAATGTTTTAGAAGGTAAGGGCGGTCAGCTTCTTGAAAGATTATCCCGTGAGAAATCAAATCCCAAAGCGGATCTTTTTCTTACAGTAGGAGCAGAAAATATTTATTTTCTAAAGAAAAATCATCTTCTGGAAAGATTTGATTCTTATGTTGTGAAAAAAAATATTCCTGAAAAATACAGAGGTGATGGATGGATGGGTATTACTTCAAGGGCAAGGATTATAGCTTACAGTAAAGCAAGGGTTAATCCAGACATGATTAATACTTATGAGTCCTTAACAGAGCCTGAATGGAAAGGTAAAGTTCTTGTGAGAAGTTCAAATTCTTCTTATAATCAGGCATTACTGGCATCTTTTATTGAACTGTATGGTAATACAAAATCAAGACAATGGGCTAAGGGTATTGTTAAAAATATGGCCAGACGTCCCAAGGGCAATGACAGGGATCAGGCAAAGGCAATTGTTGCCGGAGTTGGTGATCTTGCAATTATGAATTCATATTATTTTATCAAGATGCTTCGTTCTTCAGACCCTGCAGAAGTTGCAGTTACAAATCAGATAGGACTTATTTTCCCTGAAAAGACCCATTTAAATTTAAGTATAGCAGCATTGATTAAGGGGAGTAAAAATAAGGAAAATGCTGTAAGATTTTTAGAATCTCTTTCTGGCAAAAAAGTTCAGAAAATATATGTTGAAGGAAATGGCGAGTTTCCTTTAAATCCCGAAGTTTCCAAATCCGAAGTACAAAAATCCTGGGGAGAGTTTACAACACAGGATTTAAATTTTACTGATCTTGGTAAATTCAGGAAAAGAGCTGTTATTATTTTTGATCAGGCGGGATGGAAATAAAAAGTTTTTTTTGCAAAAATCGTTGTAACGGATGGGCATTGTCAAGTGCTGTTATTGTTTTAATGGCAGCACTTCCATGCCTTGTTGTGTTTTATTATTTTTTTTCTCCTTCTACAGAAGTCTGGGAGCATATCAGGACTTATCTGCTTAAGGAATATATTTTAACATCTGCAGGGCTTGCTGCCGGAGTGTTTTTTCTAAGTACACTCATTGCAGTCCCACTTGCCTGGATTGTTGCAATGTATGATTTCCCCGGTAAAAAATTTATGTCCTTTGGACTTGCATTACCCCTTGCTATTCCTCCCTATATAGGTGCCTATACCTATTCCGGTATATTTGGATATACAGGATTTATTCAATCTTTTATTAGAAATTATACTTCTGTAAATCCAAATCCTGATTTTTTTGACATTATGAACTTAAAAGGTGCAATAATAATTTTTGCTCTTTTTTTATATCCTTATACCTATATGATTGTGAGTTCTTTTTTACATAAACAGTCTGCCCAATTTATAGAAGCAGGGAAACTTCTGGGGAAAAACAGCTGGGGGCTTTTTTTCAGACTTTTTCTTCCTCTTTCCAAAACAGCTGTAATTGGTGGTGCCACTTTGGTGGTTCTGGAAGTTTTAAGCGATTATGGTGTGGTTTCCTATTTCGGCCTTCCTGTTTTCAGCACTGCTATATTCAAAGCATGGATTTCTTTTACAGACACACAATCTGCTTTAAGGCTTTCTGCTTTTTTACTTGCAGGGGCAATGGTTGCAGGAGGGGGAGCAGTTTTTTTGAAGGGCAGGGGCGGTTTAAGTCCATCTTCTGCCAAAATAAGGCCTGTTCAGCCAACCAGACTTACAGGATTAAAGAAATTTGGAGTTATGTTTTTTTCATATGGAATTTTTTTTCTTGGAATCCTGCTTCCGGTTGGTCAGATGGCTGTGTGGAGCATCCAGAGCAGGCATAATATAAGTTATAAAAATTTAGGGCATATGTTTTTCAATTCCATCTGGCTTGCCTTGGTTTCAAGTATTATTATTCTTGTACTTGCTTTAATAGTTGCAAATTATCACCGTCTTTTTAAAAATATTTTTTCAAAAATTTATTCAAGCATTATCATTTTGGGCTATTCTATACCGGGAACAGTAATTGCTGTAACCATGCTTGTTTTGTTTCTTAATCTGGATAGAATGGCTGGAATTGGACTGGCAAATACCATTTTTATGGTCATTGCCGGATATATTGCAAGATATATAGCCATAAGCTTTCAGGCCTTGGAAAGGGGGTTTGAAAAAACAGGAAATCGTTTTACTGAATCAGCAAGGCTTCTTGGCTCAGGTTATCTTGGTTCATTGATAAAGGTGGATATTCCCATGATAAAAGGGGCTTTAATAAGTGCTTTTGTCCTTACTTTTATGGATATAGCCAAGGAATTACCTATTGTTCTTTTTTTGAGACCTTTTAATTTTTATACTCTTTCCACTAAAGTTTTCGAGTATGCCCATGACGAGATGATTCCAGAGTCTTCAGCAGCTTCTTTACTCATTATCCTGATAAGTTCAGCTCCGATGCTTCTGCTTTATTATCTGGAAAAAAGAAAGGAAAAAGCCTGATGTCTTACCTGGAAATAAAAAATATTTCTTTTGGATATTCAAAAAATGAGCCCTTGATTCTGGATAATTTTTCCCTGACAATAGAAAGGAAAAGTATTGTGTCAGTTAATGGGCCAAGCGGCTGTGGCAAAAGTACTCTATTGCGTATTATTGCAGGACTGGAAAAAATTTCCACAGGAACCATTTCTATTGACGGTAAAATTGTCACAGCGGAAAATATTTTCTGTGAACCTCAGCACAGGCAGGTTGGAATGGTTTTTCAGGATTATGCACTTTTTCCACATATGACAGTATTTAAAAATGTGATTTTCGGAATTAATAAATTAAAGAAAAAAGACAGAAAAAAACGTGGCGAAGAAATGCTTGACATGGTGGGCCTTGGAAATTTTCATGAACGCTATCCCCATGAATTGAGTGGAGGAGAACAGCAAAGAGTTGCTATTGCAAGAGCTATGGCACCGGAGCCTAAAATTTTATTATTGGATGAGCCTTTTTCAAATCTGGATGAGGCTTTAAGAATCCGCATTCTTACAGAGATCAGGGATATTTTGAAAAATAGAGAAATCACAGCACTTTTTGTAACACATAATATGGAAGAATCCCGTTTGTTTTCAGATAAGGAAATAATCATGTAACTACTCACACTTTTATAAAAAAAGTGATAAAAGTCAAAAAAAGCTTGACAGGTTTTTTTTGAGGGCAATTTTTTAAAATTTGATACGGAACTAAAAAGACGTCTTGTAAAGGTAAGATATATCAACCAAAAGAAGAGCATCTGATGGGAGAAAGGGAGTCAGATCATTCCATAGTACTCTGAGAAAGCTGAAAGGCTTTTTTACGAATCGAATAATGCTGAGGAGCCCTGTGCGAGAAAACCGCACGCAGGGATCTGTGAGGGGACGCTTGGGTAACTGGCCGTTCTACCTCAATTGCCTAAGAATAATGATATCGAAGTTGCGCGATAAAAACAGAATCTTGTTCAATCTTGTAAACGATACGATGTTCACTATTGATACGGCGAGACCAGTATCCCGATAATCCATGTTTA